>ENA-ORXM01000965-ORXM01000965.1-marine-metagenome-genome-assembly--contig:-NODE-965-length-43939-cov-56.205029_pt1 | contig 43939 bp, 3 predicted proteins | sample MGYA00237867_ERZ511480 | MGnify/ENA primary metagenome ERZ511480 (study PRJEB26309, sample SAMN06266103) | marine metagenome | isolation source: Algal blade | place: United Kingdom:Sidmouth, United...
ATCACAATCTGCTAATTCATAAGCCATAAATAATTTATCGGCGTTAGGATTAGGATTAGTATTGAAGTTACTTGCGATTGAAATGGTTGCAAATGAAGTTACAATTGCAATGAGAAGTAGTTTGTTAGTAAGCATCCTTTCGAATTTGTTTTAGCATAAAAATTGCACACAAAGTCGACTGACACCGTGAGTAGGTATCATCGATTTTTGAGCACTGTATGATTACTGCTGGGATGCGTAATAAATACTTTGTTGTGGGGTAGAATACTTTGTTGTGAGGTAGATTGACTTTAACCACCTTCAACAACACGAAATTACATATTAGTTTTTTCTTTAATACGTTAAAAACATATATTTATTTTATTAAATATATATAATAATGATACAGAGTATTATACACATTTTTATTGATGTGTGCTCATGAGCAAAATGATAGATTTATTATACAACTTCGATAAAGAATCGAATACAAGACCATCGTACATACTCAAATGGGTATATATTAGCATAGGATGACTTAAAAACACTATTATCATGGTTATACAATAGGTAACATGAGTAAAGCTTGTCTCAATATTAATCTTACATGCACAAAAAAATAGCCCTGACGATGCTGTCAGGGCTATATGACTTTTGGGATATCTTAAGAGATCATATGATCATAATTGAAATGGATTATTCAACAATAATCAATTTCTTAACGATCTCCTTTCTATCTAACATTATCTTCATAGAATATACACCTTTAGAGAAATCTCTGACATCTACTCTGTATGTCTTAGCTCCTTCAGACACATCTATATCCATGATTGCATTCTTTCTTGCAATTCTTCCTTGAGCATCAAATATGTTAATTATTAGATCTTCTACTGGTTTAGTAATTACTAAATCTAAAGTCAATTCATTGACAACAGGATTAGGATAAATAGTTGCAATATTATCTGCAAGTAATACTGCATCTCTATCTACACTTACTACTTTAGAGTAATCCATTACACCATCTAATTCTACCTGATTAACTCTATAATAATAAATTCCTGAATCGGCTACATTATAATCATCGTAACTGTATGTTCTCTGCTGCGGGCTATCCCCTTCTGACAATATCTTACCGATTACTTCAAAGTCGTCTAATCCATTAAGTGATCTCTCTACCTCATAGTGACTGACATTCGTTTCCTTCGCCACATCCCATGTCACTGTATGATGAGAGTCGTTGTTCTCAGCTCTAACATCTAACCACTCCACGGACAATACTCCAAATACAACTCCAGCATCTACATTAGGGACATGCTCCCCTGGACTGATTGTATAATAATCAGTTGTCATAGGACCGTTACTTCCATCTACGTCACTATCCATGCTATCATCTGACCCCATATTAGGCGTTGTCAATGCCAATCCATTAGGAAGATCAAACTCTAAGTAATAACTATTCTTACCTAAGTAGTCAATCATATACTCTCCGTTATTATCTGTCGTTGCCTCACCAAGCATAGAGCCTGTATTATCGTAAGCACGTACAATTACATCTTTAATACCTTGCTCAGATGTCTCTCGCATACCGTTATTATTCGTATCCATCCAGACGTTATCTCCAATACTTCCCATCTTGTAGTAACCTGCACCTATGTCACATCTTTCTTGACCACAAGCGAGAACTATCTCACTTGTAGTACCTGGACCAAATGCACCTGTGACATCACTATCGACAGATTCATTGATACCAAAATTAGATACTGCTGGAACTAATGTCGCTGGAGGATTAAGGAACTTCAAGTAGTACCTTCCTGGAGCTACACAGAACTTAAAGTAACCATCATCAGAAGGTGTACCTGGCTTATGACCTGTATATGTGTAATCGTAATAATTCCAAGATCCATCTATGAACTTGTACAACTCTACTTTAAGACCATTAATACCATTCTCAAAAGAATCCCATACATCGTTCTCATTGTAATCTAACCATACTAATTCTCCTATACGTACACACTTGTAGAGTCCTGCATCAAAACTACTAATATCACACTCTCCTGCGGATAGGTTAACTAATGTAGTAGTACCTGGACCATTGCTATCATCGACATCAGAGTCCTCTGTACTGTCACCACCGATGCCAGACATAGTAAACTCATAATCTCCTATAACAAATTTGACATAATAGTCTCCTGGATATAATCCATCTACAATATACTTTCCATTACTATCAGTTGTTGTCATCTTAACTAACACATTATCTGCACCATAGACTTCTACTCTTATACCTGCTATACCCTGCTCTCCATTATTAAGTATACCATCACCATTACAATCTTCCCATACAGTATCACCCAGCTTAGCCAGTGGCAATACTCCTGCATCAATGGTATGATTACGTTCGCCTGCTTCAAGATCTATACATGGTGTATTACCATCAAGATCTGTATCAGAATCTGCTGCATCATCACCACCTGCATTAGGTAATGTGAATGCACACCCTGGAGGCAGATCAGATATATCAAACTGTACTTGATACCCACCTGGAAGTAATAAGTCAAACAAGTAATATCCATTTGCATCAGTTGTCAATTCTCTTATGAAATTACCATCACAATCAAATAGTCTAACTGTTACACCTTCTATTCCTGGCTCACCCGGATCTTGTATCCCATCACCATTAAGATCTTTCCAAACAAAATCTCCGATCTCTCCAGTCACTAATATCTCTGCTGCATCATTATCATCTTCGTCACCATTGTTATTATTGATCTCGTTATCGTTAAGATCGTCTTCATCAAAGATGTTATCTGGATCTAATCCATCTACTAAGTCATTATCATTGAATGCATCATCATCTGGATCACTATCAACATCAAACTGTTGAGTTCCTTCCTCATTCTCTCCATCATTAATCTCTGCCTCGTTATACCAACTACTTAGGTCAGCACCTGCTGGTACTTGTACTTCTAAGTTGATAGCTACGATTATCTGATCACCTGGCACAAGTGGCCCTGGTATCGTATAGTATGCCTTATCTCCTGTCAACGTCCAACCTGGATTATCTGCTGCATTAAATATGTAACCCACATTGACATAATCAACGATTTCTACATTGTATGCTGGCACGTTACCTTGGTTAAATACTGTGATGTCATACATCGCAATCTGACCTGGTGTATAAGGGCCGATATTGTCTATTGTCTTAATTAAGGCAAGATCAAATATCTCTGGCTCAGCAGGATCATTATCATCTTCGTCTCCACCACCGTTATCGATCTCATCATCTACGACATCACCATCATTGTCTGGATCGTCATCTCCGTCACTATCGATATCATCATCTGTTCTATCATCGCCATTCTCATCATCGAAGCTTTCTATCTCACTGATGTTCTTCCAAGCATCAGGATCTGTACATGCTTTAAGTATTAACGAGAATTTCACTTCTAAGCTATCACCTGGATTGATAAGATTACTCACTGTAGTCGTCGCTGTAGATGAAGTCGCATCATAAGACCATATCGGATTATTATTAGTATCGTAATCATATCCACATGGGATAAAGTCATTCAACTTAATATTAGTTAATCCTACATTACCTTGATTGTATATCCAGTGTGAGAAGTTCAACTGATCACCATACTTATATGGTCCAGAAGAGATCTCTACTTTCTTCATCGCTATATCGATAATCTCAATAACTTCTGGATCATGATCATCCTCATCATTAGGATCATCCAATGAATCATCTGTCGAATCTCCATCATTATCTGGATCATTATCTGGATTAGAATCTGCATCCTCTTGTGGATCTCCATTCTCATCTTCGAAGTCTGTGATCTCACTTATGTTAGTGAAGTCATCAGCGCCTCCTCCTGACTCTACTAAAGTCAAGAATAACGGTAACTCCATACATGTATCTTCAGACAATGGTCCTTCTATAGTAAACTCTACATTAGGTCCTGCTCCGACTACCGTCCATGGTGTCGTCTGATCCGCTGGGTCAAAATTATAACCTGCTGGCAAGTAATCTATTACATTGATATTCTGAACCGTCTGATTACCTTGATTACATACTGTAATTTTGAACTCTAATAAGTCGCCATATGCATAAGGTGTCGGCGTTACGATTTGCTTAATCTGAGCTAAGTCGTAGATCGCTATTTCCTCTGGATCATGATCATCTTCATCATCTGGATCGTTCACTTCGTCATCATTAGGTTCGCCATCATTATCTGGATCATCATCGCCATCACTATCTATATCATCTCTTGGATCTCCGTCTTCATCATCAGCACTTCCTATCTCAGAGATGTTAGTGAATGAGCCATCATCCATATCAAGACATTGTTGTAATGTAACATTGATTGTCACTACAGTGCTATCTCCTGGTGTCAATGGTCCTGCAATCGTTGCATTCGCGATGCCAGTCGCTGCATTATAGACCCAGCCATTAGCATCATTATCTGCTGTGTAGATAAATCCACATGGCAGGTGCTCATTGATCAAGATATTAGTCGCTCCTATGTTACCTTGGTTGTAAACAGTGATATCAAATGGTATCACATCTCCATAAGAGAATGGCCCTACCTCTGTCGTTGTCTTCTTCTGTGCAAGGTCAAATACTTCTATTATTTCTGGATCATGATCATCTTCGTCATTAGGATCATCTAATGAATCATCAGTAGAGTCACCATCATTATCTGGATCATTGTCTGGATCAGAATCTGCATCTTCTTGAGGATCACCGTTCTCATCTTCGAAATCTGTAATCTCACTGACGTTAGTATAGTTGCCTGCACCACCTTCTGTCATCTCTAACGTCAAGAATAACGGTAACTCTATACATGTATCCTCAAGTAATGGACCTGCAATTGTATATTCTACATCTGGTCCTGCACCAATTACTGTCCATGGAGTCGTCTGATCCGCTGGATTAAAACTATAACCTACTGGTAAGTAATCTATCACATTGATATTCTGTACCGTCTGGTTTCCTTGATTACATACTGTGATCTTAAATTCTAATAAGTCACCATATGCGTAAGGACCAGCTGTTACTATCTGCTTAATTAACGCTAAGTCATATATGACGATCTCCTCTGGATCATGGTCATCTTCGTCATCTGGATCGTTCACTTCGTCATCATTAGGATCACCATCGTTATCTGGATCGTCATCACCATCTGAATCTATATCATCTCTTGGATCGCCTTCTTCATCATCAGCACCTCCTATCTCAGAGATATTAGTGAATGAAGATTTGTCCATGTCTATACATTGCTGTAAGGTTACATTAATCGTAATCGTTGTGCTATCACCTGGTGTCAATGGTCCTGCAATCGTTGCATTAGCTATGCCAGTGGCTGCATCATAGACCCAACCATTAGCATCATTATCTGCCGTGTAAATGAAACCACAAGGCAGATGCTCATTGATCAAAATATTTGTCGCTCCGATGTTACCTTGGTTGTAGACAGTGATATCAAATGGTATCACATCTCCATAAGAGAATGGTCCCATAGCTGTCGTTGTCTTCTTCTGTGCAAGGTCAAATACTTCAATCATCTCTGGATCATGATCATCTTCGTCATTAGGATCATCTAATGAATCATCAGTCGGATCACCATCATTATCTGGATCATTGTCTGGATCAGAATCTGCATCCTCTTGAGGGTCACCATTCTCATCTTCGAAGTCTGTGATCTCAGATACATTGGTATAGTTACCTACCCCACCTGTCGTCATCTCCAATGTCAAGAATAACGGTATCTCAACACATGTATCCTCAAGTAATGGACCTGCGATTGTATATTCTACATCTGGTCCTGCTCCGATTACTGTCCATGGTGTCGTCTGATCCGCAGCATCAAAACTGTAGCCTACTGGTAAGTAATCGATCACATTGATATTCTGTACCGTCTGGTTTCCTTGATTACATACTGTGATCTTAAATTCTAATAAGTCTCCGTATGCATAAGGTTCAGCCGTTACTATCTGCTTAATTAATGCAAGATCCCATATCTGTACTTCCTCTGGGTCATGATCATCTTCATCATTAGGATCATCTACAGAATCATCATTAGGATCACCATCGTTATCTGGATCACCATCTGGGTCAGAGTCTATATCATCACCTGGCTCACCATCTTCTCCGTCACCATCTGTTATCTCAGCTATATTAGTGAATGAAGCTTCGTCCATATCTAAGCATTGCTGTAGAGTCAAATTAATCACTACCGATGTACTCAATCCTGGTTCTAATGGACCTGCAATAGTGATACTGGCTATACCCGTACCGTCATAAGCCCAACCTGCTGCATCATTACTTGCATTATAACTATATCCACAAGGGATGTGATCTAAGACCACGATATCAGTCGCTGTCTCACTACCTTGATTAAATACTTCTATTGTAAATGGTACGATGTCACCATATCCTAATGGTGCCGTAGCAGTCGTTGTCTTTCTCTGAGCTAAATCGAATATCTCGATACCAGCTACATCATGATCATCTTCGTCTTCTCCAGCATCAGGACCTCCTTCTGTAATCTCATCATCGTCATCACCTCCAAGGTCTGGCTGATTATCATTATCTGGATCATCATCAATATTACTATCTACATCTTCATCGGATCTGTCTTCACCATCTTCGTCTTCCATGTACGTAATCTCACTGTAATTCCACCAATCTTCGTTACCACCCGTTGTAGGTAATATCTCTAAGAATAATGTAACTACTGCAGAATCTCTCGGCACTATAGGACCTGGTATAGAAGCATACTCTATTAATGTAGGGCTCGTTTGAGTCCATGATGCATCATTACCCGCTACACCTGCAAAACCAAATCCTGCTGGTAAATAATCAGCTAATTCGATATTATACATATCGACATTACCTTGATTATAAATCGTGTGCTTGAATTCGATCACCTGACCATATGCATACGTCGGCGGTGTCACCGTTTCTTTCTTAATCGCTAAGTCTACGATATCTACATCACCACACGTTTCTTCATTTTCTTCAGGATCACCGTCATTACTTCTGTCTAAGAAACTCTCATTATAGAATCCTTCTCCTGGCTCTGGATTATCGGCGCCATTAGCAGTACCACAGAATGTGTATATCTCATCACCTTCTGTATCAGGGTCACTCAAATTGATCGTTACATTGACACTTAAGTTATAACATTGCGTCTCTCCTGCATCTATTGTCTGATCATCAGCTAAGTCCCACTGCCCTGAAGTCGCAAGCGCCTCTGGTCCTGGGTTAGCACTGTGACCTGTTGCATCAGTTGTGTACTCTGCGCTATTAATTACAAAATCATTATCGAATGCTGGCTGATCCCATAGGTCATAATCACCTGTAGCACCGCCTATGTTCTGTACTGTAATTTTAAATGTCGCCGTGTAGGTTCCATCTGCATTTCTTACCGCATCTACAAAGTCTTTCTCATGTGTTACATAAGGAATATCTATACAAACATCATCTATCTCATCGGCAGTACCGTCATTATTTATATCTAATAATGTCTGATTAAATAATCCTTCTCCTGGCTCACCTGCACCGCCACCACTCATCTCACCACAAGAAGTATAATCTGCATCACCTGGTGTATTCTCATCTTTAAGATCCATGATCATACATATCTCTAAAGTGTAAATATGTCTACCGTTAGCAGCGATATTAATATCATCTGCAAACTGCCATCCGCCTGCTGGAGGTGGAGGTGTTAAGTTTGTAAATGGATGTACGCTCGATGAATAATTAGCACTTAGCATGATGAAGTCTTCATCAAATTGTGGCCAATCATATAGATCGTAAAATCCAGATTCTGTAGACATATTCTGGACTAATATATTCCATGTCACACAGTAAGAGTCATCTGGATTATGCACGACTCTTGCGATCGTCTTCTCATGAGTAATCATGAAAATGTCTCTACAAGCTTCATCCACCTCATCTATAGTGCCATCATTGTTAACATCAAGACTTGACTCATTATGTAGTGCTTCTCCTGGCTCAGAATCTCCGTTGCCATTAGTAGAACCACATTCTGATACGACATTATCACCCGTACTTCCTGCTGATAGATCTACATCTACTTCTATATCTATAGTACAACAGTATGATGTATTAGGACTGATATCCTGATCATCAATCAATTGCCATCCCGGCGTTGCAGGAACTGGAATCGCTAATGCGCCTCCACCCTGTACGTCACATGAATATGTAGCTGCTACGATCTCAATATCATCATCAAATATAGGCTCATCATAGAGATCAAATTCTCCATCAGCGCCACCTGAGTTATACACACATATCTCATACGTCACCATATTGTTACCATTAGGCATCGGTACGAAGCTGACTACATTCTTCTCATGATAGACATATGGTAAGTCACCACATGCTTCATCTTCTTCGTCATTCATACCATCATTATCAAGATCTAAATAACTCTCGTTATAAAGTCCCTCTCCTCTCTGTGGATCATTCAATGAGTTAGAACCACAAGCATCATAATTACCATCTCCTGGTGTGGTCAGACTATTAAGATCCATATCTACACACACGATCAAGCAGTAAGTATGAATAGTATTAGCAGCTATCGACTGATCATCAGCAAGATTCCATAGTCCTGAAATCGCTAATGTTACTTCAGTTGGATTAGCAGGGTTCCCTGCTGCATCACTTGTATATCTTGCACATGTTGTTACGATATCATCATCGAAGAATACTTCGTCATTAAGATCGTAAGCACCTTCTGCGCCACCTTCATTTTCTACAGTAATCGTGTACTTCACTTCAAAGCTTCTTGCACCTGTCTGTGTGATAGATGTCAAGTTCTTCTCATGGCTTATCGCTGGAAGATCTCCACATGCATCGTCTTCTACATCTTGGATACCGTCATTATTAGTGTCTAATGAAGCTGTGTTATATAGTCCCTCTCCTGGGGATCCGTCAGCACCATTACCGCCTGATCCACATTCTGAGTAAGACTCATCACCTGGACTATTTGCATCAGTAAGATCCATAGATACATCTACAAAAAGTGTATATGCATGACAACCACCTTCTGCTAATGAAGCATCATCGGCTAATGTCCAAGGACCAGTTCCAGATAAAGTTGTAGGTCCAGGGTTGCCTGGATTAGAAGGTGTATCCGCTGTATAACGAGCGCCATCTACAACTACGTCATCATCAAATCCTGGAGTATCCGTCAGGTCGTAAATACCTGTCGCTCCACCTATATTACATACATCAATCGTGTACTCTACAGTCCAGCTTCTTGCACCAGTCTGAGTGACACCTACGATTTCTTTTTCTATTGTAAAGTATGGTACATCTCCACACGCTTCATCCATCTGATCTGCTACACCATCATCATTGGTATCGAGAGAACTTTCGTTATATAGACCTTCGCCCATCATACCGTCAGGTCCCGCTCCACCGTCTCCACATGCAGTATATATGTCATCTCCACCGTCTGCTGCACCACCATCTTCAAGATCGAGGTCTACACAAATTACTACTTCGTATAAATGTGTCTGACCAGAGTTAAGCAATTCGTCATTACCTATTAACCATCCTAAACCAGAAGGCACTGGAAGAGCCAATGGTAAAGTTGGATGTACTGTACTTGAATAAGAAGCACTTAAGATTGTGAAATCTGTATCAAATTGTGGCAGGTCATATAGATCATAGAATCCATCTTCATTACCACCATTAGTAACTTCGATCTGATAAGTAGCACAGTAAGAACCATCTGCCTGCTGCACGATACTTGTCAATGTTTTCTCATGTGTAAATTCGAATACATCTTCACACGCTTCATCCACCTCATCTGGTATACCATCATTATTCACATCAAGGCTCGACTCATTAAAGAGTGCCTCACCTGGACTTGGATCACCTGGTACTGCTGTACCACATTCTGTTACTATATCATCTCCACCACTTCCTGGAGCTAAGTCGATATTTACTTCAATCTCGATAGTACAACAGTATGTTACACCTGCAGCGATTGTCACATCATCTTGTATCAACCAACCACCTGCTGGTACTGGTACAGTATATGTGTTAGCTCCTCCTATATCGCATGTTGTCGTTGCGCCTACAATCTCTATATCATCATCAAACTGTGGCTCATCATATAAATCATACATACCATCTGCACCACCATCATTAGTTACACAGATCTCATATGTTACCATATTATTACCATTGGCCATAGCTGCGAAGCTACTTACGCTCTTCTCATGGAATAAGTGTGGTAAGTCTCCACAAGCCTCATCATCTTCGTCTGCTGTTCCATCATTATCTAAGTCAAGCGTAGACACATTGTATAAACCCTCTCCAGGCATACCGTCTGCTCCTGCACCGCCATCACCACATGCTGCGTAATCGCCATCACCTGGTGTCGTCGGACTATTAAGATCCATATCTACACATACTGTCAGTGTATATACTTGCTGCGTACCTGCGTCTATCGACTGATCATCTGCTAATGTCCAAGGATCTACAACACCTAAGTCAAATGGTCCTGGGTTACCTGCATTACCTGCTGCATCAGATGTGTAGTTAGCACACGTGATAGCGATATCATCATCGTAACTCGTATCATCATTAAGATCATAAGTACCTGCGGCGCCACCATCATTACTTACTGTAATGGTATAGACGACATCCCAGCTATTAGGGCCAGTCTGTGTGATTGTTGCTAACTCTTTTACATGTGTGATCGCTGGCAATTCTTCGCAAGCTTCATCTTGGATATCTGGCGTACCATCTCCGTCTGTATCTACAGAACTCTTATTGTATAATCCACCTGTACTACTCGGATCATTAGGATCACCTGCTGCACAACTTGCATATACGCCATCACCTGGTGTTGCAGGGTCAGTTAAGTCCATCGTTACATTAACAGTCAAGTTATATACTTGGCAAGCAGATGCATTGATATCTTGATTAGTTGCCATTGTCCAAGGGCCTGTACCAGACAATCCTCTTGGACCTGGTGTACCTAAGTTACCAGCCGCATCTGATGTATATGTTGCACTATTAATAACGATATCGTTATCAAAGCATGGCTGATCGCTCATATTATAATCACCCGTCGCTCCACCGATATTACATACTGTAATCGCATAGACGACATCGTAGTCTCTTGGACCAGTCTGAGTGACGCTGATCACATCTTTATTAATTGTCAAGTATGGTAAGTCTGCACATACTTCATCGTCTTCATCTGGCGTACCGTCGTCATTGGTATCTAAGAAACTCTGATTATAGAGTCCTTGACCAGCAGCACCATTAATACCAGTTCCTCCTGCTCCACATGCTGTGTAAGTATCATCTCCGACTACGCCATCTTCTAAGTCTATCTCTACACATACTACTAACTCATACACATGTGTTACATTAGATGCTATAGACTCGTCATCTCCTAATATCCAGCCTGTCGCTGGAGGCGTTATAGGAAGATTGATATTTGGATGTACTGTACTTGTATATGTTGCACTAAGTATTGTGATATCATCATCAAACTGTGGTAAATCTGTTAAGTCATAGAATCCTGGCTCTTCACCATTATTTACAACTTCGATATTATATGTCACGCAGAACTGATTATGACCAGTCTCTACTACACTTGCAATTGCCTTATCATGTGATATCGCAAATATATCTTCACAAGCTTCGTCCGTCTCGTCTGGTGTACCATCATTATTCACATCAAGGCTCGACTCATTATATAAAGCTTCTCCTGGACTTGGATCACCTGGTACTGCTGTACCACATTCTGTTACTATATCATCTCCACCACTTCCTGGTGCTAAGTCGATATTTACTTCTATTTCTATTGTACAACAATTTGTCACACCAGCTGCTATAGTCACATCATCTTGTATCAACCAACCACCTGCTGGTACTGGTACAGTATATGTGTTAGCGCCTCCTATATCGCATGTTGTCGTTGCGCCTACAATCTCTATATCATCATCAAACTGTGGCTCATCATATAAATCATACATACCATCTGCACCACCATCATTAGTTACACAGATCTCATATGTTACCATATTATTACCATTGGCCATAGCTGCGAAGCTACTTACGCTCTTCTCATGGAATAAGTGTGGTAAGTCTCCACAAGCCTCATCATCTTCGTCTGCTGTTCCATCATTATCTAAGTCAAGCGTAGACACATTGTATAAACCCTCTCCAGGCATACCGTCTGCTCCTGCACCGCCATCACCACATGCTGCGTAATCGCCATCACCTGGTGTCGTCGGACTATTAAGATCCATATCTACACATACTGTCAGTGTATATACTTGCTGCGTACCTGCGTCTATCGACTGATCATCTGCTAATGTCCAAGGATCTACAACACCTAAGTCAAATGGTCCTGGGTTACCTGCATTACCTGCTGCATCAGATGTGTAGTTAGCACACGTGATAGCGATATCATCATCGTAACTCGTATCATCATTAAGATCATAAGTACCTGCGGCGCCACCATCATTACTTACTGTAATGGTATAGACGACATCCCAGCTATTAGGGCCAGTCTGTGTGATTGTTGCTAACTCTTTTACATGTGTGATCGCTGGCAATTCTTCGCAAGCTTCATCTTGGATATCTGGCGTACCATCTCCGTCTGTATCTACAGAACTCTTATTGTATAATCCACCTGTACTACTCGGATCATTAGGATCACCTGCTGCACAACTTGCATATACGCCATCACCTGGTGTTGCTGGGTCAGTAAGATCCATTGTAACATTTACGGTAAGGTCATAGACCTGACAAGTCCCTTCTGTAATCGCTTGATCACTGGCCATGGTCCAAGGTCCCATTCCTGAGAGATTGATTGGTCCTGGATTGCCACCATTACCTGCAGCATCACTGCTGTAATTGGCGCTATTAATTACGACATCATCATCAAAGCATGGTGTATCTAATAAGTTATATTCTCCTGCTGCTCCACCTATATTACATACAGTAATCTGATAGACTACATCGAAATCTCTTGCTCCAATCTGTGTAACACTAACTGATTCTTTATTTAATGTCAAGTATGGTAGATCTCCGCAAACTTCATCTGTCTCATCTGGTGTACCATCATTATTCGTATCTAAAAAACTTTGGTTATAGAGTCCTTGTCCAGGCATGCCATCTGCACCTGCACCTCCATCTCCACAAGCTTGATATATATCATCACCTGCATCTACAGCTCCATCATCTTCTAAGTTTATTTCTACGCAAACGACTAATTCATAAATATGTGAAACGCCTGCTGGTATTAATTCATCATCTCCTAAGATCCATCCTGTCGCTGGTGGACTTGCTGCCAATGGTGTGTTAGGATGTATCGAACTGGAATAATTAGCTGTTATTATTGTTATGTCTTGATCATACTGTGGTAAATCACTTAGATCGTAAAATCCTGGTGCTGTACCATTATTGTCAACTGCTATATTGTATGTCACACAGAAAGTATTGTGACCAGTCTCCATGATATTAGAAATGGTCTTGTCATGTGTCAGATCAAATACATCTTCACACGCCTCATCTACCTCATCTGGCGTACCATCATCATCAAGATCCAAACCTGACTCATTATACAATGCCTCACCTGGAGAAGGATCTCCTGGCACTGCCGTTCCACATTCTGTAACCATATTATCACCACCACTTAAAGGTGATGTATCTATATCTACTTCGATATCGATCGTACAGCAATGCGTATTGTCTGGACTAATATCTTGATCTTCTAATAATAACCATCCACCAGTTGGAACTGGTAAAGGTAAGGTAGAGCCAGCACCACCGATATCACAATTATACGTTGCATTTACTATAGCTATATCATCATCAAATTGCGGCTCATCAGTCAAATTGTAATTGCCATCAGCTCCACCATTGTTATATACGCAGATCTCGTATGTTATCATATGGTTACCATTAGCCATAGGGACAAAACTGATTACTTCTTTCTCGTGATATACGTTAGGTAAATCTCCACAAGCTTCTTCTGATTCCTCAGGTGTCCCATCGTTATCTAGATCAAGTTGTGATTGGTTATAAAGACCTTCTCCTGCTTCTCCATCAGCACCGCCTCCGTCTCCACAAGCATCATAGTCTCCGTCACCCGGTGTACTTGCACTATTAAGATCCATGTCAACACAGAAAATAATACAATATGTTTGCGTTACTCCTGCATCTATATTCTGGTCATCCGCTAAGGTCCATGGACCTGCAAGATCTGCATCAATTGTAGGACCAGGATTATTAGCATTTGCTGTCGCATCAGAAGTATATCTAACACATGTGACAACAATATCATCATCGAATGCAATCTCATCTTCTAAGTCATACATTCCTGAAGCGCCACCATTATTCTCTACTGTAATTGTATACTTCGCTTCCCATGATCTTGCACCTGTCTGAGTAATACTCGTCAGAGACTTATCATGTGTAATACTCGGAAGGTCTGCACACTCATCATCTGATTGGTTAGGCATGCCGTCTCCATTCGTATCTAACTGTGCTTCGTTATAAAGGCCTTCTCCAGGCATCGGATCTGTACCACCATTCTCTCCACAAGAGGTATAGTTACCGTCTCCTGGAGTGGCTCCATCTTCTAAGTTCATCGTAACATCTACAGATACTGTATATGTCTGACATTCTGCTGGCTCTATATCTTGAAGATCTGCAAGATCCCAAGGTCCATTACCTGTCAATGTTGTCGGACCTGGATTAGATGGATGCTCGAATGCATCTGTTGTAAACTGTGCTCCATTTATAATAATATCATCATCATAGCTTGGTACGTCATTAAGGTCATAAGTCCCTATCGCTCCTCCATCATTACATACGACGATATCATAGGTTACTGTATAATCATATGCGCCAGTCTGAGTGAGGCTTGATATTGTTTTTTCTATTGTGTAAAAAGGCAGTTCTCCACAAGCGTCATCTGTAGAGTCTGGCATACCGTCTTCATCTACATCAAGGCTGGCTTCGTTAAATAAGCCCTCGCCTATTCCTGGGCCTCCCCCACCGTTAGCACCACATGTAGTGTAGCTATCATCACCTGTCACTCCATCCTCTAAGTCAATCTGTACGATCAAGCATACATCATATGTATGACCACCCAAACCAACTAACTGAACATCATTACCGAGTAACCATCCTGGTGAAGCTGGAGCTGGTACGCCTAAAGTTCCACTTGGACCTGCTGTACTTGTATAACTTGCACTGATAATTGTGATATCATCATCAAAATCTGGTCTATCAAATAGATCATATTCTGTATCCAGATCACTGTTATTATCTACAGCTATCTCATAGCATACTGTATATTCATTTTCATTGGCAGTCGGAACTGCGTCTACGAAACTCTTTATCAGTGTAGGACATGCGATTGCATCAAAAGGAGCACTCAATGTCTTACAAGCATCTGTTATATTATAATATTCTAAGTAGTATGTACCAGCTGAAGGTACTATAAATGTATCCGAGTTACCACTTTGTATCGGGCTATCACCAGCAGGTGTAACTTCATACCAGTTATAATTACTGAATCCTGGTGGACCTACAACTGTAGATGTAGATTCTGAGCATAAAATGACTTGTTCAAAAAGTGGATTAGTCTGTTGCTCTTCTACAATAATAGGTACCTCAGCCATGAACTCACACATCTGACCGTTCTCCATGAAATTAACGGTAACCATATATGTGATATCCATCTGCACTTCACATGCTATAGGTGTCTGACTTGTAGGATCATCTAAGTAAGTAGAGGGTTCCCAAAGTACAGTAACTATATCTCTATATTCCGTAGGAAGATCTAAATCTAAATCTATACATCCAACATTACATGCTGTCTCATCTTCATAAGGGCCAAATTCGAAATCGCCAAGACTAAATATTTCAGTCTCGAAGTCAAACATCATACATCCACCTGTCTGGCTGCTTACGCCTAATACAACCGGACTTGAAAGTCCAAATCCTGGTTCTAACGTGATACAAAGACTATCTCCTGCTGCGTTAGGTGCTATCGTCGCCCCTCCTGATGGAGTGACTGTGTACTCTAAGTCTGCACAGAATCCTACCTTAAGCGGCTCACCTGGACATACTGCTATGCTAAGACCTAACTCATCACTGGCTTCTGGCTCTATACTATCATAGTAGAAGTCCTGAGCATCACAGATACAGTTCGTCTCTTGCATGACCATTAAGAAAACTGGGCACGCTATATTTTCATCAACATTAAAGCAACCCATGATATTAGATGTATCTCCTGCAAGCACCATTACATTAACAGATATACTATCTAATGGTGGATCAAAATCTTCTAATATACCGTTCTGATTAAGGTCTCTTATTAATTTTATTTTTATAAAATCATCGTAGTCTGTACTATTATTAGCCAACTCTATATCATAGCATAATGGCACTGTGCCATCACCGTTACCACAACCTACAGTCAATACCTGATCTGATACTTCTACTGGTGGATTAAAGTCTACTTGTATGGCAGGATTGACACTATTCAATACTTGTACATCACATACGATACCCTGTGCATCACAATTGGCATTCATGACAGTACTACTGACATTGACACCTAAATCTTGCTCTCCACAACCTACATCTTCTGGCACTTCAAACATGAAGCTCACTTGAAATGCTTGCCCTGGACCTATTCCATCTGGGATATCAAAACAGACATGTGTAATCGCTCCGTTCTGCTCTTCTGTAAATGTAGGCATGTGACCCGCAGGCGTAACCCACTGGATACTACCCATCATATAACTGAAAGTCTCTGTATCTATATCCATACAGACCATACTATTGTCGGTGACTCCAGTGGGACTGATATTTAAGAAATTCATGGTGATAGTACTTGCTTCTCCACATGTCGCATCCAATGGATCAGCGAATACGAAGAATTGTGCAAAATCACTCGGATTAGCGCCATCAATAATGATCGGACTAGTAGGTACGAATCCTGATCCAGTACGCATCTCACATGGATCTGCGCCATCAGCCCTGAACCATATGCTTGTACCTGATACGAATGTATTACAATCTGTTTCTACTTCAAATTTGAACTCTACCTTATTACTATCGAGCATTGCTGCAACGCCTGGAAGTCCATTCTGATCTATGTAAGTATTCCAATCCCCGTCATCTAAGAATTCGAAATATGTTCCATAAATATTATTTTTATTTGGATCTGCTATTGGATCTGGTATAGGCGTAGATGCACCATTATTAGCTGGTCCACCTGGGAAGCATACTCTCCAAGAATTAGGAACGAAAGTTATTCCAGCTGGGAAGTACCACTCTGGTTCTATATCAGTCAATATTGTCGGTCTTACATTCTTAATTCTTACCGCCAAATCAAAAGTCTCACATAGAGGGTACTCACCTGTAGCATCTGAACTCCACTCTCCTTGCATCTCTGCTTCTTCTGCTATGTACTCGTAACATGCACCAGCAGCATCACATTGTGTCTCCCCTAATGCTGTAAATAATGCTGCCTTAGCAGGATCTATACATCCGCTTACTGTGGTGACACAAATTTCAACATCAACATCTGGTAATCCTACAGGACAGAAAAGTAATTCTGTCTTAATTTTTATTTCGAAACACTCTCCTGGTGCTAAGTCTGGATTCAAAACACTATATAAGTTAGTGTTAGTCCCTGCTTGTACTAAGTTAAATGTAAGTGGTGTATCAGCCTCATCACAGATTCCGATAAGATCTATAGTCGTCGGTATCTCTAAGGTTGTAACAACATTCATATGTGTACCCATGTCTATCCCGTTATTATCAGCACATACGGTATACGTATTTTCTTCATTAACCATCGCATCATCCGCAATCAAGGTTTTTTCCATGACTGCTGCCAGAGGTGGATAATTTAAACTTTTATCTGCAAAATTATCAGGACCTGTTACGATCGTGCCTGTCTGTCGCATCGGGTTGATACTTCCGGGAGAATCATCTGGATTAGATACTATACCTTCGTAATATCTCACACAACCCCATGGGGCTGGATTGGTATTACATTGTGTTCCATAAGGATTAATAGGATATCTAAATCCATTAGAGCCTGTATATATGTTTCCCGATCTAAGATATGTAGAATTATATGCTCCACTCGAACCAGGTAATGAAGGAACATAAGGATCAGAAAATTGATAAGATAATTGAAAGTCACCAGACTCTATATCTTCTGGACAAAGTGCAGAAAGACTATATTTTATACCATAAGTGCACACCTCTCCACCACCGACTGGTATATGAGGAAATGGATCATTAGGCACATGTAATAATTGATTGACATCACAGAAATCACCTGTGTTATTAGCTGTTATAGGGCCTCTATAATAAGGCTGAGATTGTCCTATTGTGTAATCATTATCTATGATTTTCATCATTGCTAACTGGGAAGGGTCTGCAGCAATACAGCATTGCTCTCCACCTGGACCTGTAATACAATTTAGATTGCCTTCATTAGTATCTATGAAATCACTAAAGGACACTTCAGAGCCGTCAGGCATCACAATGACACCATTGTCAAGGTATACCATGTTACTTGGGAAACTAACTTCCAGATATTCTGTAGCCATGAATGGTCTGAATTCATTCTCGTACCAAGGTGTAACCCCTGCATCTACTTCAGGCAATGGATTAGTTAATGTAAATGTGTACTCTACTTCTGTATCACAATCTGTAACGCAGACATCCTGAGAGATAGAGATGGGACCAGGAAGGTGCCCTTCATAGGGTCCTGTAGTTCTACAAGTCCTACTTGTAACCGATGAGCCACATGTACCAACAGTAGCCATTCTTGCATCAGCATAAGGGAATAAATAACCTATAGGATTAGGAGTTATACCATTCATTTCTGCTAACGATACATTAGGGTTTCTTACCATCGGTATCATCAGGTCTATATAAAAGATATCACCATCTTCTAAGTCCAGTTGAGCTAAGAGGTCTTGATGACAAGTATTATTTAATTCGTCAGGAGTAGCTGAAGCACATCCCTCATCTCTTCCAAAAAACATCCACATTCTAGATAGGTCATTGTAATCATCATGGATTGACAGATCAGCGATTCTATAGTCAACTTGGTCAGCAGGGTAATCTGGATTGATATCATCATCAGGACATTCTCCACCGTCACCTAAACTTCCTTCTACACCCATATTAGTCAGCCTCATAGATGGGAAAGTCTGGTTATCAATATTACCGTCGTCATAGTTAAGCATGCAGTCTGGAACTCCTATCTCCAAGGGTCCAGTACCAGCACTTACATCCTCGTGATACCATCCTTCAAATTGTATATTATAAATATCCGGCATCAATGGATTATCCCATCCTCTATACCTGACATCGAATAACCAAGCGTAATCCCCTTCGTAATAAACCGAAGCATTTAAGACTTCATATTTTAATCTGGTATACATCGTATCTCCTGGTAAGAATCTTTGAAGATCTTCTGTAGGGACATCTGCTGCTGTTAATTTCTGTGTCATTGCCTTATCAGCATACCCGAAATTAGTTCTCTGAATCGTATCTACGCTGGCTCTAATATCACAAACACATCCGCAACCATTCCATCGTACATATGTTGCTGCGCTATCGCAGGCTCTTACAATTTCGCATGGTGTAACTTCAGTACAAGACATACATTCCTCAACTACCTTAAATGAAACAAATGCATAATCATTAGGTGAACAGAATCCTTCGAATTCTAAGTTAAAGTAATAATCATGAGCTGTTACAGAACCATCTCCTGCAGGAACTTCTACAGTATAACTAACTGTATCCAGAATCCCTCCACCTATATCTATTGTATTAGGATATCCAATGGCTCCGGGTACCGCAGCACCTTGATAAGTTGCTGATCCATCTTCGAATCTGATATGTTTTATTCTGTTACCTGCTGCTGTAACTGTTGCTACTAACTTAATACCTCCTGACATACCACATGATCCGATATTTTCTGATCCAAAATCATAGTGGAATTCATATCCATTCATACCTGGTAGCCATACATCACAAGTTGTGACCATAACTTCTGTAATAGGAATACCATAACCAGGGGTAGGTACAGCATTAGTAGAGGATCCTTCGTTGCCATAGAAAAATGAGACAGGTTCACTTAAATTAGCAAACTGCTGAAAAGCCTGACCACAATTTCTCTTTCCTTGGACTTCTATTCGTCTAAGACTACAAGCCAGATCACCTGAGCAAGTCGCCATAGCATCTGAGCAGCCTATAGAGATATTAGTCTTTATCCTTATTGATTGACCACCTTGCAGATCATCCATAAATCCATCTTGGTCTTCATCAGTGAATCCATATGCTGGATCTGTATTAGATGTAAAATCTAAAGTCAAAGTAGAACCAGAAACAGTATATAATGATGGATCTAAAGGCTCATCATTAATTTCTAAACTTGATATAGAAAGTCCGTTACCTAAACATGCACCATACTTAAATATTAAATCTTGCCATAGTCCATCGAGTGGATCTGTGTTAGAACTGAATACTTCTACCTCATAACTGAGATCGTCTCCACATATGCTACCATATTCTATATTACTTGTATTAGCGACTGCATTAGCTCCGAAGTTAGGCTGAAACTTGACAGCACCTAAGGCACTTGTTATACCAAAACATATTTTTTCTGCACATCCGTAATAGATCTTATATTCTGGTGTCATAACTTCATCAGTACACCCTATTGCAGAGTAGCATACACTTATAGTCATGCGTTCGTCTACATTGAATATGTCATCATTGTTGGCTCCGGCACCTGTGTTATCATTGAACATAGATCCTGTGATATTAATAGTGGCAGTACCTGCTCCAACATCAGTCGTTATTAGTGATGGATCTATTACTGTGCCGTTAGCTCTTATTGTACCTAACTGGTAACTAACTAAATCCAAACCACAAATATCGAAAGTATACTGGCTCAATGAAGCCTGGATACCATCTTGTGATATTGTCAGTGTTTGACATACTTCCGAAGTTGTATTAGGTATAGAAACTTCTTGAGGAGAAATAGATAATACATTCAATACTGGTATTCTTACCCCACCATTAAATTCTCCTATTTCTGTTAGTTCTAAATCACACATTTCATCCATGCCTCCTGCATCAGGATAACTAAAAACAAGATTAGCATCAAAATTGAGTGGGTCTTCAGATTTAATATCTACATCACAATCTGTTTTTACACATATATCTATTATAAATGCTTGAGCAGAGTCGATTCTACTAATAAAAAATATTGGTTCTTTTGGATTACTCACATCAAACTCATCAGCTGTGACAGGTCCGCCATAGTGTTCCATTACACAATCACCGTAAGTCAATCCCGCATCTAATGTCAACTTAAGCTGTACATTAGATAGATCACATTCTCCGTTATTATAAATTAATAAACTTATTGTATCTGGGCTAGAACATACATTTAATAAATCTACTGTGGGAAAGCCAGGTACACCATCTAATGAAGCCAAAGTGACATTAGGGCAACCATCGCAAGTCGTTATTTCTTCTTCTATTTCATACTCTATACATAATTCTGGAGCTCCTTGACCTGAGTCAAAAGAATATGTTCTTCTATGTCCCTTGCCAGTGATACTGAGACAAAATGCATTACCTGCTGCATATCCTGGTCTATTGACTATTTCCTGAATAATGGAGCTGACATCTGGTGTCCGTTGAGCTGGTAGCGCATCACCTGCTGCCACCCATGTAGGTGGAGACCATGATACATTAGCCGATGTGGCTACTCGACTTGATGGTGGATTACCAGCTGAGAAAGTAGCACAATTGTCTGCGTCTTCACCTTTGATCTGAAATGCTGCTCCTCTTGAACTTGGTGCAGCATTGGTAAACTGTATATACGCATTCGTTATTTTAGCCCCTTGAGGGATGTTATAACAATCGAATCTAAATGCAGCGATGGTCTGTCCACTTGCTCCATTTGTTGCTCCTGATCCTAATCCAATATTGGAATCAGTGTCCCCATAGGCTCCGTTGCCGATAATTTCTTCTGCATCGTCTGTACCTGATCCTACCTCACAACATTCTGTGACAAGTGTAGGTGGCATCATAGCATTAGCGAATGCTCGGACTGATGAATTATAAGCTTCATACATAGATGCTTCCGAATCACAGTCTGCATCCATGAGAGCATATCTGGATAATTCTTGATTGGCTAAAGTCGCTTCTTGATTTTCTGTGAGGCCAACGATCCCTTTAATTTTCTTATCATCATCTGCATGAATAGATCCTGCAGAGAATAATATTAGAAATAATAGACAAATAAGAGTACACAATAACTTCTGATACATCAGTTGTTGTTTTAGAATAGAAAATATTATAAGAAATACGATTCTATTATACCTTCGATAAGGTCTCTTACTTAGGTGGTAGTATGCGTGTGAATGTAAGGGTAATGCATATATCAATGGCACATAGCAATTGCTATTAACCATTAATAATCCGCTAATATACATATTATAATTATTAATAATATGATACCTAATAACATTATATATATAATAAATATTATATGTATAAATACTTGAATTGTAATACCTTAGCTTTTATGTTGCTAAAGTTAAAATGATTAAGATTAAAAGAAGTGAAATAAAAAATGCCCCAAGCAAAAGCTGCTTGAGGCATTTTATCTCATAAATAGGCTCTAAGTCTATTAGTCTATCTTAATTACTTTTTTGGTAACGATCTGCTTGTCTAAGCTAATCTTGATACTATAAATTCCTTTGTCTATGTCAGTGACATCAAGCTGATAAGTTACTTGCCCAGCTTTTAGATCTAAATCGATGATTGCATTAGCTCTAACAACTTGTCCATACATATTGTATATATCCATTCTTAGATGCTCTATATCACTACCTAATGTAATGTCAACTGATAATTCATCAACTACAGGATTAGGGAATACAGATACTTGATTCTCAATACTTAATGTATTCTTAGACCTTATTTCGATATCTTCTGAATACTCATAACTATCATCATCAAAGACAACTCTTAATCTGTACAAGCAATTGTCACAAGCTTCGATATCATAATCTCTAAAGTCATAATTAGAATCGCCATTAAGGTTACTTAATGATAGCTTCTTAGCTATCGTAACAAATTCAGCATCTGCCGTGATGGCTCTTTCTACTTCATAATGACTGATGGTCATATCTTTTTGGACATTCCATTCTATTACATTATGAGTGACACTACTCTCACCATATAGATTAACAACTGGCTTGGCAACACTGCTGCCTATTATTATACCTGCATCTATATGAGCTGTATGAGTACCAGGCCAAACCGTATAATAACTAGTTGTCATCGGTCCATTAGCTTCATTGATATCACTATCTATCGTTGCATTGTTTCCCATACCATAAGCAGTAGGTGCCATATTACCAGGTATATCAAACTTAAGATAGAAAGTTTCCTTAGCTAAATGAGTGATGGTATATTCACCATTATTATCAGAGGTTGTACTGGCAATCTCATTATTACTTAGATCGTAAGCTCTCACAATTACATTAGCGACACCAGCTTCATAATTCTCTCTCATACCGTTGCCGTTATTATCCATCCAGATATTATCACCTATGGAAGCCATAGTGTAATATCCTGCACCGATATCACATGTCCCTTGACCACAAGAAATACTGATCTGATCTGTCGTTCCTGGGCCAAATGTACCAGTCACATCACTGTCTACAGATTCATTAATTCCGAAGTTAGGTACAGCTGCAACAAATGTACTTGGTGGATTAACGAACTTAACGTAGTATGTACCTGGAGCTACACAGAACTTAAAATATCCATCATCCGATGGAGATCCCGGCTTATGACCAGTATAAGTGAAATCATATAGTATGTACGAGCCATTCTCTAATCTATACAATTCTACTTTCATACCATTAATACCGTTCTCTGTTGGATCCCACATATCATTCTCGTTATAGTCAAACCAGACTCTATCTCCAATAAACTCACACATATATAATCCTGCATCGAACTTATTAAACTCGCAATCACCAGGTCCTAATGTAATAATAGATGTCGTCCCTACACCATTAGAATTGTCAACATCAGAATCTATCAGACCATCACCACCAGTACCATGAGTTGTAAATTCATAACCATTAGTTAAGAATTTCACATAATACTGACCTGGATACAATTTATCAAATAAGTATTGTCCTGTGCTATTAGTCGTTGTTCTTGCAATGAAGTTGCCTAGGTGATTGTATAACTCTACGACAATACCTCCTATACCTTGCTCACCAGTCTGTACACCATCACCATTACAATCTTCCCATACATAATTGCCTACCTTAGCCAATGGTATAAGACCTGCATCTACATCATGATTCATCTCACCAGCTTCTAAGGTTATGCAATCTGTATCACCATCACTATTAGCATCAGAATCTTCGAACTCAGATCCTACATTAGGATAAGTAAAGTCACATGATTCTGGCAAGTTGCTTATGTCAAAATTAATCTGATAATTGCCAGGCAGTAATAAGTCGAATAAGTAACTACCATTATTATCAGTAGTTTCTGTTCGGATTACATTACCGATACAATCAGAAAGTGTGACAATTACACCTGCAACTCCTGCTTCTCCAGCGTCTTGGATTCCATCTCCGTCTATATCTTTCCAAACCTTATCACCTATCTCGCCTGTAACTAATACATCAGCTACATCATTATCATCCTCGTCATCTCCATTACCGTGCTCTGATATTTCATTATCATCGTCATCGCCAGGTAGTACATCATTATCATTATTAGGATCGTTATCTGCATTACTATCTGCATCAGTACCATTACCTCCACTTATCTCTGCCTCATTATACCAACTCTCAAGTGTAGCATCTGCAGGAATTGTAATCTCTAAGAATAAACTTACAGAGTCTACAGAACCAGGTGTCAATGGACCAGCATATGTATAAGCTGCATAAGCCCCCGCTGTAATCCAGCCTGTATTAGCTCCACCAGGTGTAAGTAAGAACCCATCATTAAGATAATCTGTGATCTCAATATCTGTTGCATCTACATTACCCTGATTATATAGCCTAATCTTAAATTCTACAACTTCTCCTGGAAGGTACGGCCCTCTATCGTCTATCACTTTCTGAAGTGCTAAATCGTAGATTTGTATTTCTTCAAGGTCGTGATCATCTTCGTCACTATTAGTACCATCGATATCATTATCCTCTACAGGACCATCATTATCATCAATAGAATCTGGATCACTATCAAGATCATTACCTGTCATACCGAACTCATCATTACCACCAGTTATCTCACTGTAATTAACCCATGCAGCTGACTCACTACAAGCCACTATTCTAACTATTAACGGTACACTTACAGGTGTTCCTGGCATAATAGGTCCATCAATAGCCGACTGCAAATATCCAGTTGTAGGATCTTCTGTCCAACCTGCACTGCTTATAAACTCATAACCGCATGGTAAATAATCAACTATCGTAACATCATGTGCAGGAATAGATCCCTGATTATGTATTGTAATATCAAAAGTTACATCCTGACCATATGTAAATGGACCAAGGTCTGTGGTTGTCTTAGAGAGTGCAAGATCAAATACTCTGAACACTTCTGCATCTTCATCATCTTCGCTCTGATCGCCATCATCGTTATTAGGTGTAGAGTCCCAGTCCTCACTTGTAACATCTCCATTCTCATCTGTAGCTTCTGTGATCTCAGATACATTAGTATAGTCGTCTGCACTCATACCGCCACTTGTGAACTCAAGGACAATATCTACACACAACTCATCACCAGGCGCTATCGGTCCAGCAAAAGTATGTGTCACAACAGGTCCACTTCCAGTCCAATCAGCATTAAGCGCCGGATCGTACGTGAACCCTGCAGGAATATTATCTGCTACAGTAGTAGTATTAAAAGTTGTATTTCCTTCATTCGTAATGCAGATATTAAATGTAATCTGATCACCATAAGCGTATGGAGGCATCATAGATGCATCTAATCTCTTATCTAAAGCCAAGTCTGGAATACAAATCTCTGCAAAATCATGGTCATCCTCATCATTGAATGAGTTATCAATAACATTATCAAACGGAGGTCCATCGTTACTTGGATTGTAATCAAAATCACTATCCATGTCTTCTAAATCATCACCATTAAAATCTGTTGCTGTAAATATCTCAGCCCAATTATATGGAGTGTCATCAATATCAAATGATGTAATATCAAATGTAATCTGTACTGTATCGCTTGTGCCACTTAATATAGGGCCTGGTATTGTATAATATGCATAACCATCAAAAGGACTCTGATACCAATCATTATCATTAAGACTCCAAGAATCATGAGGTAATATATAATCGATGATACCTACATCATATGCAGCACAACTTCCTTGATTAATTATGATGATATCAAATGTCATCTGACCACCTGTACCATCTGCATTACTTTCGAAACCTGAACATATTTTCTGAAGTGCTAAATCACAGTCACCCATTATTACAACTTCCGCATCATCTATATCATCTTCATTAGATGGATCATTATTAGGATTGTTATCCGGATCACTATCTATATCATCTTGTAGCATACCGTCCTCATCTGTTGCACTGCTTATCTCTCCTACGTTGACATAAGTATCTCCATCCACAGCTGTCATCTGTACAGTTAATGTTATATCAACTGTTGCCATTCCGTTAGGGGTTAATCCGCCCGCTGGCAGTCTCCCATTAGCTACAGAAAGAGTAGTTGTAGGAGGATTTGTATTAGTCCAGTCCGTATCATTTAATACAAAGTCTGCTGGTATGTAATCCGATATCTGAATATTATCTGCAGTAATCTCTCCTTGATTAAGAATCGTGAATGTAAAAGTCACATCATCACCTATCATAACTTCATCTGATTGACCTACAGCCAAGGATTTATTTAACGCAAGATCAAATATTAAAACATCTACAATCGCATCATCTATATCATCTTCATCAACTGGATCATTTCCTATGATATCATCTGGTGTACTATCCTCATCTTCCTGTGGCATTCCATCCTCATCAGTTGCAGATCCGATCTCTGCAAAGTTAGTCAGGTCACATGTCGATGGTACTGGGTTAGCTAGTTGTAATGTGATGTCATAAGTTGCTGTACCCATAGGCTGTAATCCACCAGTAGGTAGATCACCTGCTGCCACAGTCATTGTATGCTGAGGATTACCATTTACCATCATCCAGTCTGCATCACTTAAGGTCATACAACTTGGCATGTAATCTACTAACAGGATATTATCTGCAGGAATATCTCCTTGATTCAATATCGTTATCGTATATGTGATTAGATCTCCTGGCGCTACACTGCTAGCTTGTCCTGCAGCCAAATCTTTAGTCAATGCTAAGTCAAAATCTAACAACTCTACTATCGCATCATCGTTATCATCTTCGTCAGGTGCATCATTACCTTCTGTATCATCTGGTGTACTGTCCTCATCTTCCTGTGGCATTCCATCCTCGTCAGTAGCAGATACGATCTCTGCAACATTAGTCAGGTCACATGTCGATGGTACTGGATTAGCCAGTTGTAATGTGATGTCATAGCTTGCACTTGCCATCGGTGGTAATCCTCCCGCAGGTAAGTCTCCTGCTGCCACTGTCATTGTGTACTGCGGATTGCCATTCACCATCATCCAGTTCGCATCACTTAGTGTCATACAACTTGGAATATAATCTACTAATACTATATTGTCTGCAGGAATATCTCCTTGATTTAATATTGTAATTGTGTAGGTTACCAAGTCACCTGGTGCCACACTACTCGCTTGGCTTGCAGCTAAGTCTTTAGTCAATGCTAAATCGAATCCTAAGAGTTCGACTACAGCATCATCTATATCATCTTCTTCTGCCGGATCATTTCCTAATGTATCATCTGGTGTACTATCTGAATCATCTTGTGGCATACCATCTTCATCAGTAGCCGAACCGATCTCTGCAAAATTGGTCAAATCACAAGTCGACGGTACTGGATTAGCCAGCTGCAATGTGATGTCATAGCTTGCACTTGCCATCGGTGGTAATCCTCCCGCAGGTAAATCTCCTGCTGCCACTGTCATTGTGTACTGCGGATTGCCATTCACCATCATCCAGTTCGCATCACTTAGTGTCATGCAACTTGGTATATAATCTACTAATACTATATTGTCTGCTGGTATTGCTCCTTGATTTATGACAGTTATAGTATATGTTACTAAGTCACCTGGAGCTACATTCGCAGCTTGCCCTGCAGCTAAATCTTTAGTTAATGCTAAGTCAAATCCTAATATTGTAATTACCTCATCGTCAATGTCATCCTCATCTGCTGGATCATTACCATTTATATCATCAGGATCGCTATCTGTGTCATCTCCATCATCGTTACTTATCTCTGCCACATTAGTCAGATCACAAGTAGAACCCACTGGATTATCTAATTGTAAAGTAATCGGAACTGTCACAGAACCCATAGGTAGAAGCCCACCTGCAGGTATTACGTTAGAAACATCCATCACGTAAGTTGCTGGTCCACTTGCTGGTCCTGACCAATCCGTATCTACTAAGGTCATACATGCAGGAACATAGTCTGTAATCTCAATTGTATAAGCATTATAATTCCCTTGATTGATTACCGTAATATCATAAGTCACTAAATCTCCTGGAGCCACTGCACTGGACTGACCAGGCGATAGACTCTTAGAAAGAGCTAAATCATAAGGCAATAACTCTACTGAGGCTGGATCATGATCGTCCTCATCTCCATTGGCATTATCCACCTCATCATCTCCTGCATAGACATCATTTCCATCTATGTCATCTGGAGTACTATCGACATCAGTAAGTACTGTACCTCCAGTATCAGTGCTATTGCTTATTTCAGCAAAGTTCGTAAGATCACAAGCTGAATTAGCTGTAGTGTTAACATTCAATGTAATATCTACTTGTGCAAATGCTGATGGTAACAACCCACCTGATGGTAAATCATTATTAGCTACGGACATTGTATAAGAAACTCCACTTGCTGATGCCATCCAATCTGGATCTACATTAGTCATACAAGCAGGAATATAATCTGTTATCTCAATATTATCAGCTGCAATCGTTCCTTGATTATAAACTGTAATTGTAAATGTCACATCATCGCCTGGAGCTATCGCTGTTGCCTGACCTGCTGCTAACGTTTTACTTAATGCTAGGTCATAATAATTAGTGATAATTATTGCTGGATCATGATCATCTTCATCATCATTACTACCATCAGTCACATCATTAGTAGCTGGCCCATCATTGCTATCGTCATCATCAGCTGTACTATCCACATCATCTCCATCATCGTCGCTGATCTCTGCAAAGTTAGTTATCTGAGTTCCTTGTGGAGCATTTGCATCTAAGCTTAATACGATTTCTGTAAACACACAATCGTTGCCAGCCAACCCACCTGCTGGTAGTTGACCACCTGCTACGCTAAGTGTAGTCGCATATCCTGCAGCTGACATAGTCCAGCCATTAGATACATTAATAGGATGTGCTGCAACAAAGCTCAATCCTGAAGGGATATAATCCGTTACTTCAATATTATCTGCATTTATTTGTCCTTGATTACAAACAGTTATTCTAAATGTCACTTCATCAGTGGGATCATATACACCAGTTTGTCCAGGTGATAATCCCTTTACAAGACTTAAGTCATATATACAACCAGTAACTGTAACTTCTATGCTACATGCTGTTGAGACACAAGCATTCACATCCGTAACTACGACATCATAGTTACCAGGCGCTAGGTTAGAAAATACATCTCCAGTCTGATTAGTACCTCCATTAATGGAATACATATATGGTGCAGTACCTCCGACGACAGTAACTGTTACCTCTCCATCATCTTGTCCTTGGCACCCACTTGGCTCCATACTTAATGAGCAAATCAGTTCCGATGGTTCAAGTATCTCCACTGTACATACTGTAATGCAGTTATTAGCATCTGTTACGGTTACACTATTAGTTCCTTCCGATAACATTGTTGCAGTCGGCGTATTCTCAGAACTTGACCATGCATAAGTATATCCAGGTGTACCACCTGAAGCGGTGACTGTTGCTACGCCATTTGTTTGTCCATTACATGTAATATCACTATTTTTTTCCATTATACAAGTCAGAGCTGTTGCCTCTGATATCGTTGTAGAGCATACTGCCGTACAGCCTGTATTATCTGTAATAGTTACCGTATACAGAGCTCCTGACAAATTGCTTATCGCTGCAGTGGTCTGACCAGAACTCCAAGTATAAGTATAAGGGGAAGTCCCTCCCGATGCTGCTACCGTTGCGGATCCATCTGCAGCTCCGTTACATGATACATTAGTTGTAGAAGTGAACTCACATGTCAGACCTGCTGTTGTTGTTATCACAACAATACATTCTGTCTCACAGCCATTATCATCTGTAACGGTTACTGTATGTGACCCTGCACTTAAGGCAGTTGCTGTGGAAGTAGTCTCAGTATTATCCCATAAGTATGAGTATGCTGGAGTACCTCCTGTTGCAGTCACTGTAGCCTGACCATCGCTCATTCCACATGACGCCATCTGTGTAGCAGATACTGTACATGATAATGCCGCTGGATCAGTCAGTGTCTGACTACATGTTGTCGTACAACCATTAACATCTGTTACAGTAATTGTATGTGGTCCTGCTAGTACTGATGTAAAAGTCCCGCTCATCTGTGATGCTGCTCCATCCAAACTATACATTAAAGTACTTGTCCCTCCTGCTCCTGATACGGTGATCGTACCTGATGCTTCTTCTGCACATAATGGATTAGTAAATCCATCTACTGCACAGCTTAACACTACTGGTTCTATTATTTCTATTGTACATGTAGTCGTACAATTATTTGCATCCGTTATGGTAACTGTATTTAACCCAGCATCTAAGCTTGTCGCTGAAGGTGTCGTCTCGCCACCAGTCCATGCATAAGTATAACCTGGTGTTCCGCCAGAGGCTGTCACTGTTGCGCCTCCGTCTCCAGCTCCATTACATGTTATGTCATTATCTTTTACAATGGAACATAATAGTGCTGTTGCTTCTATTATTTCTACTGCGCAAATAGCCTCACATCCTACTGCATCAGTTAATGTGACAACATAGTTGCCCCCTGGCAAGCTGCTAATCGCAGCTGTAGTTGCTCCTGTGTTCCATAAATATGTATAAGGTGTAGTTCCACCCATCCCCACGGTTGTTGCTGCTCCATCTCCAGCTCCATTACAGGATACATTGTTACTATTTGATATCTCACAAGTCAAGCCATCAGTCGAAGTAATGACCACCTGGCATGTTGTCGTACAATTATTTGTATCCGTTACGGTTACTGTATGAGTACCTGCGCTTAATGCTGTTGCTGTTGCAGTTATCTCTGTGTTATCCCAAAGGTAAGTATACCCTGGCGTTCCTCCTGCAGGAGATACTGTAGCAGAACCATCGTCCATATCACATGAAGCCATCTGCACTATAGCTGTCGTACAACTTAATGCAGGCGGATCTGTAAGAGTCGCTGAGCAACTACTTGTACATCCATTAGCATCTGTAACGGTTACAGTGTGTGCCCCTGCATTTACAGTATTAAATGAACCACCTGATTGCGTCGGTCCGCCATCTAAGCTGAATAATAATGCACCTGTACCTCCTGAACCTGATACTGTGATCGTCCCTGTAGATTCCCCTGCACATAAAGGATCTGTTGTAGCTGTAATTGTACATGATACAACTGCAGGTTCTATTATTGTTACTGTACATTCTGTTGTACAATTATTATTATCTGTTACTACGACTGTATTTACTCCTACATCTAAACTCATAGCTGTCGGTGTCATCTCTCCTCCAGTCCATGCATAAGTGTAGCCTGGTGTTCCTCCAGAAGCTGTCACTGTTGCACCACCGTCTCCGTCTCCATTACATGTTATGTCATTATCCTTTACAACAGAACATGTCATTGCAGTAGGCTGAGTAATCGTTACTTCACAAGTTGTCGTACTATTATCAGCATCAGTAACGGTGACATTATATGTACCAGCTACTAATCCACTCGCAGTTGCTGTATTCTGAGCTGGAGTACTATTCCAAGAATAAATGTAAGGTGCAGTACCACCGCCTGCTGTAACTATTGCACTACCTGTAGCTTCACCATTACACAGAACATCAACTTTACTTGCAGAGCAAGTTAGAGCACTGCATGCCTCTGGAGAATCATACATAGCTGTATCAAAACAACTTGCCTCACAAGTGAAGAAAGATGAAATCATAACACCAGTTGCACCATTAGCTGCTAGACCTGTTACTGTAAATGTTTCGTTACCTGAACCATCAATAACAAAAGTCTGTCCTCCTATATCTATTAAGCAATCTGGTCCTGAAATATATACAACACTTACATCCAAATTATAAAGACCTGTGGTAGGCATACAATTGGTGGGCACCACAGAAGTAATACTTAACTTACAAGGTAAGTCTTGACAAGTTTCATCTGTCTGATCGGCTATCCCATCATCATTTGTATCTAATTGTGATTGATTATACAATCCTTCTCCTGACGTAGGATCTCCATTGCTTGCCGATTCACAAGCAGTATATATACCATCACCAATTGCTGGATCAGCAACCGGATCATATTTAATTTTTACTATAAGACAATATGTATTGACATCACCTGATCCGATAAATTGATCTGCTGCTAATTCAAATACCCCATCCAATCCTAGCATTAAAGAACCAGGGTTACCTGGATTACCTATTGCATCTGTTGTCGAATATGACGCATCACATATTTCGATGTCATCATCAAATCCTGGTATATCATTTAGATTATAAAGTCCGTCTCCAAAGCCAGAATTAGTAACCGTAATCGTCCACTTAATATCATACTCACCTGGTGCCGTCTCTGTGAGGCTAGTAAATTCCTTAGTATGAGAAAGCTCGGCTGGACAATCTAATGGACCTGAATTAAGAATTAGTGGTTCACAAATACATTGTGCTACTCTATCTTGATTAGGGTCACCTATTACTGCTGATATACCAAAGTCAGTATTACAAGATCCAGATGGAACTGTACCTGTTATATTAACAATAGTACCTGCGCTCACTGGGCCATTAATTACATCTGATTGTATGTAAGTACCAGTTGTCCCTGAAGCTGTTGTGCAATATATATCTAAGACTAGTATTTCTCCAGCTGCAAGACCTAAACTGTCAACAGCAATTAGAAGATCATATGTCAAACTTCCATCTGATTCGCATGAAAAAGTATTAGGCTCACTAAATTGTAATTCTATTTTCTCTGTAGTAAAGTTTATGTCTTTCTGACCAGTTACTGTTTGTAAATTCGGACATACTCCTCCAGGTACTGTAGGGCATGGCACATTACCTGCACTTGCTCTTATCGATACATTCATATTCCCTGATTGATCGCATTGGCTCGCTGAAGAATTAACTACCTCGTATGTGAAGCACATACTAGGATTAGTAGATAAATCAAAAGGCGTAGACGGAAATGCTAAGACTACTGTAGTAAAACCATTGGCATCAGTTTCGGAATAACCGAAAGTAGGGCAAATATCAGGATCAGTCGAACAACACTGAAAAGTCCCAGGTAGAAATTCAACATTAGGATCTAATATTATAGTAACAGAATCACTTGCTGATGAGAAGTTACTACCTAAACTTACAAAATCTATATTGACCTCTACCTCGTTACCTTCATCACAACCTATGACCTCCATGAACTCAGAGTTTATCGTCACGGCAGCACCATGTGGTTGGCTTACACCTTCGATTGTAAGATCTGAACTTCTTACTCTTACACCATTATTAATGGCTGGATCTCCACACGGTCTATTACCGAAAGCTTGGAATATCAATCCACTTGATGATAGAAAGTCACAATCTGTATCTAAATCAAAAGTAATGCAAGCTTCCCTTTGCTCAGGGGCTAATGCATCTACTGTACCAGGCATACCACCTGTACCCATAGCTGAATGAGCTTCGACATCTATAAGAATAAAGTTACCATTAGTCGTACTGATTGCCGGTTCCATATTCCCACTTCCGCAAGGGTATTCCACCATTATATTACTAATCGTTGCCCCTGGTGGAGATAGGATACTTAATTTAGGATCATCTAAAAATGCAGATTGTGCACTTGTCTTTTTTAATTCGAAAGCTTGCGTCTCACAAAGTGGCATAGGCGTCACTGGCTCACTTTCAATACCTAACTGAACTTCAGACATTAAAGGTAATCCTATTAATTCTACAGTTTCTGCACAAGATAAGCCTTCCATTCCATCAGGGTAAGCAGTACATCCGAATCCAGAAAGCACATTAATTTTTGTTGTATCACACTGATCACCATTTGCACATATTCTGTATGTGGAAGAATTACTGGCAGGGTTATCCCCTAATTGGTAGAAGCCATTAGCGTCTGGCGGTATGGCTGTACCTGTATCATCAAGTACCATATAATTAGAGCCCCCTTCTAACTGAAACCAAGTAAATGGAGCATCTATATTATTAGATCCATTATTCAATATAACATCCCAACAAGCTTGGCCTGAGGTAAATTGAACTGTCCCTCCACCTGTCAAGAAAGGCTGTGGTCCATCATAATTCACTTGTCCAAAAGCTGACCATCCTGTAGTATTAGAACAGTTAGAAACAGCTGTATAATTCATATCTGGAGAGTGGCAACCGTTACCGATTACTTGACCATTAAATCTTGTTCTATATATCCCTGTTTCAGCTTCGCAAGTTGGGTCTATCTTAAATTGAACAAGATAACTCCAAGTTTCATCACTTTCTAAAAGTGGTCCACCGTATCCTTGGAAGAATTGCTTAAGATTGCATATTGTCAGCATATTACCCATTTGTGTAACATCTGCATCAGGCACTGCCTGTCCTGCAAAATTTACACTACCTGGTCTAAATGCTAATGCATCATCTAACTCAACTGTAAATTTATCTGGAATAGTAAATGGTCGGTACTCATTAGGATACCATACATCTCCTGTCTGAGTATTAATATAATATCTTAAGTAATATAGTAACCTTCCCTCACAACCATTAATTGTCTGTGGTGTCGGTGTATACGGTGAAAAGTAATGTCTATATACATTCATAAAGTCATTATACTTATCACAAGTATACTTATTATCATCGCTAGGGTTTACACCTGCTGGATTAGGTATATAACTAGAATACACTTCATTATCTGCTACATACTGATTAAAACTAGAAGAGTGATAAGAAGTAGTCACAACATAATTAGCGCAGAATACAATAGAATCACCTGCCTCCCAAGTCGCCTTGCATGAGGAAAGATCATACTTAGCTAAATCGTCAACTCCTGACCCTGGGGTATCCTCTATCGTAGGTGTAACGGTACATGTGTACGAAGCACTTCCATCAGCAGGAAAAATAGTCGCTACAGCATCTGGCAATGGTTCAAATAGATTATCTGTCTCAAAATAAGTACAATCCAAATTAAGATCATTAAGATCAAATTCTACGTACAAATGATTAAATGGTACTCCAGCATTATCGCCTAATGTATTAGGAAAAACATATATTTCCCATGTACCTTTTACAGTATCACAATTAGAAGCTCTATGCAATTGTACATCTTCTGGCTTAGCAGTACCTGTTCCATCTGGTACTCCATTATTATCGAGATCTTCTAGACCTAGACTTATTCTTTCTAGTGTAAATAGCTGCGGTGTTGCTCCACCTTCAGGGCATGGATTAGGGCAATGCATTACGTATGTACGTGATAGACATTTTAAGTGATATTTTGAGCCAGGGCAATTGTTGTCGTATTGTCCTTCATGCCATAATCTAATTGACTTAGTACCACTACCAGTAGTACAAGTTGCTTTTAGTGGAAGAGCCAACACTCCAGCACCATTAGGAATGGCATTGTGAGGGTATGTCACACATATTGTATCACCGACTTGAACTACGTTAACACTTACACCTTTAAATACTTCCGCCCCATTTCCTTGATAAAGTAAACCCGTATTACTGACATCTATTTTTAATTCTGTAGAGCCTTCAGTTGATGATTTAGTATTGTTATAAAAGTTAGAGTAATTGACCTGTAGGTCAAATTCGTCACAATCCCTCATATCTGTAGGCATATCTATATCATATCTATATAGTTGTCGACCTCCATATGCTATACCAGCTCTGGCTCTGCTATAATTATTGATCTCACAACCATCTTGATAAGAATAAGATCTATTAAAGTAATACCAGGCTAAATCAGCATTACACTCTCCATCACACTCTTGTGTTTTATTATTAGCATAACTGGGTAGTTCCACTGTGATACATTCTCCTGGTAAGACCACTATACCACCTAACTCATAATCTACTGCAGCAGGATGTTGCTCTAAGGAGCAATCTGCCTGATAGTAACTACCATTATATATTCCTGTCTGAGAGGTACTCGTTCCTAATGGATTACTTGCACTATCGAATATATTAGCTGGTTCTTCTGTGAAGTAGTTCTGTCCAGTTCCACTACCAGGTGTATTATTATATAGTTCGAATGCAATATTAGTTGCAGGCCCTGCTCCTGTATTACATAGTTCGAAAGTCTGAATGACGGCCGTACCACCGTTAACTGCATTCTGTCCCTTAAAACAAAAGTCTCTATTCACCCCATTTTTAAAACCAAAACTTAGGTTAGGTACATCATTAGGAATATTAGTCTGTTGCATAATCTCATCTGTGGACATACATGATCCAGGACAACCCCAATAAGAGCCATAGAATGAAGCATTGTCACAATTATCTACATCATAGCATCTTTCTAATAAGATCTGCTCACCATTATCCATGAAGTTATCTCCATTACCAAATTCAGCAAGTATTGCACCTGTCAACCAATAACATAATGTGTCACCATTAACTATAGGTGTTAAAACAGTCCCTGTAGGTACGGTTGTCATAGAAGTTGTAGTTGTACCTGTCCCATCAATAGTGTAATACTTGATAGAATCTAAATATCCTTGACCTCCATTAGTTAAAGTAATATTACGACATACATTAGTACCCACCTGGGCAGTAATCGGTCCATCACTGGACATACTAAGTGATGGCGTCATCAAGTCGTAACTATTAAGACTCGGATCATCATCAATTGTACATCCTGCGTCGCCACATACTTCTATTTCATCTTTGAAAGTACCACCATTCATCTGGTGAGCAGTAGCGGCGCAATCTGCCACTCTACAATACTGTATTGTTACCTGATCACCAGCACTAAGGTCACTAGGTTGCAATGTAAAAACTGGAGAATTAAGATCGCTTATATTAGATTCTGTGACTGTAATTCCAGCGTTTGTGTTTAAGACACTCATACAGCCTGGAACATATTCTACGCCTGGAGGCATAGTAATTGTAAAAGAAGAATTGTCCGCTGAATTACTGCCTATGATTATTCTGGCAGTATTGTAAAATACTTCTGACTGACATACGCTAATGTCATCTGTCAGCAATGGGTTATTATTTCCATCAGTATATAAAATGTTATACTGAGCCGATGCATTGGTGGTACATAAGAACAGAATAGCAACATTTAATATTAGACATAAATTGCCTAAATTAACAATTGAACTTTTGGGAAAAGTCATTATCGGTTTTTGCATTTTGATGCTTTTTAATATGTACTGAAGGCACTCCTTTGAGCACCTAATCTGATGGAAATCGCATTCAATTACGAGTGTCATCAGAATGGAAAAAAATTAATAACCGCAGTTATTCTCCTTACGTAATAGGGCAAGAGGAACTGCGCTGCTCCGGGATGAAGAGACATTAATGTGCAAATATATTATAATTATTACTAATATGTTATATGCTGACTACTACTTTTTTAGATAAAAATTCATAGAAGCTAATCAAATGAGTAGGAAAATTAGATAGACACTTTATTATGAAAAAAGTATGGCCTTAGATAGACAATCGTTTAGGCTGCTTCGATTAAAACAAAAAAATGCCGAGGAGTAATCTCCTCGGCATTAATCTAATTCTATAATGATAATAACTAGATCGTCATCTCTTTACAGAAATTCTCTTTGTTATCAATTGCTTACCAATTGTTAAATTCATAAAGTAAAGATTAGAATTAAGAGTACTTATATCGACTTGGAAGATATTGTCATCAATCTTATTAAATGACTTAGACATAACTAATTTCCCTTCGATATTATAAATGCTCATTTCTATATTTTCATTAGTGTCAATTTTATCTATTTCTATATTGATAATATCTGATGATGGAATCGGAAATAAATTAATTATTGGTTCTCTATGAGCGATATCAGTATCATTGACATCTATGGATACTATCTCAGAATATGTGCTTCTTCCATCAGTATCTAAGTGTTGCACTCTATAATAATGTGTGCCGGACACAAGATTATGGAAATTCACATAATTATAATTATTAGAAGGCTCTGAATTTTGCAATGGATCTATGGTTGCTATGGTTTCGAAGTTACTTATTCCATCAGTTGATGATTGTATAATATAATGGCTGATATATTCTTCGCCTCTAACATTCCAAGTAACCTTATGACCATCTCCTTCTTGTGCCACTGATACTCCATTCCATGATAACGACAATACTCCAAAAACAAAACCTGCATTAACTCCATCTGTATCCTCTCCTGGAAGAATAAACTCTGTCGTACCAGGACCATTACTACCATCGAGATCACTATCCACCTCGTTACCGTCTCCCATGTTAGGTAATGTCTGAGTCAGATTATAGACAGGATCAAACTCTAAGTACACAGATTCTGAATCTAAGTCTAAAGCATAAGTCCCGTCTGCATCAGATATAGTCTCTCCCTTCACATCTCCTTCTATATTAATAGCCCTGACAATAACACCTTCCAGTCTTGACTCATCATCTTCCAATATTCCTGTAGCACTATTCGTATCTAACCACACCTTTCCTGCAATTCTATTATTACTCGTTCCATTATCAAATAAGATATCGAAATCTCCAAGTACAGTATTACAGCCTGAGGCATTTTGGATCCTTAGGTTAGAATAAGAGCCATCAGATAATTGAATATTGGCTGTAGGGCTACTCATCTCAGTTAGAAACATTTCTGTACCACTACTCATATCAGTGACATAAACATCTGCTGGGTACATATCTGACATCATATTAACTAATTCTACATCAATCGAACCAAGCACATTGGAGACACGACTATTAATTGTAAAATTAGCTTCAGTGATTGCCCTAGATATTAATGGAAATATGTAGTTAGTTATATTGCCTTGAAAGTCAGTAGATTCTACATTCATTGTCATAGTCTCAGATACTAACACAGTACGAGTCCTGGAGGTAACTCCATCATTCCAAAGGTGTGTGTTGTTAATGTTAGAAGGTGGTGTGAGTGTCGCGAAATTACCGACACATACTTCCAAATCTGGTATGATTATCTCAGAATAGGTAACACCTTCAGTAATGACAAAGCTCCCAAGATAATAACTACAGCCTTCTGCAGACTCAATTCTAAGGTCTGCATATTCTCCGTCACCTAATTGTATAGTACTTGTGGAAGAATACATTAAATCGACCTCTGTCTCTCCAAAACCACCAAGTGGCGTAACGTAAACAGATATAGGAAACATGTCCGTCGTAAATTCTGTCAATAATATATCTACAGAACCCAACACTATACCTATTCTATCATTAACCTGAAACTGTCCTTCTGGAGAATCTAATAATTCAATCGGATACACAAACTGAGATATATTACCATTAAAGTCAACAGCGTATAAAACAACTTCCTCATCTCGAGTTGCTCTAGAAGAATATGTAACATCTGCAGATCCATCGCTCCATGAGAATGAATCGAATCCAGCAGGTCCGGTTAAGGTAAAGTCCTCACCCATACAGTAGTAATTAACATCCATCTCAACTATTCCTACTCCTGAATTCAAAGAACCAAAACTACCTAAGTAGGTCTCACAACCTTGAGCAGTAACAAGTCTCAGGTCTTCATAGTAACTAGCTTCAGTAAAAACAGTCCTATTAGATGCAATTATAGTAGCAATTTGCACTTCTACTCCATTATCATACGCAAATGCATTAATAGGAAACATAGAAGGAACTGCATTAAGTAAATCAATTGTGAGATACCCGCCGCCAAATGGAGCATTTTCTACAAAGTCATGCATGGCAATCGGGTTATCACTAACAACAACAGGGTAATGAACTCTTACACCGCAACCATTACTATCATACATATCGACCGTAAATTCTCCAGTAACTTCTGGACTCACCTCTATACTACCAGATTGGTCACCCGTATTCCAAATATATTCTGCGTATCCCCCTAAAGCGTTCAAGGTCACTGATTCTCCATTACAAATCACTATTGTGCCCATTGTCAATTCCTCTCTTACACCTGTAAAAGATTCTATTACAAACCCATCAAAAGAAAAATTACAATTATTAAATGACTCGAATTCTAGAGATGTATATATACCTGCTGGTAATTCAACTACAGCCATTATATCAGTAAACTGTATATATGAATAGAGAATATTGTCCTTATATACTGATGCCAATATAGGTAAATCTTCGGTACTGATATCCTGAAGTGATATATTCACTTGTCCCTCTTGAGCGCAAGATACTGCATGACTTACTGCATAACTCACTGAAGGCATTTCTGTATGATTGATAGTAAGATCTACTGTATCTGAATCACCAAATATAGTCGATAATGTCAAAGTGTAAGTACTATCTATTTCACCACTTACATCTATCGAAGAAGTAGTCTCACCAGTACTCCAAAGGTTCAAAAATCCTACCACACTTGTACCAATAGTTAATGAATCTTCGGAGCATATAAGGAATGTAGAATCTTGTCCAGCAAAATTATCTTCTAAATAAATGAGACTAAATGTCACATCTGCAATCAAAGAATCCGCAGTATTACTTGCGATATATGAACCTGCCATCTCTTGAGTAAATTCAGATAGCAATATTGCTGCTCCGCTACCCATATATCCGTTAGGACCATTCCATTCCCAATCTTCTGTATTAGGGTAGATTTCTAAAGATATTACAGCATCTTCTAATGCAGGCACTTCAGTGGTAAGTAATGCCATGCTTCCATTAACTGAAGCCATTGGTGACTGAGCAAATGTTGCTATAGTTGTAAGTACAAAAAGTAGGAAAGTTAGTAAATTTTTCATCTCAATTTAATTTAAGTGCAGCCTGTTTTAATTACAGGATATGAAGTAAGGATTTCGAAAAATGGTGGGTGATATATGTTGGTATAAATGAACAATGCAAATGTATTTTAAAAAAAATACGTTGCCGATATTAGGTATCACTATGGCAGCCAAAAAACAAAAATGAGATGATTAATTAATGTTGTAACCTTTTCGAATACTTCTGTAGAGGGTTTGTCATGACTAAGTGATCATAGAAGTAAATTGGGGATTAATGATTGAGATAATTCTGTTCATAAAGCCTTAAGAAACACGAATACGCCTACAGCTACATATGCTTATTAAGCATTGATAATCAATTGATTATTGCTAATTATACAATAAAAAAGGAGATGCCAAATGACACCTCCTATATTATTATCTCGTATTACTTACTTTAAATATTACTGCTTAAGTATAATCAATTTCTTAAATATTGATTGGTTGTCTATGTTAATCTTGAGCGTATATACGCCTTCTGCGATACCACTTACAGTAACTTTAAACTTCGCATTACCTCTTGCAATATCAGTAGCTTGTATTATATCTGCTCTGACTAATCGTCCTAACTTATCTAGTAAGTCTACCTGCAAATTAGAGATATCCTTATCTAAATTAAGATCAATAACTAACTCATCGTACACAGGGTTAGGGTACATGGCAACCTTACTATCTAAGTCCTCTGTAACTTCTATAGAGATAATCTTAGAATAGTCTTCTATTCCATGTATGTCGGTCTGCATTATTCTATAGTAATAGACATTTTCTCCATTTAGATCATAATCTAAATACTCATAGTTAGACAAGTTCTCTTGCTCATTATTATCAGATAATATCTTCCCAATTTCTACGAAATTATCAATACCACCAAGTGATCTTTCTACGGTATAGTGACTGATATCTACATCAGATTGTATCGACCACTGTATATGGTTGTGACTCTGCTTATGCTCTCCTGATAGATTACTTATCTCTATCGCAAGAACCTTAAATGTAACTCCTGCATCGATATGTTCTACATAGTCACCAGGCCACAATGTATAATACTCTGTGGTATTAGGACCGTTACTATGGTCTACGTCGCTATCTCTACTATCATCGCTGCCCATATTAGATTGTGTGATGGCAAATGATGGTGGTAAGTCAAACTCAACATAGTATGAATTCTTACCTAAGTAATCTAACATATACTGACCATTAGAATCAGTCGTATCCGTAGCCACTTCTTCACCATATATTGATATCGCTCTTACCACTACGTTTTCTAACCCTACTTCATTATTCTCTCTCATACCATTTCCATTACTATCCATCCATACATAATCACCTATGGATCCCATCTGATAGAAACCTGCTCCGATATCACACTTATCCTCACCACTACTTACACTGAACTCGTCAGTTGTACCTGAACCAAACATTCCAGTAACATCACTATCAATATTTTCGAATATTCCAAAATTAGGAACGGCAGGAACTAAGGCTAATGGAGGATTAACAAATCTAACATAATAATTACCTGGACTTGTACAGAACTTATAATAACCATCATCAGAAGGAGACCCTGGCTTATGATCAGTATAGGTAATATCCCATAAGATCCATGATCCATTTTCTAATTTATACAACTCGACTTTTATTCCATTGATCCCATTTTCGTTGCTATCATAGAGATCATTTTTATTATAATCAAACCATACAATCTCTCCTATCTTAATACAATCATAATAACCTGCGTCTATAGATAAGTCATCTTCTCCTATACCTAATGTAATGATAGATGTTGTACCTGGCCCGTTACTATTATCTACATCAGAATCTGTAGCATCATCACCTCCTGTATTACTTAATGTCACATCTTGCCCATTAGGAGATTCGAATCTAATGTAGTATTGACCTGGATATAAATTATCAAATAGGTAGTAACCTGTATTATCAGTGTATTGAGTACCTACAAGGAATCCATTGATGTTATACAACTCTACTTTTACACCTTGTATACCTTGCTCGCCACCGTCTTGTACTCCATTACCGTTAGCATCTAACCATACATAATCACCTAGTGATGATAGCTGTACTAAACCTGCATCTATATCAGTATTATTCTCACCTGCTGCTAAGGTTACACAAGCTGTACTTCCTACTGCATTGGCATCAGAATCATTAGTACCATCACCTAAGTTACTATTCGTATATGTACATCCTACAGGTAATCCTGAGATGTCAAATCTTAGCTGATAATTCCCAGGTAATAACCCTTCGAATAAATAATTACCATTAGCATCTGTTACAGTCTGACCTACAATTGTTCCATTGCAATCTTCTAAGATCACAGTGACATTAGCAACTCCTGGCTCACCAGCATCCTGGAGACCGTTACCATTCAGGTCTTTCCATACATAATCTCCTACAGAGGCCACTTCAGAAATACAGAAATCTCCGTCTTCAATACATTGTCCCCACACCAGATTGATATCTGCTGTCTCTCCATTGCTATCTATAAAACTGTTAGATAACACACCGTAATCTGCTGGTATATCAA
>ENA-ORXM01000966-ORXM01000966.1-marine-metagenome-genome-assembly--contig:-NODE-966-length-43936-cov-4.290727_pt1 | contig 43936 bp, 47 predicted proteins | sample MGYA00237867_ERZ511480 | MGnify/ENA primary metagenome ERZ511480 (study PRJEB26309, sample SAMN06266103) | marine metagenome | isolation source: Algal blade | place: United Kingdom:Sidmouth, United...
TCGTCCACGGCGATGCCATCCTCGGTCGTCAGGCCCGCTGCAACCGCGAGGGATTGATTGGGCAGCACGCCGATCCCGGCGACGACGATATCGGCGGCGAGTTCCTCATGGGTATCGGAGGCCACATGGTCGACGCTCACGCGCTCGATCTCGACCCGCTCGACGCGGCCTGCGCCTTCGATGGCGCGGATGGTGGTGCCGAGGCGGATATCGACGCCCTCGTCCCGGTGCAGGGTTTCGATGAACCGGGCCGTCTCGACGCTGGCCACGCGCGAGAGCAGGCGGGGAGAGCGGTGGAGCAAGGTGACGGACAGCCCACGCCTGCGCAGCACCGCCGCCGCCTCCAGCCCGATATAGCCGCCGCCGACCACCACTGCGCGCGCCGCGTCTTCAACGGCGGGCATCAGCCCGTCGATGTCGTCGATGCCGCGCACGTAATGCACCCCCGACAGGCTCGCGCCGGGGCAATCGAGGGGCCGCACCCGCGTGCCGGTCAGCAGGGCGAGGGCATCGTAGGGCAGGGTGCTGCCATCCGACAGGCGCACCGTCCGGGCCTCGCGGTCGATGGCATCCACCCGGATGCCGAGGCGCAGATCGATCTTGGCGTCGTCGTAGAAACCCTGCGGTTTGACGAACAGGCGCTCGCGCTCGAAATCGCCCAGCAGATAGGCTTTGGAGAGGGGCGGGCGCTGGTAGGGGAGCCATCGTTCCTCGCCGACGAGGGTGATCGACCCCGTGTGCCCGCCCTTGCGCAGGCTCTCGCAGAGTTGCGCCGAGGCATGGCCCGCGCCGACGATCACGATGCGCTCAGGATGGGCCATGGTTAATCTCCCTCGTCAATCGGACTATGAGACGCTATTTCACGCTCGTAACACCGCTTCAACCGCAAAACGGGGGACATCCCATGACCATCACGACCGGCGACCGCCTGCCCGAAGCTACCTTCGCGACCATGACGGCCGATGGCCCGAAGCCGATGACCACCAGCGAAGCCTTCGGCGGCAAGACCGTCGCCGTCTTCGCCGTGCCGGGGGCCTTCACCCCGACCTGCCATCTCAACCACCTGCCGAGCTTCATGGCCAAGGCCGACGATCTGCGCGCGCGCGGGGCCGAGGCGACCTATTGCATCGCCGTCAACGATCCCTTCGTGCTGGGCGCGTGGGCCGATGCGACGGCCTCCGCCGACGACATCACGATGCTGGCCGACGGGTCGGGCGATTTCACCAAGGCCATCGGCATGGAACTGGACCTGACCGGGAAGGGCCTCGGCGTACGCTCGAAACGCTACGCGATGCTCGTCGAGGACGGCGTGGTCAAGACGCTGCTGGTCGAGGACAATCCCGGCGAAGCGGTCAAGAGCACGGCGGATGCCCTGCTCGATGCGATGGACTGATCTATTTCGGCGGGTGGCGGTCGGTGGAGCCGGGCAGGCTCCGCATGGTTTTCAGCATCTGTTCCAGCTTCAGCACGAGCTGTGAGATCGCCGCTTCCAGCCGGGACAGTTCCTTGCCCATGGCCAGCCCATCCAGATCGACGGGGGCGTCCTGCATCCCGTCGATGCCGGGAGGGGCCATCGGGTGGTCATCGGTCGCAGTCGATTCCGCAGGAGGAACATAGCGATCGGGCAGGGTCCACAGGCTGAAGGGATTGGGCAGGTCGCCATTGCGCTGATCGAGCAGGATAGATGCGAAGACCGCCCCCGAGATCGAGCGCGCTCCGAGGCGCGGGCTGGACAGCGGCAGGACCACCGCGCCGCCTCTTTCCGCTGCAAAGGCCTTGGCTGCATCGGCGGTCTCGAATGCGTTGCCGGAAACGATCGCGACTTCTTCCCCGGTTTCGGTGGTCGTCGTGGACAAGTCCTCGACGACCAGAAAGCTCTCGTCGGGCAGGCTTTGGACCTCGTCGGATTTTTCCGTCGCGCCCTGGGGGCGGATGATCGTGGGACCGGCGAGCCGGGACGGGGGCGTATCCCGTTCGTCGAGTCCTCCGGGCTGGGACAACAGCTCCCCGAAAGAGGGTCCGGTGCCGACCGGGGACGACCGCGACGCTCCTGCGGTGACGATACCCGAAGAATCCATGACAGCCTCCTGACTGAAAACATGACTTCATAAGAGCGAGTCGGAGATTTCGTGTCATTTTATGTTTTACTTTGGCACAAAAAGCAATCTCCTCCTATCCGTTCCTGTATGGGAGAATGGAGGCCAATTCACCCAAGGCTATGATAACGTGGGCGTTTTCATGTCGCATAACTGTCATCGTTCCGTAACATACTCGTATCTGAAGAAATCGATGCTGTTCCTCGCCGGGGCAGAAAAGAGTTTCCGGCAGGTGCACGCAGTATGAGATCGACCGGTTGCGGCGTATGTGCATCCTGCCCCGGACAACCCCTCAAGGCGCGCTATGCGCCACCGTCCAAGGAGAGCTTCGCCTATGAAGTCCCGTAATATCCTCGCCATTGCTGCAGTCACTGCTCTGGTGGCCACGAATGTCAGCGCCCGCGATGAAATCCGCATCGTCGGTTCCTCCACGGTCTTTCCATTCTCGACGGCGGTAGCCGAGCAGTTCGGCAAGAAGACCGATTTCGCCACGCCGGTCGTCGAATCGACCGGGTCGGGGGGCGGTCTCAAGCTCTTCTGCACAGGGGTCGGTGCCGAACATCCCGATATCGCCAATGCCTCGCGCCGGATGAAGCAGAAGGAATTCGATCTCTGCAAGGCCAATGGCGTGACGGATATCATCGAGGTCAAGATCGGCTTCGACGGCATCGTCATCGGCAATGCGATCAAGGCCCCGGCCTTCGATCTGACCCGCAAGGACATCTACAAGGCCCTCGCCAAGGACGTCAGCCAGTACGGGCGCATGTCCGAAAACAGCTTCAAGACCTGGAACGAGGTGAATCCGTCGCTTCCCGCGCAGGCCATCGAGGTTCTCGGCCCGCCTCCGACATCGGGAACCCGCGATGCCTTCGAGGAACTCGCGATCCAGAAGGGGGCCATCGAGGCCGGCGTCGACAAGAAAGCGGCCAAGAAGGTCGTGGTCCGCGACGATGGCGCCTATATCGAATCCGGCGAGAACGATAACCTCATCGTTTCGAAACTGGAGGCCGATCCCGCCAAACTCGGCGTCTTCGGGTTTTCCTTCCTCGACCAGAACGCCGATCGCATCAAGGGCTCGAAGGTCGATGGCGTCGAACCGACCTTCGACAATATCGCCTCCGGTGAATACCCGGTTTCCCGCTCGCTGTGGTTCTACGTCAAGAAAGCCCATATCGGCGTGATCCCCGGCATCGAGGAATACATGGCGGAGTTCGTGGATGATGACGCCATCGGCGAAGACGGGTATGCCGTCGAGAAGGGTCTGATCCCGCTGGAAGACGACGAGCGTGACACGTTCCGGTCGGCTATCGGGAATCTGACCGTCATGACGGGCAAGGAAGGTCTCCATTAAGGCCGGATCCCCGGAAGTCACGATGGGCAAAGGCCGGAGCTGCGGCCTTTGCCGAGGCGTAACGGGACGAATGAAGGAAGCACGATGCTGAGTTGGGCCGCCCTTCTCGTCTGCACGCTCGCACTCGCAGGGTTCTTCACCGCGAAGACGCGCGCGATCGCATTGGGAGGAGAGAGCCCGGCGATCCTGCATTCCCGGCCCGTCTACCATGGCGGGTTCGTCGCGATCCGTACCGCATTCGCAGGGCTTGGCGTCCTGATCCTCGGATTGATCCTCACCAATATCGCGATCCGCTGGGCGCTTTATTCGGGCCTGCCGGTCGGATTGTCGGAGATAGAACGCGACCTCGTCGTCTCCGACGGAGTGGCCCTGGCGAACGGCTCGCTCGCTTCGCGGTCGGGAGAGGCGCGCGATGCCGTGGCGGCGCTCTACGGGCGGCTGGCGACACTTCAGGTCTGGGGATTGGCGCTGGCATCGGTCGGGGCCGCTCTCTTCACGATGATGCATGGGTTGCGGCAGGTCAGTATCCCTTTCCGTGCCCGCAGCCGGTTCGAGCGTATCGTGCAGATCGTGCTGACCATTTCGGCGGGCATCGCCGTTCTGACGACCATCGGGATCGTCGCCTCGCTGCTGGGTCAGACTCTCGTGTTCTTCTCCGAAATTCCGGTCGCGAACTTCCTTTTCGGCACGCTCTGGTCGCCTCTGTCGGGCGTACATGACGGCACGATGGACCCCGACAAGGTCGGCGCGATTCCGCTGTTTGCCGGAACGCTGCTCATCACCGTCATCGCGATGCTGGTCGCCGTGCCGGTCGGGCTCTTCTCGGCCATCTATCTTTCCGATTTCGCCGGTGCGCGGGCGCGCAGCATCATCAAGCCGATGCTCGAAATCCTCGCCGGCATTCCCACCGTCGTCTACGGCTTCTTCGCCGCCATCACCGTCGCTCCCTTCCTGCGCGATACGGGCGCGGCCATCGGCCTGTCGGTCTCGTCCGAAAGCGCGCTGGCCGCCGGGGTCGTCATGGGCATCATGATCATCCCGTTCGTCTCGTCGCTGTCCGACGACGTCATCAACGCCGTGCCGCAATCCCTGCGCGACGGTTCCTACGGCCTCGGTGCGACCAGGGCCGAGACGATCCGAAACGTCGTCCTCCCCGCTGCCCTGCCGGGAATCATGTCCGCCGTCCTCCTCGGGGTCAGCCGTGCCATCGGCGAGACGATGATCGTGGTCATGGCGGCGGGGCAGGGTGCGAACCTCACCGCCAATCCGCTGGAGGCCGTCACGACCGTCACCGTGCAGATCGTCGCGCTCATCACCGGCGATACCGAGGCGTCCACCGCCGCCGGACCCGCTTTCGCCCTGGGTTTCACGCTCTTCTGCGTCACGCTCATCTTCAACGTCTGGGCGCTGCGTCTCGTCCGCAAGTATCGGGAAGTCTATGACTGAGGCCAGATCGACCGCCCCCGCGCCCGATGCGTCGTTCCATTCGAGCGACGAGGCCCTCGCGCGCCTCAAGAAACGCCGGGCGTCGGAAACGCGGCTGAAGGTCTACGGGATGATCGCCATCGGGTTGGCGGCGCTCGCGCTCGTCGCGCTTCTCTGGAACATCGTCGCGCGCACCATGAATGCGGCGACCGAGCACTACATCGCCATCGAGGCGCAGATCGAGCCGGATGCGGATGACTTCCTCAAGGTGGTCAAGGAATCGGCCCGCGAAGCCTTCCCCTACGTCTCCGGACGCAGCGGCAAGCGCGAGTTGTACGGTCTCTTCTCCGACGGGGCCGCCGACGACATGCGCCGCGCGCAGGAGGCCGGAACGCTGGAAACGGGGGACGCCGTCGCCATGCGCTTCCTGATGTCCGACACCGCCGATCTCTACATGCGCGGCGAATTCGGGGCGCTGGAAACGCAGGCGACGACCGGGCCGCTGACCATCGAGCCCGAAGGAAAGGCCTTCCTCCTCGAATCGGGCTCCGATGCCTTCGGGGAAGCATTGGGCCGCGCCAAGGCCGGATTGGTGGTCGAGGCGGCGACCCTGCGCCGACAGGCCGCCCGACAGTCCGTGGGAATCGAGACGCTGGAAAGCCGCCTCCCCGAGCTTACCGGCCCCGAGCGCGAGGATACGCTCGCCCAGATCGAGCATTTCAGGGGCCAACGCGACGGGTTCGAGCAGCAGGCATCGGCCCTGGATGCCCTCATCACCGGCGACCGGAACACGCGGCTGGACCTCACGGAAGGGATGGCCAGCTTCTTCGTCGCCGTGAATGGCGGCATTCTCAAACTGACCGAAGTCTCCGCCGATACGGCTCTGGCCGAGCCTCTCGTTCCCATGGCGGATGCCGATCCCGCAACCTTCGATACCTGGGCGCTGCGTATCCTCGACCGCCCCGAGATCGGCCGACCGGTCAAGGACCGGCAGGTCGCCATCCTCGAAACCCTGAAGGCGGACGGCCGGATCGAGGAAGTCGCGAACTGGAAATTCTTCTCCCTCAGCGATTCGACGCAGCCCGAGATCGCCGGGATCAAAGGTGCCTTGATCGGCAGTCTGTGGACCATGCTCGTGACCTTCTCGCTGGCCTTTCCCATCGGGGTCATGGCGGCGATCTATCTGGAAGAATTCGCGCCCCGGAACCGGCTTACGGATTTCATCGAGGTCAATATCAACAACCTCGCTGCCGTGCCCTCCATCGTCTTCGGGCTTCTCGGACTGGCGGTCTTCCTCAACTTCTTCGGCGTCCCGCGCTCCTCGCCTCTGGCCGGGGGACTGGTACTGGCACTGATGACCCTGCCGACCGTCATCATCGCGGCCCGCGCCGCCATCCGCGCGGTGCCGCCCTCGATCCGCTGGGCGGCGATGGGAATCGGCGCGTCGAAGACCCAGACGGTCTTCCATCACGTCCTGCCCTTGGCGATGCCCGGCATCCTGACCGGCACCATCATCGGCATGGCGCAGGCCCTGGGCGAGACCGCGCCGCTCCTGATGATCGGCATGGTCGCCTTCATCACCGCCGTGCCCGAGGGCATCACCGATTCCGCGACGGTCCTGCCCGTGCAGGTCTTCAACTGGGCCAATGCCTCCGAGCGGGCCTTCGACATGCGGACCGCCGCCGCCATCGCCGTATTGCTGGCGTTCCTCGTCCTGATGAACGCCGTCGCCATCATCTTGCGCAAACGCTTCGAGCGGCGCTGGTAGGGAAGACCCATGAACACGACCGATCCGATCAAGTTCCACTGCGAGGGCGTCGATGTCTGGTACGGGGATACCCATGCCATCAAGGGCAACGATATCGACATCCACGACAATTCGGTGACGGCCTTCATCGGGCCGTCGGGCTGCGGGAAATCGACCTTCCTGCGCTGTCTCAACCGCATGAACGACACCATCGACATCTGCCGCGTCACCGGCACCCTGCTGCTCGACGGTCAGGATATCTACTCGCGCGAGATCGACCCGGTCCAGCTTCGGGCGCGGGTCGGGATGGTGTTCCAGAAGCCCAATCCCTTCCCGAAATCCATCTTCGACAACGTCGCCTATGGCCCGCGCATTCACGGCCTCGCGCGCAACAGGGCCGAACTCGATGTCATCGTCGAGGAAAGCCTCGGCGCGGCAGGGCTCTGGGACGAGGTGAAGGATCGCCTCGCCGCCCCCGGCACCGGCCTGTCGGGCGGTCAGCAGCAGCGTCTCTGCATCGCCCGCGCCATCGCGACCAAGCCCGAAGTCCTGCTCATGGACGAGCCGTGCTCGGCCCTCGATCCCATCGCGACCGAGACGGTCGAAGACCTCATCACCCGCCTCGGCGAGCGGTATTGCGTCGTCATCGTCACCCATTCGATGCAGCAGGCCAACCGCATCTCGAAACGCACGGCTTTCTTCCACCTCGGCGATCTGGTCGAGTACGATACGACCGACGCGATCTTCTCGACGCCGCAGGACGAGCGGACCATCGGCTATGTCAGCGGACGTTTCGGGTGAAGATCGACCCGTCGTTCCCGCGAAGGCGGGAATCTCTCTCAGGGGCGCACGATACCGCGCCCGAATCGAAGGGCGACCGACATGACCTTCCAGAATGAAATGAACGCGCTCGACGCCGCGATCTCGCAATTCGGCGGCGCGGCGGAGGAGCAGCTTTCCCGCGCCCTCGACGCGCTCGTCCAGCGCGACACGGCGCTGGCGACCGAGGTGATCGCGGGCGACAAGGCGCTCGACGCCATGGAGATGCAGATCGGGCGCGACACGGCGGCGATGTTCACCCGGCGACAGTTGATGGCGGGCGACCTGCGCACGGTGCTGGCCATCCTCAAGATCGCCTCGACCATCGAGCGCATCGGCGATCTGGCCAAGAATACCGCCCGCCGGTCCGTCGTCCTCAGCGATCATGCCCCCCTCAAGACCGTCTCGGCGGTCGCGCGGCTGGGGCGCGACACGATGATGCAATTCTCCGAATCCCTCGATGCCTTCGCCCAGCGCGACGACGACATGGCGATGAAGGTCTGGCGCAAGGATCAGGAACTCGACAATCTCTACAACGGTCTCCAGCGCGAGATCGTGCAGGAGATGGCGGCCAATCCCGGCGACGTGGCCGAGAACACGCAACTCCTCTTCATCGCCAAGAACATGGAGCGCATCGGCGACCATGCGACCTTCGTGGCCGAGATGGCCCATTACATCGTGACCGGGCAACCCATGGACGAAAAGCGGCCCAAGGGAGTGCCGGACGGCTCGCCCGAGGCGGTCTTCGGATGACCGGAATAGAGGATGGTGCATCCCCGGATGCCGCGCGGGACGCAGTCCTGCGCTGCTGGTCCGGGGTAGCTACGGGCGGAGAACGGCCCCGGCCACTGCGCGTAGCGACCAGCGCAGCAGGACTGCGTCCCGCAGCGCATCCGGGGCAGCGTTCATCGTGGGAGCGACGCCAGCGATGAGCCGCCGTATCCTCGTGGTGGAAGACGAAGACGCCCTGTGCACCCTCCTCGAATACAATCTGGAGGCGGGCGGCTTTGCTCCCGTCATCGTGCGCGACGGCGACGAGGCGCTCCTGCGACTGGCCGAGGAGGAATTCGACCTCGCGATTCTCGACTGGATGCTGCCCGGCACCTCGGGCATCGAGATTTGCCGCCGCATCCGGGCCACGCCCGAAACCCGCTCCCTGCCGGTCATCATGCTCACCGCGCGGGGCGAGGAAGACGACCGGGTGCGGGGCCTCGATACCGGCGCGGACGACTACGTCACCAAGCCGTTTTCCGTGGGCGAATTGCTTGCCCGCATCCGCGCCATCCTGCGCCGGGGGGGCGACGAGGGCGATGCGCTGAAGGCCGGGGATATCTCGCTCGATGCCGCGACCCGCCGGGTCCATCGCGGGGGGCGCGAAATCCATCTCGGCCCCACCGAGTTTCGCCTGCTGGAAACCCTCATGAAGCGACCGGGCCGGGTCTATGGCCGCGAACAATTGCTCGACCTCGTCTGGGGCCGCGACGTCTATGTCGAGGCCCGCACCGTCGATGTCCACGTCGGACGCCTGCGCAAGGCCCTCAATCGTCCCGACGAGACCGATCCCCTCCGCACGGTGCGGGCGGCGGGCTACGCTTTCGACGAGACGTATGGATGACATCACGGAACCGCATCGCTCGCGCGCTTCGCGCGCCCCCACCCTCTTGTCCCTCCCCGTGAAGGACGAGGAGGGAGGCGAAATCGGCGAAGTCAGCACGATGGGACTCCCTCCCCGTTTACGGGGAGGGCTGGGGCTGTGCCCGCAGGGTGGGGCGCGCCCAAAGGGCGCGAACGGTGTCGGTCCCTATCCACTTTACCGATCCGCCGGATGATTCACGCCATCGCGCAGCGGCACGTCCTGATAGTCCCGGATATCGACCCCCTCCACACAGCCGAGATTGACGCCGTATTCTTCCGGGTTCGACCGGCGTTGGTGATGGGTGTGGATGCCGCATGTCCCGCAGAACCGATGCGCCGCCACCCCCGTCCCGAACCGATAGGACCGCAGCGCCTCCTCCCCCCGCACCACCCGCAATCCGGCGAGCGGGACCGAAGCCACCACCGTCCCCCGGCGGCGGCATATCGAGCAATCGCAGCGGCGCGGATCGACGATCCCGTCCGGCATGTCCAGCGCCAGTTCCACTGCGCCGCAATGGCATGTCGCGCGTCGCTCCATCCTTCTCTCCTCACATCGCCGCCTCGCGTTTCAGCCAGCGGATGAACGTCTTCGCCGCCGCCCGTGCAGGCGTACCCGCAGTGACGATCCAATACCCCAGATCGGGCGATTGTTCGCGGTCGAACAGGGTGACGAGCGTACCCTCCGCGATATCGTGCGACAGCCACGCGCGGCCCGTGATGCCGATGGCCTCGCCCCGGCGGATCGCGTCGAGCATCAGGTTTCCGGGCATCCGCACGACGTTATGCGGCGCCGCATCCTCGACCCCCTGATCGGCCATCCAGACCCGCAACTCGTCGGTCCCGATCTCCTGAACCCATGGCAGCAAGAGCAGATCCGCCGGCGTCTCGACCCTCTGACCGGCCAGCAGGGCAGGGGTGGCGGCGACGACGAAATCGCTGGGCAGCAGGCGCGTGGCCTCCAGCCCCGGCCAGTCGCCCTTGCCGAACCGGATGCCGACGTCATGGCCCTCGCGCCGGAGATCGACCGTCTCGGACGTCGGATCGAGCGTAAGCGGAATATCGGGATGCGCAGCCCGGAACGCGCCGAGCCGGGGCACCAGCCAATAGGCCGCGAAGGTCGGCGTCAGGGTGATGTTCAGGGGCCGGTCGTCCTCGGTGATCGTCTCGACCGCCCGCCGGATCGCGCCGAAACCCTCGGACAGCCCCACCACCAGCCGCGCTCCCGCCTCGGTCGGCTCGACCCCCCGTCCCGCGCGGACCAGCAGCGACAGTCCCAGCCATGCCTCCAGTCGCCGGACCTGCTGTGCGATGGCGGGATGGGTCACGTTCAGCTCCCGCGCCGCCGCCGTGAGCGAGCGCAGCCGCGCAGCGGCCTCGAAGGCCCGGAGAGAGGAAAGGGGTGGCATCTGTAAGATCAGCTTTCATATTGGAATAATCGCTGACTCGCATCATGGCGGCGTTTCGCGCGAAAAGAAAGGCGTCGAAACCGAATTGATGGAGAGAAACGATGTTCACGACACTGGCGGAAACTTACATGACGGCCACCCGCGTGGAAACCATGCTCGGCCATCGCAATCCCGAATCCGAGCGCATCGCCCTGCTGCACGCGCGCAAGGATGCCGATCGGAAAAGGATGATCGAGCGGGTGCGGGAAGCTCAGGTCGCCCGCCGGAAGGCCCGCCGAATGCAGGCCCTTCGCTGGATCGGCCATCGCCTGACCGGCGCGGGACAGGCCCTCTCCCGCTTCGCCGGAGACACCGCCCCCGAGGCAGCGGAATGCTGCTGACGGATGCTTCGGCATGGTGCGCAGTTCAAGCTACGCAGCCCCGGATGCGCTGCGACATGCAATGGTGCTGCACTGGTCGCGTCGCGCAGCGCCGGGGTCATGCCGATCTTGGCAGAGAGTTTCCGCACTTCGCATCCATAAAATCAGTATACGGATAATATGGACGCAGCGATCCCATCACCCCGCCGCCCGTTCCGCCTCCCCCATCGCGCGGACGCGCAGGGCCAGCTCGGTACAGGCGGCGAGCACCGCGTCCTCGTCCCGCTTTCCCTTCGCCCGATAGCCGGGCGGGCGACCGCTGCGGATCGTGTAGAGCCGGGAAAACCTCCCCGCCGCCCGCATCCGGTCCCGCCGCCCGTACCACCGCGCCAGCCGCCGCGCCTGGGCGGGCAGGTCGTCCAGCGCCGCCTGCATCGCCTCCAGCCGTCGCCGCAGCGCCGCCGTATCGAGCAGGTCGTCATCCGTGGGCATCGGGTCCGGGGGAACCCGTTCGTCGAAGAACCGGATGCGCGGCGCGCGTCGTCGCGGAACGGTCCGGGGCTTCGGATCGGGAAGGCGCGGCGGATCGGTCAGCCGGAAGACGGGTTTCCTCGTGCCGCCCTCGCCGCGCGGTATTCCCGCCGGACAGCCCGGCCCCGGCCCCGTCGGCACCGGTAAATCCCTCGCCGCCACGACGATCAGCCGCCGCAACGCCGATTCCAGCGGCACCAGCCGCGCGATCACCTGCCGCTTCAGCCATCGCGGCACCATGGCCCCGGTCCCGAGCAGCACGACGACCCCCGCGAGCAGCCCGATCAGCCGCCCCCGGTTCGCCTCCACCATCTCGTCCCAGTTCCAGTGCCGCACGGCCTCTCCGATTGTTCGAACATAACACGAACAAAAGATCGGAACTTCCACACGATGTCAACACCGCGCGCTGCCATTCGTGGCATCCCCGTCCATTGTCATGCCCGCGCAGGCGGGCATCCAGTCTCGCGAAGTTTCTATAAGACGATAGCGATGAGGCTGAATTCCGACCTTCGTCCACCGAAGGTCAGGCCTTCATCAAGCCGGAATGATGCAAGTGCCGTGGCGCAAGTCTCGAACACTCGTACGGATGTTCCCTTTCAGAGTACGACACTCAGGGTAGCGTCATCCCCGCCCGTACCGATGCAGATCCGGCCCATGCTCGCGCAGCCAGTGCTGCCATTCCCGATACTCCGGGCAGAGCGCCTGTACATGCGACCAGAACCGCCCGGAATGGTTCATCTCGCGCAGGTGAGAGGCTTCATGGGCGGCAAGGTAGTCGAGCACTTCGTCGGGCGCGAGGATCACGCGCCAGGAATAGGAGAGCGTGCCCGATGACGAGCACGACCCCCACCGGCTGCGCGTGTCGCGGATCGCGATGCGGGTGAACGTGGTCCCCAGCGCCCCGGCATGGGCCTCGCTGCGGGCGCGCAGGCGGGTACGGGCCTGTTGCTTCAGCCATCGCTCCAGCGATCCGGGCAGGGTCTCCGCCGATCCGCCGACCTCCACGGTCTCCCCGGCCAGCCGCACCCCGCGCCCCTCGCGCCGCACGACCCGCAGGTCGCGCCCGCGATAGGGCAGGGTCATGCCGTCCTCGAAGGGAATCGCCTGCGGCATCGCTTCGATCCGCGCTTCGAGCCAGCCACGATGGTTGCGCGCGAACTCCTGCGCGTCGGCCATGGCCATCCGGGGCGGCAGCGTCATGGTCGCCATCCCCGTCGCGCGGCTGACGCTGAGGGTCACGCGCCGCGCCCCGCGCCGCCGGATCACGCGCACCGGCTGCGCCACTCCCTCGACGGTCAGCGTCGTGGCCATCGCCTACTTGCGGTGCCGGGCGATGAACGCCGCCATCTTCGGCTGGATCGTGTTGCGCCACCGGCTCCCGTTGAAGATGCCGTAATGGCCGACATCGGGGTTGGTATAGGCGTCCTTCATGGTCTCGGGCAGGCCGGGCGTCAGGGTCTGGGTGATATGGGTCTGCCCCTCGCCCGTGATGTCGTCGCGCCCGCCTTCGATGGTCATGATCGCGGTATCCGTGATCGCGCCGAGATCGACGAGGCGGCCCTTCACCTCGAACTCGCCCTTCGGCAGCAGATGGCGCTGGAAGACCATGTCGATGGTCTGGAGATAGAACTCCGCCGTCAGATCCATCACCGCGAGGTATTCGTCGTAGAAGGTCCGATGCGCCTCCGCCGAGTCGCCGTCGCCCTTCACCAGATGCCGGAACTGGCGCGTGGCCGCATTCAGGTGCCGGTCCATGTTCATCGACATGAATCCGCTGAGCTGCAGGAAGCCCGGATAGACCCGCCGCATCACGCCGGGATTGGGCAAGGGCACCAGCGAGATCATGTTGGTCTCGAACCATGCCAGCGATTTCTCGTCGGCCAGCTTGGTCGGCTCGGTCGGGCTGACCCGCGTATCGATCGGGCTGCCCATCAGGATCAGGGAATCGGGACGGCAGGGATCGTTGTCCTCGGCCATCAGCGCGGTCGCGGCCAGTGCAGGCACCCCCGGCTGGCAGACGCCGACCATCGACACGCCCGGACCCATGAACTGCAGGAACTCGATCAGGTATCGCGTGTAATCCTCGAGATCGAACAGGCCTTCCGTCACCGGCACGTTCCGCGCATCGCGCCAATCGGTCAGATAGACGTCATGCGTCTCCAGCATCTTCTCGACCGTGCCGCGCAGCAGCGTGCCGAAATGGCCGGACATCGGCGCGATCAGCAGAACCTTGGGATCCTTGCCCTCGCCGCAGCCTTCACCATAGCGGCGAAAGTGCAACAGGCGGCAGAACGGCTTTTCCATCGCCGTCTCGATCCGCAGGGCCGCAGGCTGGCCATGGGCCTCGATGATGTCGATGCCCCATTCGGGGCGGCCGTAGCGTCGGGTCGCATCGTTGAACATTTCGAGGGACGCCGCCATCGTCCGCGCCACGGGCGTATCGGCCCAGGGATTGCGCGGATCGGTCCATGCCTTGAGACCTGCCTCCGATGCCTGTCGCAGGGGCGTGATCGTGGCATGGGTCCATTCATAGGCGTGATAGAGCATCGTTTGTCCCGTCCGTTCGCTGTTCGGCCTCAGGTGCCTTCAGGCAAGCTTAACCCGATGCCGTTAAGGAATGACACTATCGGTTTTCTTGCTGCACTGCAACAAATCGTCGGAAGGACCGCAAGGGCCTTTGACATCCGCCCCGTTCCTGTGGCATCGGACCCCTTCCCAATCCGCCGAATTTCAGGAAATCATCCGATGGTCAAACCCGAATGGGGCGTCAAGCGCCAATGCCAGAGCTGTTCGGTTCGTTTCTACGACCTTGGCAAGACGCCGATCGTCTGCCCCGCCTGCGAGGCGGAATACGATCTCGTGGCCGCAACCAAGATCAAACGCGGCAAGGCCGCTGCGCCCAAGGAGAAGAAGGTCGTCAAGAAGGTCGTCGAAGAGGAACTGGAAGACGATGATCTCGTCGAGGCGGTCGTCGCCGATGACGACGACGATGACGAGGATGACGTGGTCGTGCCTGCGGATGCGGAAGACGACACCACGGTCGTGGCCACCGGCGGCGACGACGACGACAAGGACGACTTCGTTGCGGACGATGCCCTGATCGACGACGATGAGGGTCTCGACGACGACGAGGATTCCTCCGATGACGACGACGAGGAGGATATCGACGTCGATATCGAGGTCGATGACGACGAAGACGACGACGATGCGGACGAAAAGCGCAAGTGATCCGTCCGGCGGATCGGTTTTCGCTTGAACTGCGCGGCGCGCCCGAATAAACGGTGCGCTCCGCGATGCGGTACGGGGCCTTAGCTCAGCTGGGAGAGCGCCTGCATGGCATGCAGGAGGTCAGCGGTTCGATCCCGCTAGGCTCCACCACCTCATTTCCCGCAAAGCGGGACGATGAGGGCAGATTTCCGAAAAATCCGGCATAGCGACAGCCAGTTCCGCGCCAGCGGAAAGGGCGAGAGCCACTCTCCCATTGCCCCCCGCGCCCCAGCCCGTAAGCTGCCTCCTCCATGACCCACGGAGTCCGCGCCCATGCACTGTGTCTTCATCCAGATCCGATGCCGTCCCGGCACTGCCTATGCCGTGGCCGATGCCATCGTGCTGCGCGAGCTGCAATCGGAACTCTATTCGACCAGCGGCGAGTACGATCTGCTCCTGAAGATGTACGTGCCCGACAGCGAGGACGTGGGCCGTTTCATCAATGACCGCCTGCTCGATATCGACGGGATCGAGCGGACGCTGACCACTCTGACCTTCAAGACGTTCTAGGCCCGCTCGCCTGCGCAGCGGAGCGGATGGGGCGATCGCCCGCCCATGCGACTCCCTCGCTCTGGTGCGAGACGCGCGCTATGCCTATATTGGACGTGAATTTCCCGCCCCGCGCGGGAACCGCTCCGCAGGAGAGACCCAATGACCGACGATGCCCCTTCGCCCCCTGCCGCCATGGGCGATCCGCTCATCCCCGATTCGAGCACCGATCATCCACGCTACGATGAAGTGGTCGAGGCGATCCGCAGCGTTTACGATCCTGAAATCCCGGTGAATATATTCGATCTGGGATTGATCTACTCGATCCGCATCGACGGTGAGAACGCAGTCGACGTGGACATGACCCTGACGGCCCCCGGATGCCCCGTGGCGGGCGAGATGCCCGGATGGGTCGCCGATGCCGTCGAGCCGTTGGCGGGCATCAAGCAGGTCGACGTGCGACTGGTATGGGAGCCGCCATGGGACATGTCCCGCCTCTCCGACGAGGCGCGGCTCGAACTCGGATTCATGTAAGGGAGTTTTGCGATGTTCGGTCTTCCCGGCGACAAGCCGCTCCTGACCCTCACGCCCCGCGCCGTGAAGCGCCTCACCATGCTGATGGAAAGCAAGGACGATCCGGTCTATGCGCTGCGCATCGGCGTCAAGAAGGGGGGCTGTGCGGGCATGGAATACACGATGGACTATGCCAGCGAGGGCCAGCCCGGCGACGAGATGGTCGAGCAGGACGGCGCGCGTGTCCTCATTGCGCCCCTGGCGACGATGTTCATGATCGGCACCGAGATCGACTATGAGACCGGCCTTCTCGAATCGGGCTTCAAGTTCCGCAATCCCAACGTGTCCGAGGCCTGTGGCTGCGGAGAATCCGTCAGCTTCGAGGTACCCGCGCAATGAGGCGGCCCCTCGTCGCAGGGAACTGGAAGATGAACGGTCTGCCCGGTTCCGCCGCCGAGTTGCGCAAGATGATCGATGTGCTGGACGGGGGCGACCATTGCGACGTGCTCGTCTGCCCCCCCTTCCCGCTGATCGCGCCATTCGTCTGGGATTGTGCCGACAGCGGAATCGAGATCGGGGCGCAGGATTGTCATTTTGCCGAGAGCGGTGCCCATACGGGTGACGTTTCTCCCGCCTTGCTCGCTGCGGTAGGTGCAAGCGCGGTGATCCTCGGTCATTCGGAGCGCCGCGCCGACCATGGCGAGGCGGATGCTCTGGTAAAGGCCAAGGCCGAAGCGGCTCTTGCCGCCGGACTGATGCCCGTCATCTGCGTCGGAGAGACCGAGGCGCAGCGCGATTCCGGGCAGGCCGAAGCGACGGTCCTCGCGCAACTGGACGGTTCGCTGCCCGACAGTGCCGACATCGTCGTGGCCTATGAGCCGGTCTGGGCCATCGGAACGGGCCGGGTGCCGGGGAACGACGATATCGCCGCCATGCATCACGCCATCCGTCAGGCCGTCATCGCGCGCTACGGCGCGGCGGGGGAGCAGGTCCGTCTTCTCTATGGGGGATCGGTCAAGCCGGGCAATGCGAAGGAAATCTTCGCGATCGAGGACGTGGATGGCGGATTGATCGGCGGCGCGAGCCTGAAGGCCGACGACTTCCTGGCCATCGTCGCCGCAGCCTGAAGAGACCGAAGAGACCCATGAACGAAAAAAGCCCCGGACGCGATGTCCGGGGCTTCGTTATCGGCTCTGTCGTCGCCGATCAGGCGCTGAGCGATTTCGCTTCCGCGATCCAGAGGTTCGGAGAGAACCGGATCGATTTCACTTCGAGCGATGACAGCAACTTGGCGAACTGGTCATCGGACATTTCCGCGATCTGGGCAAAGGTCTCGATTCCGGCACCATTGAGTTTCTTCGCCGTCGTCGCACCGATGCCGCTGATGAGCGTCAGGTCGTCCTTGATGACGCTCGCCTTCGGCTTGGATGGCAACGTCGCTTCGGCGATCACCTCTTCGACGAGGACATCGGCGACCATCGGTTCGAAAGCGTCTGCTTCCGCGACGGCGGTGGCGGGCGTCTTCTCCACGGCGAACGGAGCGGGCTTCTTTGCCGACTTCGGCGTCGCATCCGGTTTCGCCGGGGTCTTTGCCACGGGCTTCGCTTTCGCCACGGGCTTCGCCGCAGGTTTCGCGACGGGCTTCGCTTTCGCGACTGGCGTTGCCGCAGGTTTCGCCGCGACCTTGGATACGGGAGCCGCTTTCGTGGCAGGCCCGGCCGTCTTCGCCGCGACGGGAGCGGTCGTCATGTTCGATGCCAGCGAGTCCAGCCCTTCGTTCGCCATACGAACGAGCGAGGCATTGATGGCGAAGACTGGCCCCAGAGGGGTCTTCGATGTCGCTTCGGCCAATCCCGAAAGCGTACGTTCGTGCATCCGTCCCAGCGAGGACGCCATCTCGATAAATCGCGATCCTGCCTCTTCGACCATGTGCTTTTGCATGGCACTCTCCTTATGTTGCGTTGCAGCATAAGTAGCAAGTGCATTGCTTTGCGTCAAGGTGGTGGCGCTTGCCAGCCCCGGATTTCTCCATTTTTCGTCGCCGGATCGACTCGGAGGTAATGATCGGCCAGTCGTTGCAGTGCAATCTTGAGGACGATCTTGCCCGAGCGTGCGGACCACGACATCTTGGCTTCCATGGTTTCCAGCCCTTCGAGGAAACAGCAGGTGCGCAGGGCCGCATCGGAAAGGCCCGGTCCGAGATCGCCCAAGGCATCCATCACGCGCCCGCGCGCCGCTTCCGCGCCGTCATCGACGTTGCGGTCCTGTGCCGAACTGCCCTGGCCATTCGCGCCGGGGGCGAGAAACCGCCGCCAGTCCTGCGTCACACCGGGGCCGAGTTGCGCCCGCTCGAAATCGGCCCGCAGACGCTCGCCCGCTGCGACTTCGTCATCGGTGAGAAAGGCTTTTCCTTCCGCATTCTTGCGGCGGGCCAGCCATCCGAGGGGCGATTCTCCGAGATTGACGGTCATGGCGCGGGGGCGCGATCCCGGTGCCCCCTGGAAGAACCGCTCGGCTTCCAGAAACTTCGCCCGGCGCCGGTCTGCGGCGGTCTTGCCCCGGTAGGCTCTGGTTCCCGAGCGGGCGTAGCGCACACCGCGCGGCGAGCGCGCGAATTCGCGGATGATGCCCTTGGACAGCAGCGTCCCCACCTCGCCTTTCGTGACGCGGTTCACGAGGGTCGAAACCCCCCGGCGCGCATCGAACACTCCGGCGCTCTCTTCCGAAAAGCATAGATATACGAACGTGGTTTCCTGCATCAGCAACTGCGTGAGATGGCGGAGACGACGGGAACTGACGGGGGCAGGGGAGGGCGGGGGCAATACGGTCATCGAGCACTCTTTCGGCGTTGGGTCGGCATCGGGATGAGTTCGATTGAATAGAACAAAAATAGAACATCGGCAAGGCCGAACGGTCGTCCGCATCCTTCCGAAAACTGAATGGCGTAAGAAAAATCATGCAAAGTTTTAGGTAAATTCTCGTCCTCGGGCGTCCGTCGGCCCGTTTATGCGGTGCCCCCTTTACGTAAATTTAGGCGAGGTCTGCACATTGTATCGCTACCGGAAGAAGTATGAGCAGGCGGACCTGATCGATGAATGCCATATCGAACACGAGCATCATGCGTTGGATAGCAGCATCGGTCATCGGGCTGGTGGTGGGCGCGGCCACTCTGGGTGCCATGTCCGGCAGCGCGCGGGGCGATCTGGCAACCCGGCAGGCCGCCTATGTCGCTGCGATCGGCCAGGACGGCGCAAGCGCCATCGGAGCCATCGACCAGGGTCTGTCCGCCGCCGCCTCCCTCGTCGCGTCCTCCGCGATCGACGCCAAGACCGAGCGGGGCCGTTTCGCCCGTATAACCAGCGATTTCTTCCGCCGGACCGACGACGCCCGTGCCTTCGTCTTCTTCCGCAGCGCACCGACCCGCGACGAAGCCAATCGCATCGCCCAGCCCATCGCCGAGGCGATCACCGAATTTCGGGCAGGGGGCAAGGTCTTCTATCTCGCCGCCGCAGACCTTTCGACGCCCGACAGCAATCAGGGCGGTACCTTCCCGCTGATCGGTCCCGGCGGCAAGCTGCCGGGCGCGCTCGCGGCAGGTCGCGAGATGCAGCGGACCCTCGGCACGGCCATCGCCCGCAATGCCCATACCTCCTCGGGTTTCTTCGGCTGGAATGGCGGCGATATCCGTGCCCTTGCCGAAACCCGCCTCTCCGATGCCGGAGAGCGCGTGTTCTGGCGCGTGATGCCGGTTCAGGTATTCGATCCGGCCACGGGGCAGGAAGTCCTCGTCGGTGCGGTCGCCGCGCTCGTCGATGCCAAGAAACTGCTCGGCGAGATCGCCGCTGCGCCAGCGACCCTGACCGGCCCCTTCGACCGCGTCGCCTTGCCGAACGGCATTCAGGACGCGCAGGACGGCAAGGGCCGCAGCATCGGAATACCGACGGGCGATCAGGGGTTCGTGGCGACCGTTCCCGTCGAGGAGATGGGTCTGTTCTCCTCGACCGGCTTCGGGAAGATCGTCGCTCTGCTGGCCGCACTCGGATCGGCGGCGGCGGTCCTCTTCGTGACCTATCGCGAGGCCAGGGCCCGTGCGGCGGCGGAAGAGCGTCTGCTCAAGCATCGCCGGGGTTTCAAGAAGCGCACCGCCGAACTCAAACGCAGCGAGGAACGCTTCCGCCGCCTCGCCGAATCGACCAACGTGGTGCCATGGGCCGCCGATCTCGCGGACCAGCGGTTCACCTATATCGGCCCGCAGATCGCGAAGATGACCGGCTATCCCGTCAGTTCGTGGTGCGCGTCCGGTTTCTGGGTCGGCCATGTGCATCCCGAAGATCGTCACAAGACCTTCGTGGACGGCTTCAAGAGCCTCGACGACGGCGAATACGCGGTCCTCGAATACCGTATCCGCTCGGCGGACGGCCAGATCATCCATATCCGCAACATGCTGACCATCGCCCCCAAGAAGGACGGCACGCGCATCGCGCAGGGCTACATGCTCGACATCACCGAGATGAAGACCGCGCAGGCCAAGCTCAACGATGCCCGCCGTCAGGCCGAGGAAGCCAACAAGACCAAATCCGAATTTCTCGCCAACATGAGCCACGAACTGCGCACCCCGCTGAATGCCGTCATCGGCTTCGCGGAGGTGATGAAGGACGAGCTGTTCGGTCCCATGGGCGAGCGGTACAAGGATTACGCCGAAAGCGTCCATTCCTCGGGCAAGCACCTGCTCGACCTCATCAACGACGTGCTCGACCTCTCGAAGATCGAGGCGGGCAAGATCGAGCTGATCGAGGAAGAGACCGACGTCTCGACGCTGCTGTCCAAATGCCGCACCGTGCTGCACGAACGCGCTTCCTCGGCGGGCCTGCATATCCGGCTGGAGATCCCCGCGCCCCTGCCGAACGTCATCGTCGACAGTCGCCGTATCAAGCAGGTGATCCTCAACCTGATGTCCAACTCGATCAAGTTCACCATGCCCGGTGGCCGCATCACCCTGCGCGGAGAGCTGGTGGCCCCGAAGGGCCTGAAGATCACGGTGGGCGATACCGGCATCGGCATGAGCAAGGACGAGCTGGAAATCGCCTTCGAGCAGTTCGGCCAGATCGACAACGAGCTGTCGCGCAACCACAGCGGTACCGGACTGGGCCTGCCCATCACCCGCTCGCTGGTGGAACTGCATGGCGGCGATCTGGAAGTCGAATCCCGCAAGGGCGTCGGCACCAGTGCCCATGTCTGGATCCCCCTCACCCGTGTCGTCAGCCTCAGCGGGGCCAATCCGGGCGAGGACGAAGCGGAGCAGGCGGCGGGTTGATCCGCTACGCGGGGAGCGTCACCCGGCGCTCGCCGCATACCTCGCCGTTGAAGTTCCGGATCGGCGTCCCCGCATAGCGTTCCACCGCCGGATGCGCGTCGTCCAGCACGTCCAGATGCACCAGCACCGCCGCGCAGAGGGCTTCCGCCGCCGCCGTGTTCCCGTCGTCGATCTTCAGGCAGAATCCGACGCCCTTTTCCGGCACGATGCCTGTGAACACGCCATCCGCCCCGGTCTTGACCACCGCGCGCCCGTCGCTCGCCTCGATCAGGGCGGCACAGGCGCGCCCCTCTCCCGACATCAGCACCGGATGCGCCCGCATCGCATCGCGCAGGCGGATCATGGCAGCGCCGCGCGCGTCCTGCGCCGGAGCGGCGAACCGTGCCATGGCACGGGCCACGCCCGCCACGCTCGCGATGAAGTTCGGGGCCGAGCAGCCGTCGATCCCGTAGCCGGGGGGCGCATCGCAATGCGTCGTCTCCACGAAAACCTGGGCGATATCGCGCTGAACCTGCGCCGACGGATCGAGATAGGCATCCTGCGATGCACCGATATGGCGAGAATAGGCGAGGAATCCGGTATGCTTGCCGGAACAATTGTTCAGGATACGGCTGGCCGGGATGCCCGCAGTCTTCATCGCCCGGTCGCGGGGAGGCTGGGGACCGCAGAGCAGGGCCGTCTCGTCCAGCCCCATCGATGCCAGCCACGCCGTCACGCGCGTCGTATGCGCGGATGCGCCTTCATGCGACGCACAGGCCAGCGCCAGATGCTCGTCGGTCAGCCCCATGGCATCCGCCGCCCCGGATTCCATCAAGGGAAGCGCCTGAATCATCTTGACCGATGAGCGCGGCAGGATGGGCCGCTCGATATCGCCCCATGCATCGCGGATCTTCCCATGGGAATCCGCGATGGCGAGCGCACCCGTATGCCGGTTCTCGATTATCGGTCCGCGTGTCGTCGTCACGAGGACGGGATTGCCATGTTTCAATTTTTCTTTCTCCGATCGCGGAACCATTGACGCCTGAACCGTATTAGAACGTCAGGAAATGGAAACCGGCAGTGAATGGAAATCGGCAGGTATCATGAAACCGCAACGCAACAATACTGCACATCGTAACGGCAACGGCTCGCGAGATGCCGGGATCGTCGTCGGTGCGAGTGTCGTTCTGAGCGTGATCGCCCTCGTCGTCTTCGCGGCGACCCTGCCCGGCTGATCGCCTCACTCGCTGTCGCGCAGGGGGCGCTGCAGCAATGCATCGGCCGCATCGTCCACCGAAAGACTTCCCTCGACGATGGCGGCGACCGTGGCGGAGATCGGCATGTCCACGCCGTGACGCCGACCGAGGGCGACCGTCCCCGCCGCGCTGGCCGCGCCCTCCACCGTCCCGCCGCCATGCTCGCCGCCGCGTTCTCCGATGCGCAGGCCAAGCGCGAAGTTGCGCGACTGTGCCGAGGCACAGGTCAGGACCAGATCGCCCAGCCCGGACAGGCCCGCAACCGTCTCGGCCCGCCCGCCCATCGCCTGCGCCAGTCGCGTCATCTCCGCAAAGCCACGGGCGACGAGGGCCGCGCGGGCGCTTTCTCCCATGCCCCGCGCAACGACGATGCCGCAGGCGATCGCGAGCACGTTCTTGACCGCCCCCCCGATCTGCGCGCCGACGAGATCGTCGGTCGGATAGGGTCGGAAGGTCGGTGTCGCCAGAAGATCCCGCAAGTCGGTCGCGAGGGCCATCGTCTCGGCGGCGATCGTGACGGCGGTGGGCAGGCCGGTCGCGACGTCCACGGCGAAACTGGGGCCGGTCAGCACGGCGACGGGATGGCCGGGGACGGCGTCCTGTGCGACCTGGGCGGGCAGGGCGAGCGTCTCGCGCTCCACGCCCTTCTGGCACAGGATGATCGGCGTTCCCGGCGCGAGATGCGGCGCCAGATGCTCCAGAACGCCCCTCGCCGCCTGTGCCGGAACCACGGCGAGGATCGCCTCCGCGTCGCCCAGAGCGGCCATGTCCGTCGAGGCCGCAAGCGCGGGATGCAGCACCACACCGGGCAGATAATCCGAGCGATGCGCCGCGTCGATGGACTGCACCGCCTCTGCCGAGCGCGCCCAGAGCATCGTCCCGTGCCCCTGAACCGCGCAGAGCTGCGCAAGGGCGACCCCCCAGCTTCCACCACCGAGAACGCCGATCCGCGTCATACCTTCGCTCCGCGCTTGCCGGTCCATACGCCGGTCAGGGGATTGGTCGCGACCGGGAAACGGGGCTTCGGGACGAGATCGCCGGTCAGACCCGCCGCGAACCGCTCCAGCCCGGCCCAGGCGATCATCGCGCCGTTATCGGTGCAGAGTTCCAGGGGCGGAAAGACGGCCTCGAACCCCTCGTCCTGCGCCAGCGTTTCGAGACCGGCCCGTAACGTCCCGTTCGCCGCGACCCCGCCCGCTATCGCGAATCCTGCCGGCCCCGCATCGGGAAAGACCGCGCGGAAATGCGCCATCGCCCGCCGGGACTTGCCGACCAGCACATCGCGCGTTGCCGCCTGAAACCCCGCACAGAGATCGGCGATATCGCGATCCGTCATCCCGCCTCCGGCGACCAGATCGTCCCGCACCACCCGCACGGCGGTCTTCAGCCCCGAGAACGACACGTCGCAGCCGGGACGGTCCATCAACGGGCGGGGCAGGGCGAAACGTGCAGGATCACCGTCCTTTGCCACCGTCTCCACACGCGGCCCGCCGGGAAAGCCCAGGTCCAGCAGTTTCGCCACCTTGTCGAAGGCTTCCCCCGGCGCATCGTCGATGGTCGTCCCGATCCGCTCGTGCTGGCCGGGGCCGCGCACGATCAGAAAGAGGCAATGCCCGCCCGAGACCAGCAGCATCGGGTACGGATAGGCCAGCCCGTCCGTCAGGCGCGGCGTCAGGGCATGTCCTTCCAGATGGTTCACGGCCACCAGCGGCAGTCCCGACCCCAGCGACAACCCCTGCGCACAGGCGATCCCGGCGACCAATCCGCCAATCAGCCCCGGCCCCACCGTCACGGCGATGGCATCGACATCGCGCAGGGAAACCGAAGCCTCCTCCAGCGCCTGCGCCACTGCCACATCCAGCTTTTCCGCATGGGCGCGCGCCGCGATCTCCGGCACCACGCCGCCATAGGCCGCGTGCAAATCCATCTGATCGAAGACGACATTGGACAGGATTTGCCCCCGACCTGCCGCCGCATCCCCGCGCACGACCGCCGCCGCCGTCTCGTCACAACTCGATTCGATCCCCAGCACGGTGGTCACGCGCCTGCTCCCTGCAATCTCTCGGTTTCCTTCGAGCACGAACAATCCTCACATTGTCATTCCCGCGAGAGCGGGAACCTCACGCCGCTGCACACATCTCCCGATGTGCGAAAGATCCCCACTTTGCGCGGGGATGACAATCTTAGGGATGGTAAGCGCCTGCTCCCTCGTCTCTTTGCGTCAACGATACATCGTGCTACGCGGGACGGGCTTGACGTCTTTCGATGGAGAACGCAACCCGATGAGCGCCGCTTACGGTCCCGACCGCCCCTTTCGCATTGGCACCCGTGCCAGCCCCCTCGCCCTCGCGCAGGCCTACGAGACCGCCGCGCGGCTCAAGCAGGCCCATGGCCTCGGCGATGACAGCATCGAGATCGTGAAGATCGTCACGACCGGCGACAAGCAGTTGGGCGTCAAGCTGGGCGATATCGGCGGCAAGGGCCTCTTCACCAAGGAAGTCGAGGAAGCCCTCTACGAGAACCGCATCGACCTCGCGGTTCATTCGATGAAGGACATGCCGACCGTCCTGCCCGATGGTCTGGAGATCGTGACGCTGCTGCCGCGCGAGGACGTGCGCGATGCCTTCGTCAGCCCCCGCTTCGCCAGCATCGAGGCGATGCCCGCCGGGGCCGTCGTCGGCACGGCCTCGCTCCGGCGGCAGGCGCAGCTCCTGCATCGGCGTCCCGACCTGAAGGTCGCGCTGTTCCGGGGCAACGTCCAGACGCGCCTGCGCAAGCTGGAGGAGGGCGAGGCCGACGCGACCTTCCTCGCGATCTCGGGTCTCAACCGGCTGGACAAGGCCGACGTGGCCACCGCGATCATCGAGACGTCCGATATGCTGCCCGCCGTTTCGCAAGGGGCCATCGGCATCGAAACGCGCACCGACGATGCCGATATCCGCGCCGCTCTCGCCCCCCTGCATTGCGAGCAATGCGGGACGCGCCTTGCCGCCGAACGCGCCTTTCTCGGTGCGCTCGACGGGTCGTGCAAGACGCCCATCGGCGGGTTGGCCGTGATCGAGGGCGACCGCCTGATCCTGCGCGGCGAAGTGCTGCGCCCCGATGGGTCCGAGCGCCACGAGACCAGCCGCGAAGGGCCGCTTTCCGACGCGGTCGCGATGGGTATTGATGCCGGTGAAGAGCTGAAACGCCGCGCAGGACCGGGTTTCTTCGTGCAGGCGTGACCGTCGGCGGCACCTCCCGAACGGTCCTCGTCACCCGCGCGGTGGAGCAGGGGGAGGCTACGGCCCGTCATCTGCGCGAGCGGGGCCATATCCCGGTCCTCGCACCCCTCGTCCGCATCGAACGACTGCCCGCGCATATCGATCCCGGCGTACAGGCGATCCTCGTCACCAGCCGCAACGGGGCCGCATCCCTGGCCGCTGCGACCACCGAGCGGGCGCTTCCGGTCCTTGCCGTGGGGGAGGCCACCGCCGCCGACCTGCGCGCGGCGGGCTTCGCCGATATCCGCTCCGCCGATGGCGATGCGGAGGCTCTGGGCCACCTCGCCGCCCGCCACCTCGACCCCGCCAGGGGCCGCGTTCTCCACGCCAGAGGCGCGGAAATCCGCCACTCCCCCCTCGCCACGCTGCGTAGGGCAGGGTTCGATACCGCCGAAGCGATCCTCTACCGCACCATCCCCCTCACCGCTTTGCCGCAGGAGGCGACGGCCTGCGACACGGCTCTCGTCTATTCTCCCGGCAGCGCCCGGCGGCTGGCGACTGTCGTTCCCGCCACGCTCCGCCTGCACGTCGTCGGCATCAGCGAAGCGGCGATCAGCTCTTTGTATTCATTGCCTTTCGTCGCCAGTCTGCACGCTGCCGTACACCCCTCGGAAGTTGCCATGCTCGATCTTCTGGACGCCTTGCCGAAAAATCCCGTTGCCCAAGGCCCCGATCATCGCTAGAGAAGCCCCGCGTTGACGGAAAGTTAGTCGGGCATTACTAAGTCTGCTCCTGGAGTATGCCGCATTAGCTCAGTTGGTAGAGCACATCATTCGTAATGATGGGGTCAGGTGTTCGAGTCACCTATGCGGCACCACTTTCCATCTCAGGACAATCGGGGTCGCCCAATGCCTTGAACGACAAGGATCGTTGGTGATCGCTGCCCTTCATGGAATCGGAAGCCCTCATGTCCAGACCTGTCGTGCTCATCACTTCCGCCTCGGGCCGTATCGGCAGGGAACTCGTGGCACTGCTGGCCAAGGATGGCGGTTTCACGATCCGGGCCTGCTGTTTCAGCGATGACAAGGCGGATTCGCTGCGTGCCCTGGGCGCGGACGAGGTCGTCAAGTTCGACCTGAACGATGCCTCGACATGGGATGCGGCGCTGGACGGTGTCAGCGCGATATACTCGGCTTCGCTCGACCCGATGCTGGAGGGCCATCTCGCGTTCTGCAAGGAACTCGGCAAGCGCACGGACCGGATCGGGCATGTGGTGCGCATCAGTTGCATGGGTGCCGACACGAACACCGCCTCCTACGATGCCGACAAGCACGCTTCCCGTGCCGGTGCCGGTATCCCGCTGATGCTCCAGCATTACTGGTGGGGCGAGAAGGCACTGATCGATGCGGGCCTGAAGGTCAGCGTCCTGCGCAACAATTTCTTCATGAACCACCTGCTGAAGACCGAGAGCGACAATATCCTCGGCGAGGGATGGTTCGGCAACCCGCTCGGCTCGGCGCGCAATTCCTTCGTCGCCACGCGCGATATCGCGGAAGCCGCTTTCGTGCTGCTCACCGAAGGGCCGGAGAGGCACGCCGACAAGTTCTACGACATTACCGGGCCGGAACCGCAGACCATGGACGAGATCGCCGCCGATCTCGGCAGGGCGATGAACAAGGAACTGACCTACCATGCGCAGAGCATGGAGGATTTCGAGCGCGATTTCGGCAGCACCCGCGCGGAGTTCTTCGAATATCTGTCGAACGGGTTCTACTGCCGCTGCAGCCCCGACTTCTACAACCTGACGGGCCACAAGCCGACATCGTATTACGATTATCTCACGACGAAGGGCGCATCGGGCGAGACGGGCCTCCAAGAGCTGTGGCAGGGCAACCTGTGGAAGAAGGGCGAGGACGCGATGAAGGAAGCGGCGGCGGTCAAATCCTGAATCCCGCCCCTCACAGATCGCTGTGCCGGTCCTTCAACGGTGAAATCCCGAACCGCTCGCGATAGACCTTCGTGAAATGCGAGTGCGAGCCGAAGCCCGTCGCCGCCGCCACGTCGATGATCTTCGCCGGTGTCCCGTGCAGCAGCGCCCGCGCATGGCGCAGACGCATATCCCGGTAGAAATCCGTCGGCGTCTCGCCGGTATACTGCCGGAACAACCGGTGCAGTTGCCGCCGGGTCAGGCCGATGGTCTGCGACAGTTCGATCATCGAGACGGGCTGGTCCAGATTGCCCTCCATCGTCTCGATGGCCTTGGCCAGCGGGGCCGAGCGCGCCTTTGCCTTGTAGAGCGAGGCGCTCGCCTGCCGGTCCACGGTCGAGCGCACGCGCTCCACCTGCATCATCTCTGCGGTCTTCGAGGCGACCCTCCCCCCCAGATCGTCGTCGATGATCCGCAGCATCATGTCGATCGTCGCCGCGCCACCCGAACAGGTCAGCCGGTCCCGGTCGATGCAGAACAACTGATCCGTCACGTCGATATCGGGAAAGGTCTCGCGGAACACACCCGCATCGTACCAGTGCAGCGCGCAGCGATAGCCGTCCAGCAGGCCCGCCTTGGCGAGGATATGGCTCCCGGCCGAGATCCCGCCCAGGGGAACTCCCCGGCTCGCCATCCTGCGCAGCCAGGCCTGCACTTTCGGGTGATGCGCTTCGGCCGCCGGAAACTCGCTGCCCGCACAGACGAAGAGGATCGCGGGATCGCCGTCGCCGATATCCGCCCCGACCTGAATCTCCAGCCGGTTCGATGCTTCGACCAGTCCCCCGCCCAGCGCATAGGTGCGATGGCGATAGCGCGGCGCTTGCGCATAGCCGTTCGCATGGCGCAGGGCATCGAGCGCCGAACTCAGGCACACGAGCGGAAACCCCTGCACCAGCAGGAACCCGATCTCGATCTCTCCCTGCTGCTCCAGCATCGTATGCCCATGTATCCCGGTTGCCCCCGCACCCTGTAATGCGGCATCGGGCACGGCAAGTTAATTCTCGACAGAACATCGTGACGAATTGGGGTATATGGATACCACATGCCTACGACACTATTCCGTCACGCTTTTTCGGAACGAAATCGCTTGACTCTGATCGGCGGAAGGGCGATTGACCCGCGCAGTTGATGACACGCCTGCCCGCCACGGCGCGGGCCAGATACGGGACGACCATGAAGACATTCTCAGCAACGCCGTCGGACATCGAGAAGGAATGGATCATCATCGATGCATCCGGCATCGTTCTCGGCCGACTGGCCTCGGTGATCGCGGCGCGCCTGCGCGGCAAGCACAAGACGACCTTCACCCCTCACATGGATTGCGGCGACAACATCGTCGTCATCAATGCCCAGAAGGTGAAGCTGACCGGCAACAAGCGCGCCGACAAGACCTATTACTGGCATACCGGCCATCCGGGCGGCATCAAGAGCCGCACCGCCGAGCAGATCCTCGACGGTCGCCACCCCGAGCGCGTGGTCGAAGCCGCCGTTCGCCGCATGATGCCCGGTGGCCCGCTCACCCGCAAGCAACTCAAGAACCTGCGCGTCTACGCGGACGATAAGCATGAACAGGAAGGGCAGCAGCCCCGCGTTCTCGACATCGCCGCCGCCAACGTCAAGAATGCACGGAGCGCCTGATCCAGATGGCCGATGAAATCAAATCCCTCAGCGACCTGAAATCTGCCGTCGGCACCGCTGACGCGCCCGACGCGGCGGAAGGTGGCGATACCGCCGTTCTGGAGCGCCCCTCCGAGGACGCCCCCGTCTACGAGCAGAAACGCGACGAACACGGACGCTCCTATGCGACCGGCAAGCGCAAGGACGCCATCGCCCGCGTCTGGGTCAAGCCCGGCAAAGGAACCATCACCGTCAATGGCCGTGAGCTGGCGAAATACTTCGCCCGCCCCGTCCTGCAGATGGTGATCGGCCAGCCCTTCACCGTCGCCGGTGTCAACGGCCAGTTCGACGTCGTCTGCACCGTCAAGGGCGGCGGTCTCTCCGGTCAGGCCGGTGCCGTCCGCCATGGTATCTCGAAGGCGCTGTCGCTCTACGATCCCGGCGTCCGCGCCGCGCTCAAGAAGGCCGGTTTCCTGACCCGCGACTCCCGCGTCGTGGAACGCAAGAAATACGGCAAGGCCAAAGCCCGCAAGAGCTTCCAGTTCTCGAAACGCTGATCCGCGTTTCCTGCGAATACCAGAAAGCCGCTCCCTCCGGGGGCGGCTTTTTTCGTTTGTACCGGAGGTTGGTAATATTGCATCCCTCACCGCTTGCGGGGAGGGACCGAGGGTGGGGCGCGCCAAAGGCGCGTCTATTCTATCAACACGCACCCAAATTCGATCAGCACTCCCCGAACAACCGCCCCGGCCCCCGTCCCGCCGTCTTCACCCCGGCCAGCCGCAGCATATGCCACCCGAGCGCGAGGTTGCTCGTCAGCACCGGCACCCCCGTCGCCGCCTCCGCCCGCTCGACGATCCCCAGGCCGCGCAGATTGGTACACGAAGCAAACACCGCATCGCACGGTGCCATCTCCGCCACCCTTTCCATCGCCGCCAGCGTCGAGCCTTCGGATATCCCGGCCACGACCCGGTCTTCCCCCTGCTCGAACGAGCCATACCCCGCGATCTCCAGCCCCGCTTCCTCCAGCCGGCCCCGCATCGCCGCCGAGACCGCCGCCACATAGGGCGTCACGAAGCCCAGCCGCTTTACCCCCAGATGCGTACACGCCGCCAGTACCGCAGACAGCGGATTCGTCACCGCCACCCCCGGACATGCTCCGCGCACGAGGTCCGCCACCCGATCCGCCCCGATCACCGTCGCCCCGGACGTGCATCCATATCCGACGACGCTCACCTCGGGCGGCAGCAGCGCGGCGGTCATCGGCAACGCCGCCTCCATCGCCGCCAGCGTCTCCTCCGTCACCTCCGGCGCATTGGGTATCCGGGCGTGATAGAGGCCGAACCCGTCGAACATCCCGCGCAGTTCCGGCTCGATGGTCAAATCCGTCTGCAACACGATCAACCCGAACGCCCCTGCCGCACAGGCCGCCCCGTCACTCTCGAAATCCAGTTTCATCGCATGATCCCCCTACCCGATCACCGGCAGTTCCGGCGCGGCCCGTTCGGTCAGCAGGCGCGGGCCATCCTCCGTCACCACGATATTCTCTTCCGTCACCATCATCGTCCCCGGCCCTACGCCTATCGACGGCTCCAGCGTCAGCACCATCCCCGGCACCAGCACCCGGTCCTCGAACGCGGCGAGTGACGGCTCCTCCGTCAGTTCAGTCCCGAGGCCATGCCCAAGCCGCCCGATCCCGCCATCCGCATCGCCCAGCGCCGCTGTCATGGCCGCATGGACCTCCGAGCAGGTCCGCCCCGGCCTCGCCGCCGACAGCCCCGCCTCGGTCGCCTCCCACAGGGTCCGATAGGCCCGCTTCGCCGTATCGCTGGCATGGCCGATCGCGAAGTTCCGGTCGAAATCGCAGAAATAGCCGCGCAGGCTCGCCCCCGTATCGAGCATCAGCACATCGCCCCGGCGCAGTGCTGTGGCACCGGGCGGCGAGATCACATCGCCATACCCGTCCGCCCCCGCGCCGCCGACCACGTAGGGCACTTCCTCGGCCCCTTCCTCCAGCAGCGCGATGCGAAACGCCCGAAAGGCCGCATCCAGCGCCATGCCTCCCGAGAACAGCGACCCCGCCCGCGCGAAGGCCCGCGATCCCACCGCGCAGATCGCCGCCATCGCCTCGATCTCGGCGGCAGATTTCACGAACCGCAAGTTCCACACCAGCGCCGAGGCATCCACCGGCTCCACGCCAAGCCGCCGGAAATCCAGCATCGACATGCGCAGCGCGCTCGCCCGCCCCATCGGCATTCCGACCACCCCGAACCCCGCCAGTGCATCGCGCAGCAGCGACACCCCGTCATCGCTCGGATGCGGCGACGACCAGACCCGTACATCCCGCACCCATGTCGAGCGCATCAGCGCCTCGCCGATCTCCGGCACCACCGCGACGGGCGCACCGATCCGAGGCACGATCAGGAACCACGGGCGCGTGGAGGATTGCCAGAATGCCGTCCGAAAGCCGGAGAAATACCGCACCTCCACTTCCGTCATCATCAACAGCGCATCCATCCCCGCCGCCGCCATCGCGCCCTGCGCCCGCGTGACCCGTGCCTCGTATTCGGCAGGCGGAAAATCAGTCATCGGGGCCTTCCGACACGTAGATCATCGCCCGCATCCCCGCCTCTGGCATCCCGACCAATCCGGCAAAGCCCCCGGCCCCCGAGGGTGTCGTCGGCATCCCCGCTGCGCCCAGCCGCTCCGCCGCCGCCCGCCCCTCGTCTTCGGAGACCAGCACGAAGGCATCCGTCTCCCGCGCCAGATATTTCAGCGCCAGATGCGACGGTTCCTTGCAGTCGAGCCGCCCCATGCAGGAGACCGGCCCCGGTGCAAGCACCGGCTTTCCGGCCTCGATACTGGCGAAGAGGGCAGGGGCCGCATCCGGCTCCACCACTACCAGCTTCACCGCATCGCCCCAGATCAGCCGCGCCGATGCCGCTCCGCCGATGGCCATGCCGCCGACCCCGGCTTGCAGGAAGACATGCGTGGGCGGTTCGGGCATCTGCTCCCCGGCCTCGCCGCCCATGGTCAGATACCCTTCCATGATATCGCGCGGCGCTTTGGTGTAGCCTTCCCACGACGTATCCGACAGCAGATGCCAGCCCTGAGCCGCACCATCGGCCATCGCGGCGGTCAGGCTTTCGGCGTAATCTTCACCGGCCCGCCGCACATCGGCTCCCATGCCGCGCAGGCGCTCCGCAAAGCTCTCCGGCACCGTGTTCGACAGATAGACGACGGCCCTTGCGCCGAACAGCTTTGCCCCCGCCGCCAGCGAAATCCCGTGATTGCCCGCAGAGGCCGAGACATAGGTGCGCCCCGCCAATGCCGTCTCCGGCTCGCCCCCGGCGGCCACCGCCTCCTTGGCCAGCGCATAGGCCGCGCCCAGCGCCTTGAAGCTGCCCAGCCCCATCCGCTGCCGCTCGTCCTTCGCATGGAGCGCCGCGATCCCCAGTTCCGAGGCCACCGCGTCCAGCGACACCAGCGGCGTCTCCATCGCCACCGGACACCGCGCATAGAGCGCCCGCGCCCCCGCCATATCGAGCGAGATTTCCCCCTCCGCCATGCCCTCATCCGAGGGCAGACCCTTGCCCCGCAGGGGATTGTCGAGAACACGCATGAAGACCTCCGATCAAAAGACCCGGAGAGACTGCCCCGCTTGGCGTGAAACGCAAGCGATTACTGCATCGTCATGCAGCTTGCACGTGATGCGAAGCGGGCATATCGCGTGATTGCCGGATACCGACATAGCCGATGACGGAAATCAAGCCACCGGGCATCGAGAGACTACCGGTCAGTCGTCATAGACCGGCGGCTCCGGCAGCGTCCCTTCCGGTCCCCACGGCGCGACGACGACGGCGGAGATCGAGTTCTTCGGCGACCCTTCGATCACCTTGTCCGAATAGCTCAGATAGACCAGCGAATTGCGCGCGGGATCGTAGAACCGCACGACCTGCAATTTCTTGAACAGGATCGACGTGCGCTGCTGAAATACGTCCTCGCCCGCTTCCAACTCGCCCTTGTAGCTGATCGGCCCCGTCTGGCGACAGGTGATGGAGGCATCCGACGTATCCTCGGCCAGCCCGAGCGACCCGCGAATCCCCCCCGTCTTCGCGCGCGACAGGAAGCACGCCACCCCGTCCACCTTCGGATCGTCGAAGGCCTCGACCACGATCTTGTGGTTCGCCCCCAGCAGTTTGAAGACCGTGGACACCTCCCCGATTTCCTCGGCGAGAGCGGGCAGGGCGAGGGCACCGACGGCGGTGGCGGCGAGCAAAAGGCGTTTCATCGCGAAATCTCCGAAGCGTGAATGAGCGTTGAGCCTCTAGATGGTGCGCTGCACCCCTCATTCCACCCCCTACCGCTTGACCAGCCCCCACGGTCCCGGTACCGGCGCTTCGTCATGGGGCATTTCCGGCCAGTAGCGGGGTCTGCCGCGCAGTATCCAGATCAGGCCGATCCCGACGATCCCGGCGACGAACCCGCCGATATGCGCGAAATAGGCGACACCGCCGCCGTCCACGCCCCATTGCGCCATGCCCATCACCACCTGCAACGCCATCCAGCCGCCCAGCACGATCCATGCGGAGAGCGGGACGACCTTGATGAACACGACGATGATGAACAGGACGTCCACCCGCGCCTTGGGGAACAGCAGCAGATACCCCCCCATCAGCCCTGCGATCGCCCCCGATGCCCCGACATTGGGAATTTCGGAATACGGATTCACCGCGATCTGCGCCGCCGAGGCTCCCAGCCCGCAGAGCAGGTAGAAGACCAGAAATCCCACATGTCCGAGATAATCCTCCAGATTGTCCCCGAACACCCACAGGAACAGCATGTTTCCCGCCAGATGCATCCATCCTCCATGCATGAACATGCAGGTGAACAGCGTATGCAGATCGATCCCGGCCATGGCCTCCGCCGGGACGAGCGCCCAGGTGTCGAAGACCTCGTAGACCTGATAATCCGACAGAAATCCATAGGTCAGGTAGACCAGCACGTTGATCGCGATCAGCGCATAGGCGACATAGGGAATCCGGTTCGACGGATTGTGATCTCGGAAGGGAAACATCGCTCGGGTCCGCCGGTTGTAGGGTGCCACCGACGCTAGACCATCGGTCCCGATATGGAAAGTCGGGCCGCGACGTACCTCATCGGATCATCTGCGGTCGCAGGCGCAGTTTTCGCCGGTCTTCCTGCGGCAGGTGCCGGTTGAGACGGCGGTTGATCAGCCCGAAGAGGCCGATGACGATCAGGGTCAGCAGGATGAAATACCCCGCGAGGATGGGATAGGGGACGAACGGGTTGAACGTCTTGTCCGCGAAGTAATTCGCGTAATAGAGCGCATCGCCCTTCTGCTGGCGCGCCGGAAACCCGGCGAAGAAGACCAGCGTCGTCGCATGGAACAGGAAGATCGCCTCGTTGGTGTAGGCGGGCCATGCGAGCCGCAGCATCGTCGGCCAGATCACCCGCCGGAACCGCGCCCATCCCGACAGGCCATAGGCATCCGCCGCTTCCGTATCGCCCTTGGGGATCGACTGCAGGGCACCATGGAAGATTTCCGCCGAATAGGCCGCCGTATTGAGGAACAACACGACGAGCGCGCCATAGGCGGCGGAGGTCAGCGGGCCGAAGAAGGGGTAGGCTCCCTTCAGCGACAGGAACAGGAAATAGGCGAAGAAGAACTGGATGAAGAGCGGCGATCCCCGGAAGAGAAAGACGAACCACTCCGAAATCTTGCGCAGCATCGGGTTCGGCGACGCCTTGCCCATCGCCACCGCCGTCGCCAGCACGAATCCGGCCAGCAGCGCCAATACCCCGAAATAGATGTTCCAGATCATCCCCGATCCGATCAGCGTGAACTGCTGGCACAGCGTGAAATCCGACCGTGGCAGCAGCCGCTCGCCATAGCCCAGCGACCGGAAGGCATAATCGGCGATGGTGTCGAGACAGCTCATGCCGCTGCCCTGCGCTGCGCTTCACCCGACGCCGTCGCCTGCCCCCGGTTCAGCCGCGCCATGATCCGCCCCAGCACCACCTCGGACAGTTTCGTGAAGGCCAGATAGAAGACGAGCAGCGCGAGGAAATACCACATCCGCCAGTCCCCATGCGGATAGTCCGTGAAGGTCGGCGTCTTCGTCCCCCCCAGCTCCCGCGCCCAGTAGACGATATCCTCGACCCCGAGCAGGAACAGCAGCGGCGTCGCCTTGATGAGCACCATCCACAGGTTCGACAGGCCGGGCAGGGCATAGACCCACATCTGCGGGATCAGCACCCGCCGCGTCACCTGTCTGCGGGTCATGCCATAGGCTTCCGCCGTCTCCAGTTGCGCCTTCGGCACCGCCCGCATCGCCCCGAACAGCACGTTTCCCGCAAAGGCCCCGAACACGATGGCGAAGGTCAGGACCGCGAGCATGAAACCGTAGGTCTCGTGCTGCCATTGCGGGGCATTCCCGAGCGGCAGTTTCGCCGCCGTGCAGACCACGAAATCGCTCCCCTGCCGGATCGGCTCGTTCCAGTCGGGACATTTGATCCTGTGGCGCAGATACTCGAAGCCCTGATCCAGCGCGATGACGAAGAACAGGAAGAACGCGATATCCGGTACGCCCCGTACGATGGCGATGTAACCCTTGCCGAGCCAGCGCAGCGGCGCGAGCGTACTCCGCGCCGCCATCGCTCCTCCATACCCGAAGGCCAGCGCCGCCGGGGCCGTGATGGCCAGCAGCAACAACACGGTACCGAACGAGTAATAGAAATTCATGTGCTTGCCCGTCGTCAGGTAGCACAGGAGCCACTGGAACCCTTCGAGGGCGGCAGGATCGGAGCAGGAGCCGATGGGGATGCCTTTCGACAGATCTAAGATTTTCCTGCCCCGGATCGCGGTCCGGGGCAGGGGTCATGGTGTCAGAACGTCTCTGATTCCGGCAGCCATTTCTCGATCAGCTTGTTCAGCGAGCCATCCTTCTTCATCGACTGAATCGCTTTCGTCAGCTTGTCGCGCAGTTCCGTATCGCTCTGGCGCACGCCGACACCGATACCGCCACCGATCAGGATCGACTCGCCCACGATGGACAATTCGTCATCCGCTTCGGCGATGGGCGCGAGGAACGCCTTGTCGGCCAGCACGGCGTCCGCTTCGCCATCGCGCACGGCGGCGACCGTCTCTTCGGGTGACGCGAATTCCAGCAGCGTTGCGCCCTTCATTTCTGCGACATGGCTGGCCTGGATGGTGCTGGCCTGCGCCGCGATCACGCCCGTCTTCAGATCGGCGTCATCCGAAGCCGCCAGAAACACCGATGGGTCGGGCTGCGTATAGCCTTCCGAGAAATCGATCACTTCCTTGCGCTCGTCGGTGATCGACATGCCCGCGATGATGGCGTCGTAGTTGCCGGAGACGAGGTTGGGGATGATGCTGTCCCACTCGTTCGTGACCCATTCGCATTTCAGCTCGGCGCGCTTGCACAGCTCATCGCCCACATGCCGCTCGAAGCCGTCCACTTCGCCGTCATCGTTGAGGAAATTGTACGGAGGGTACGCGCCCTCGGTCCCCAGCCGCACGGTCTTGCCATGGGCATCGGCAAAGGCCGCGCCCGCGCTCAGCGCCAGTGCGACGGCGGATACGATCAGTGTTTTCATGTCTTCTCTCCCAAGTAATAGATGTCATTCCCGCGAACGCGGGAATCTCCCTCCGCCCGACAGGATGCCCTTTTTCAAGGGCATGACAATCAGTGTTTCATGCCGCAACGGACGCCGAGAGAAACCCTCTCAGCCGCTCCGTCTGCGGATTCCCGAAGAGCGCCCCCGGCGCCCCTTCTTCCTCGATCCTGCCCCGATGCAGGAACACGACATGATCGCTGACATCGGCAGCCAGCCGCATGTCATGCGTCACGATCAGCATGGTCCGCCCCTCCTCGGCCAGCCCCTTGATGACGCGCACGACTTCCTGTTCGAGTTCGGGGTCGAGCGCGGAGGTCGGCTCGTCGAACAGCAGCGCCTTGGGTTCCATGCACAGCGCCCGCGCGATGGCGGCCCGCTGCTGCTGGCCCCCCGACAGCATGGCCGGGTAGACGTCGCATTTATCCCCGATCCCGACCTTTTCCAGATAGCCCCGTGCGGCGGCCTCGACCTCGTCCCGGTCGCGCCGCAGCACCGTGACCGGCGCTTCCATCACGTTCTGGAGGATCGTCATATGCGCCCAGAGATTGAACTGCTGGAACACCATGCTCAAATTCGTGCGAATGCGGATCATCTGCGCCTTGTCGGCGGGTCGACGCCCTTCGCCGGAGCCTTTCCACGTCACCGGCTCGCCGCAGAACAGCACGTCCCCCTGCTGCGAGTTCTCCAGCAGATTCGCACAGCGCAGCAGCGTCGATTTCCCCGATCCGGACGAGCCAATGAGCGACACGACATTCCCCGCCGGAGCCACGATATCGACCCCCTTCAGCACCTCCAGCGGCCCATAGGCCTTGTGCAGATCACGAATCTCGATGACGGGTGCGGTCAAGGGGGTGTCTCTCCGTTTGGGTAGGAATACTGCACGGATGTATCGTCTTGTCACCCTGACGTTGGGTCATGTTGGTCCATAACCCGTTGACATCGCCCCCATCACATTCCTTTCTGTATCCAGATCTGCGCGCAGGGAGGCGCGTACCGGGACCACGAAAAGGAACGACCCCATGAAGAAGACGCTTCTGGCGCTGGCCGCCACGACGATGCTCGTATCGCCCGCCATGGCCGAAGACGTGAAGCTCGGCGTGATCCTGGGCTTTACCGGGCCCATCGAATCCCTCACCCCCGCCATGGCCGAAAGCGCCGAACTGGCGATGACCGAGGTGTCCGAGAGCGGCGCGCTGATGGATGGCGCGACGGTCACGCCCGTGCGCGGCGATTCCACCTGTACGGACAGCGCCGCCGCCACCGCCGCCGCCGAACGCCTCGTCACCGCCGAGAAGGTCCATGCCATCGTCGGGGCGGATTGCTCGGGTGTCACCACGGCCATTCTCCAGAACGTCGCCATGGCCAATGGCGTCGTGATGATCTCGCCCTCTGCCACCTCCCCCGCGCTCAGCGACATGGAGGATGACGACCTCTTCTTCCGCACGGCTCCGTCGGATGCGCGGCAGGGGCAGGTCATCGCCGATATCCTCGAAGACAAGGGCGTGAAGGAAATCGCGATCACCTTCACCAACAACGATTACGGCAAGGGCCTCGCCGAGAGCATCGAGAGCAACTTCGAGGATCGCGGCGGCAAGGTCACGATCTCCGCCGCCCATGAGGACGGCAAAGGCGATTACACGGCGGAAGTCGGCGCGCTGGCGCAGGCGGGCGGCGACGTGCTGGTCGTCGCGGGCTATCTCGATCAGGGCGGCAAGGGCATCATCCAGGGGTCGCTCGATACCGGGGCCTTCGATACCTTCGTCCTGCCCGACGGGATGATCGGCGATGCGCTGCCCAAAGCCATCGGCTCGGATCTCGACGGCTCCTACGGCACGGTCCCCGGCACCGACAGCGAGGGTGCGGATATCTTCGACCGGATGGCCAAGGCGGCGGGCATCTCTCCCGATGCCTTCTCGGCGGAAAGCTACGATGCCGCTGCGCTAATCCTGCTGGCGATGCAAAAGGCCGGATCGACGGATTCCAAGGTCTTCCGCGACCATGTCTTCGACGTCGCCAATGCACCGGGCGAGGAAATCCTGCCGGGTGAACTGGGCAAGGCGCTGGAGATTCTCGCCGAAGGCGGCGATGTGGATTACGTCGGTGCCACGGCGGTCGAGCTGGTGCGCGGCGGGGAGAGCGCGGGCAATTACCGCGAGATTCTCGTCAAGGACGGCGAGAACACGACGGCGAAGTTCCGCTGATCGTAAGCGCCTCGTGAAAACCCGAACAGTGTCATCCCCGCGAAAGCGGGGATCTCATGCAACCGGCGAGATCCCCGCTTTCGCGGGGATGACATTCTCCATGTGGCCGCACCACCCATGATAACCGTCGAAAACCTCCACAAGCATTTCGGCGGCATCCGCGCGGTGGACGGGGCCTCGCTCACCATCGAGGGCGGCTCCATCACCGGCCTGATCGGCCCGAACGGGGCGGGCAAGACGACGCTCTTCAACGTCATCGCGGGGGTCTACCATCCCACCTCTGGCCGCGTCCTGCTGGATGGCGAGGATATCACGGGCCTGCCGCCGCATGAGTTGTTCGACAAGGGGATGCTGCGCACCTTTCAGATCGCGCATGAATTCTCGTCGCTTTCGGTGCGCGACAATCTGATGATGGTCCCCCCGAACCAACCCGGCGAGCGCCTGTGGAGTGCATGGTTCCACCCGACCGCCGTACGCGAGCGAGAGGAAGAAGTCCGCGCCCGCGCGAATGAAGTCATCGAATTTCTGGAGATCGGCCATGTCGCCGATGAATTCGCAGGCAACCTCTCGGGGGGGCAGAAGAAACTGCTCGAACTGGGCCGCACGATGATGGTGGACGCCAAGATCGTGTTTCTCGACGAGGTGGGTGCGGGCGTGAACCGCACCCTGCTGGCCACCATCGGCGACGCCATCCTGCGCCTCAACCGCGAGCGCGGCTACACCTTCTGCATGATCGAGCACGACATGGAATTCATCGCCCGCCTCTGCGATCCCGTGATCGTAATGGCCGAGGGGACGGTGCTGGCGCAGGGAACAGCGGCGGAAGTGCAGTCGAACGAGGCGGTGATCGAGGCGTATCTGGGGACGGGGCTGAAGAACAAGGTGGCGGTGTGATGGTTGTCTGCACATACACAACGCGCCTACGGCGCGCCCCACCCCAGCCCTCCCCGCAAGCGGGGAGGGAGTCACATCGCACGATCGGTGCAGATTTCGCCCCCCTCCTTGCGAAGCGGGGAGGGGCCGGGGGTGGGGCGCGCCGTAGGCGCGTCAGTGTCGATGCCAGAGTGCGATTGACGGACTGTGTCACGGAAGCCCACCCATGACCTTCCTCCTCGGCCAGTCCATGACCGGCGGCTATGGCGCAGCCGACATCCTCCACGACTGCACCATCGGCGTGGAGCGGGGCGAAATCGCGGTGGTCGTCGGGCCGAACGGTGCGGGCAAGTCCACCGCGATGAAGGCTATCTTCGGGATGCTCTCCCTGCGCGAAGGCTCCGTCACCATGGACGGCGAGGACATTACCGCGCTGGCCCCGCAGGACCGGGTGAGGAAGGGCATGGGGTTCGTCCCCCAGACCGGCAACGTCTTCCCCTCCATGTCCGTGGAGGAGAACCTCGAAATGGGGGCCTTCATCCGAGAGGACGATATCGCAGGAACCATGGAACAGGTCTTCGACCTCTTTCCCATCCTGCGCGAGAAACGCCGCCAACCTGCCGGAGAACTCTCGGGGGGCCAGCGCCAGCAGGTCGCCGTGGGCCGCGCCCTGATGACCCGTCCCTCCGTGCTGATGCTCGACGAGCCGACCGCCGGGGTCTCGCCCATCGTGATGGACGAATTGTTCGACCGTATCATCGAGATCGCCCGCACCGGCATCGCCATCCTGATGGTCGAACAGAACGCCAAGCAGGCGCTGAATATCGCCGACAAGGGCTACGTGCTGGTACAGGGGCGCAACCGCTACACCGATACCGGCAAGGCCCTGCTGGCCGACCCCGAAGTCCGCCGCGCGTTTCTGGGGGGATAAGGAAAACCCATGCGAATACTCACGATTGCCGCTCTGCTGACCTGCATCGCTACCGCCGCCCGCGCGGAAACCTGCACCTTCACGACCGAATGCTTCGAGGGGGACGACTGCACCGAAACCGAGTTCGAGATGACGGTCGGCACCGGCGATGACGGCGCAACTACTCTCGAAACGATTTCGGAGACGCTGCGCGTCACGGCGACCGTCAGCGATGACGAGACCTACAGCACAGTTACCGCAGATGCAGAGGGTGCCGAACACCGACTGACCCGCACGACGGGTGGCGATGCTCTCTATGCTGTGACTTTGACGGATGGGCCGATGACCATTCTCTATCTCGGCACCTGCAAGGCGAGCGGGGAATAAGCGCCCCTATGGAAACCCTGAATGCCCTTGCCCTGCTCGGCAATTTCCTGATCGTACCGGGCATCACCTACGGGTGCCAGCTTGCGCTGGGCGCGCTGGGGATCACGCTGATCTACGGCATCCTGCGGTTTTCCAACTTCGCCCATGGCGAGACGATGGCGTTCGGGACGATGGCGGTGATCCTCGCGACCTGGGGGCTTCAGAGCCTCGGCGTCTCGCTCGGCCCCTTGCCGACCGCGCTGCTCGCGTTGCCCGTGGGGATCGTGGCGGCCATCGGATTGCTGCTGCTGACCGACCGCTATGTCTACAGGTTCTATCGCCGCCAGAGATCGACGCCGGTAATCTACCTGATCGCCTCCATCGGGGTGATGTTCATCTACAATGGCCTGATCCGCTTCATCATCGGCCCGAACGACCAGCAATTCAGCGATGGCGCGCGGTTCATCATCAAGGCCCGCGAGTTCAAGCAGATGACCGGGCTTGACGAAGGACTGGCCATCAAGACGACCCAGGGCATCACCGTCGTCGTGACGATCATCCTCGTCATCGCCCTGTTCTGGTTCCTCGCCCGCACCCGTGCGGGCAAGTCGATGCGGGCCTATTCCGACAACGAAGACCTCGCGCTGCTGTCCGGAATCGACCCCGACCGCGTGGTGATGATCGCGTGGATCATCACGGCGGCGCTGGCCACCATCGCAGGCACGCTCTACGGCCTCGACAAGAGCTTCAAGCCCTTCACCTATCTGCAGATCCTGCTGCCGATCTTCGCCGCCGCCATCGTCGGGGGGCTTGGCTCGCCCGTGGGGGCGATCGCAGGAGGCTTCGTGATCGCCTTCTCCGAAATCTCCGTCACCTTCGCATGGCGCAAGGTGGCCGGGTATATGGGATACGAGACGGACAGCCTGATGCAGCTTCTCTCCACGGATTACAAATTCGCGGTCTCCTTCGCGATCCTCGTGATCGTGTTGCTGGTCAGGCCGACCGGGTTGTTTGCGGGGAAGTCGTTTTGATAGAGGATCGTGCCGGATTCATGATCGTTCTGCGAGCATCGATGCGCCTACGGCGCTCCCCACCCTCGGTCCCTCCCCGCGAAGGGGCGGGGAGGGAGGCGAAATCCGCAAAGGCAGTGCGATGGGACTCCCTCCCCGTTCTTCACGGGGAGGGCAGGGGTGGGGCGCGCCCGAAGGGCGTGGGCGGTATCTGCCACGATGACAGGAGTTCGGTATAATGGGCTGGCGCGGGGCAGGATTGTTCGTCGTCATGTTCGGCCTGCTGGCGCTGGTCGGCATGGTGCAGAGCTGGCCGCTGGCCTTCACGATCCTCAATCTGTGCCTGATCTCCGCGATCCTGTCGCTGGGGGTGAATATCCAGTGGGGATATGCCGGATTGCTCAATGTCGGCGTGATGGGCTTCGTCGCGCTGGGGGGCATGGCGGGGATCGTCGTGTCGCTGCCGCCCGTCACCGAAGCCGTGCAGGCCGGAGGAGGGGGCATCCTGCTCGCCCTGCTCATCGCGCTGGGGGTCGTGGGAGTGGTCTGGCTGCTGACCCGCGCCCTAAGTGGCAGGCTCCGCATCCTCGCCGTCACCCTCGTCCTGATCGCCGGAGCCTTCCTCGCGCGCAGCGTCTTCGATCCCGCCGTCGAGGCCATCGAGGCGGTGGATTCGGCCCGCACCGGCTTTCTCGGCGGCCTTGGCCTGCCGATCCTGTTCTCCTGGGTGGTTGGCGGCATCTTCGCCGCCGGGGCCGCATGGCTGATCGGCAAGGTCTCGCTGGGCCTGCGCTCGGATTATCTGGCCATCGCCACGCTCGGCATTTCCGAGATCATCATCGCGATCCTGAAGAACGAGGACTGGCTGACGCGGGGCGTGAAGAACGTCACCGGCCTGCCGCGTCCCGTCCCCTACGAGGTGGATTTGCAGGAATCCCCGCGCCTGATCGAGTTCGCCGACCGTTGGAGCATGTCCATCGTCGATGTCGCCTCGGTCGCGGTGAAGCTCTGCTATGCGGGGCTGTTCCTCGCCGTGCTGCTGATCGTGCTCTGGTTCTCGGAGCGCGCGCTGAAATCGCCCTGGGGCCGCATGATGCGGGCGATCCGCGATAACGAGGTCGCGGCGGAGGCCATGGGCAAGGACGTCACCGCCCGGCATCTGCAGGTCTTCGTCCTCGGCTCGGCGGTCCTCGGCATCGCGGGGGCGATGCTGACCACGCTGGACGGGCAGTTCACCCCGGCGTCGTATCAGCCGCTGCGGTTCACCTTTCTCATCTGGGTCATGGTGATCGTCGGCGGGTCGGGCAATAACTGGGGCGCGGTGCTGGGCGGGTTCGTCGTCTGGTTCTTCTGGGTCGAGGCCGAACCCATCGGATTGTGGCTGATGGACACCCTCACCAGTGGCATGGCCGAAGACAGCGCCCTGCGCGAGCATCTGCTCGAGAGCGCCGCCCATATGCGCCTGATGACCATGGGCGCGATCCTGCTGCTCGTCCTGCGGTTCGCGCCGAAGGGGTTGATCCCCGAACGCTGACGAAACGCCTGATCCCCGCAGGCTATCCCTTCAGGGCCGTCTGAAACGACACGGAAAGGTTCGGCACGCCTTCCTGTGCCAGCCCCGCGAGATCGCTGACGCGGTCGCGCGGCTCTCCGGCATAGCCGCCGCCCTCCACCAGCAGGAGCGGACCGTGATCCGCGCCGATGCGGGCGGCGGGCAGGGTTTGCAGGGCCGCATCCATCGCCGCCACCGCCTTGGCCGGATGTCCGAAGACGAGCAGCGTTCCGGCCCCCGTATCCTCGACCACCGCGCCATCATGGGCGAGCGCGATCCGGCGACATGCTCCGGCCTCGTCCCGTCCCCGTGCGCTGATGACCACCAGGGCCAGTGTTCCGGCGTCCTGCGGTTGCGCAAGATCGAGCGTT
>ENA-ORXM01000967-ORXM01000967.1-marine-metagenome-genome-assembly--contig:-NODE-967-length-43923-cov-10.955526_pt1 | contig 43923 bp, 45 predicted proteins | sample MGYA00237867_ERZ511480 | MGnify/ENA primary metagenome ERZ511480 (study PRJEB26309, sample SAMN06266103) | marine metagenome | isolation source: Algal blade | place: United Kingdom:Sidmouth, United...
GCATAGCGAGGATGTAATGACACAACTCCCAAAAACCACAAAAATAGACACGGAACTTAATGCAGGTTGGTTGACGATTTGGTTTAACTCTCCAGAGAATAAAAACGCACTTTCAGAAGTTTTGACCCAAGATTTAATTAAGGTGTTGAACGCCGTAAAACAGGATTACTCTGTGCGCGGGATAACCCTGCGTGGACGCAGCGGCGTCTTCTGCTCGGGCGGTGATTTGAAGGGTTTCAAGGCAAGCCAATCTGGCGGCGCAACCAAAGAGAGCTTTTACAAAATGAACCGCGGCGCAGGCGATATGTTTGACCTTGTGCAATCCATGCCGCAAGTCGTCATCGCTTTTGTCGAAGGCGCAGCCATTGCGGGCGGCCTTGGTTTGATGTGTTGCGCAGATATTATCGTCGTTACAGAAACTGCAAAATTTGCTTTAACTGAGACCATGATCGGCATAGCCCCCGCGCAAATTGCCCCCATCGTGGTGGCAAGGACAGGCCTGCCGATTGCGCGGCGCATTATGTTGACAGGCGCACGGTTTAGCGGCGCAGACACACCCGATTATAACCTCTCTGATTTCGTCGTGAAAGACGCGACAGAGTTTACAAAAGTCGAAGCCAGTATCATAAACGGTGTGATGAAGTGTGCGCCGCAAGCTATTGGAATTACTAAGGAAATTCTACTTTCAACACCGCACCTTTCCCGCGAAGCGCAAAAGGACTTTGCCGCTGAGCGTTTTGCAACGGCCATCATGTCGGATGAAGGTCGCGAAGGCATTGCGAGCTTTGTTGAAAAACGCAAACCGAGTTGGGCCGCGCAATGAGTTTCACCTCAATCCTGATTGCCAATCGCGGCGAAATCGCGTGTCGCATAATCCGCACTGCTCAGGCGATGGGTCTGAAAACTATTGCTGTATATTCCGATGCCGATGCCTCTGCACCCCATGTAAAATGCGCCGACCAATCCGTATATATCGGCCCGTCACCTGCGGGTGAAAGCTATCTGGTTATTGATAAAATCATAGACGCTGCGAAAGTGTCTGGGGCAGAGGCTATCCATCCTGGCTATGGTTTTCTATCTGAAAATGCAGACTTTGCCAGAGCGTGCGAGGCGGCGCACATTACGTTTATCGGGCCAAAACCTGATGCAATAGAATTGATGGGCGACAAGGCCAAAGCGAAGCGGCGAATGATAAAAGCAGGTGTCCCCTGCGTACCCGGATATCAAGGCGAGACCCAAGACGACGCAACCTTAATCGCGGAAGCCAAGACAATCGGATTTCCCATTATGGTCAAAGCGGCGGCGGGCGGCGGCGGGCGCGGTATGCGTTTTGTGGCCGATTCGCGCGGCTTACCTAACGCGCTTAAAGATGCGAGATCTGAGGCAAAGAACGCATTTGGGTCTGATGTTTTGATATTGGAACGCGCCGTTAAAAGACCGCGTCATGTCGAAATTCAAATCATGGCCGACGCGTTTGGAAACACGGTACACCTCGGCGAACGCGATTGTTCCGTTCAACGCCGTCACCAAAAAGTTTTAGAAGAAGCGCCCTGCCCCGTCATGACCGACGCACTAAGAGATGCTATGGGCGCAAGCGCCGTCAAAGCCGCCAAAGACATTGGCTATATCGGCGCGGGAACGGTTGAATTTATACTCGATGGATCAGGCGGATATTACTTCCTAGAGATGAATACGCGCTTGCAAGTCGAACATCCCGTAACAGAAATGGTCACGGGTTTGGACTTAGTCGAGATGCAAATCAAAGTCGCGCAAGGCGAAGCTTTGGGCCTCACACAAGACGAAATTTCGCTGACTGGCCATGCCATTGAAGCGCGACTTTACGCCGAAGATGTCGCTGCTGACTTTCTTCCTGCGACTGGAACCGTTGACCTCTTTTCACCCACACAGGGCGAAGGCATTCGTATTGATAGCGGTATTGAAACAGGCAGCGAGATCTCGCCGTTTTATGATCCGATGATTGCCAAAATTATTGGACGCGGCGCAACCCGCGCAGCCGCGCGATTAAAGCTCGTCAACGCCCTGAAAGACACGGCCCTTTTCGGCGTTAAAACCAATCAGGCTTTTTTGATCGAGGCGTTAGAGCGTGAAGATTTTGTCAATGGCGAGGCGACGACAGCTTTTATTGCAGATAATTTCACCAAAACAGATTTTGAAACACCCGAGCTTTCGAACACCAAAGCCGCTTTATCGGCATGCGTTCAATTTATGCTTTCGCGCGATAGAGCCTTAAAGTCTCAGCAAAATCTACCTCGCAAACTTTTGAATTGGTCGAGCGCGACCAAAATTATGACCCCCTTTGTTTATGATGCGATACGCGTGGAGGTGACACCTGAAAGCTCACACACATTATCAGTTCTTATCAAGGATAAAACTTATATCGTCTCCGTTCTGGAATGGACAAAATCCGCCGCCTGTCTGGACTTGGACGGCGTCCAATATCCACTCAAATTTTACAGGCGTTCGCCGTCCCGTTTAGACATTTTAATCGAAGGTCAAACGCATACCGTCATCAACACACTTGCAGAATTTGAAGCGCCAGAAGACGCGATTGGCGAAGGTATTATCACGGCCCCGATGCACGGCGCAGTGCTGGACGTGTTTGTAAAAATTGGCGAGACTGTGACCAAAGGCACACGCCTTGCGATCATTGAAGCCATGAAAATGCAGCATGAAATTATTGCAGATGTCGACGGCGTTGTGACTCAAATTCACACCGTGGCAGGTACGCAAATCGCAGCCAAAACGATCCTGATCGAAATTGAAAATAAGGACGCAAAATGACCGTAAAAATGCAAGAGGCTCACGATTTTAAAACGGAGTGCGACGCGATTGCGGCTCTTCTCGACCCGCTCTCGAATACCGAATTTGATTCAGTCACCCTGTTCAAAGGCTGGACAATAAATGACATTATCGGGCATTTGCATTTGTGGAATATTGCCGCCGATCAAACCCTGACAGACCCTGACGCATTTCAGGTTTTTATCAAAAAAACCATGGGGGCGCTAATGACGGGCAAGACCCATAAGGATACGCAAAACGCCTATTTCAAGGGTTTAAAAAACCGAGCCCTTTTCGACGCATGGAAAGCCTATTACCCCGCAATGTCGGAGCGATTTGCGGTATCCGACCCTGACGGGCGTGTAAAATGGGCGGGGCCAGATATGTCTGTTAAATCCTGTATCATTGCCCGTCAAATGGAGCACTGGGCGCATGCACAGGCGATATATGATGTGTTGGGACAAGAGCGCGAAGATAAGGACAGCCTTAAGAACGTCGCGCATATCGGCGTCACGACCTATAGCTGGTCCTTCAAAGTCAAAGGCCTTACACCCATCCTGCCAAAACCTTATGTGCGCCTCACCGCGCCAAGCGGCGCGATCTGGGAATGGAATGATCCGCAAGAGGATAATAAAGTCGAAGGCTCTGCGACCGAGTTTTCGCAAGTTGTCGCCCAGTGCCGCAATATCGCAGACACGTCCATCGTGACGACAGGCAAAGCGGCGACGCAGTGGATGAAAATCGCCCAATGTTTTGCCGGCGGCCCTGAAACGCCGCCCGCACAGGGGGTACGCCGTAAAGCCTAGCCTCTATCAAAGCCCCATTTGGCGCACAGCCAAGTCGCGCATGATTTCTTCTGAACCGCCGCCAATGGCGATGACTTTGACTTCGCGGTAGACATTTTCAATACGGTTGCCGCGCAGATACCCAGCGCCGCCGAAGATTTGCATGGCTTAAGATGCGCAAAATTCGAGCGCTTTCGTTGCAAAAAATTTGGACTTACAAATCTCGGCGACTGGCATGTCGCCATTTTCAATTTGCGCGCAAATCACCCAAAGATAGCTCTCAACCGCGTCAATTTTCGCGGACATATCTGCGATTTTATGACGAATGACTTGGTGATCTATCAGACGCCTACCGAAGGTTTCGCCCTCCTGCGCCCATTCGATAGAATCTTCCAAGCACACTTTCATCATTCCCAACGCCCAAGCGGTCAGTCCCAGACGCTCATAATTGAAATTATGCATGATTTGGATAAAGCCTTTATCCTCTTGGCCCATCATATTTTCAGCAGGAACACGGCAATTATCGAAATACAGCGTCGCTTGATTAGACGCCCACCACCCCATTTTCTTAGACAGCGGCGTTCGGGAAAACCCTTCCGTGTCTGCGTCGATAAAGAAGAGTGAAATACCTGACAATCCCGACCCACCCGTTCGCGCGCCAATAACAAAGTAATCAGATTGCATTCCGCCCGTGATAAAAGTTTTTGAACCGTTCAACACCCAATGATTGCCGTCGCGCTTTGCGGTTGTTTTCATCCGCGCCACATCTGATCCGCCGCCGGGTTCCGTAATACCGAGCGAGCTTTGCGCGCGGCCTTCGACGATATCTTTCAAACATCTGTCTTTAATCTCTTGGCTTGCGAGCTTTTGAATAGGATCAAGTGATATCCCCCGCCCTCCTAGTGCCGCAGGCACACCGCCCGCCCCGCACATCCCCATACACTGAGGGCCGCGATTTTTTCGTGCAATTCCATCGGGATCGCGCCGCGTTCATCCCACTCAGACGCAAAGGGGCGAATTTCCTTTTTGACAAAGCTTGTAATTATCTCTCGAAACGCGACACGCTCGGGTGTATCAAATGCGTTTTTACAGAATATGCAGCGTAGAATGAACTTACTTCACTTATACTGGACAATCTTCATATCGCAATCTTTTTGATGTGCTGACGCCAAAAGAAAGCGCCCTTCCAATCGATATGATTGGGGGACGCTCCAAGTTTGGACGTTCATTGAAGTCCTTATTTATCGTATTGAATACGACCTTTATCACCGTGATTTTTTTGCAAGACTGTCGTTGCCAGTGGCCCAAACCCTGACCACATATCCGCGTTGACTTTGTCCGCGGGGATAACAACATCGGCGTAATCGAGCGGCGCACGCCACCCCGGATGCGGTTGAATCCGCACATACGTTCCGCCAATGGGATGCAAGGCGAGGCGTTTATCAAGGATATCTTGCAAGCGCTTTAATTGTTCAGGATGTGTTTTTGACAGGTCTGTCGCCTCGTTCGGGTCTTCCCATACATTGAAAAGCTCTGTCTCTACCGTGGTGCTCCGACGTTGATGATCGACGTGCTGAACCAACTTCCAAGGTCCGTCCAAGACGCCGTATTTAAAGAAATTATATTCGGGCACATTGGACGTAAAGATTTGCGGCTTACCCCGCGCTTTCGAGCCTGATCCCAATACCGCGTCCCAACGATCAATTCCGTCAATATCTTTGACATGTTGAGACTTCACGCCCGTTGCGCTCGCGAGAGTTGGCAATAAATCCATCACTGAAATGACGTTTTCATTGACCGTATTCGCAGGCAAAACATCTGGCCAGCGCATCACAGACACGACGCGAATGCCGCCCTCATAAGGTTCTAGCTTGCCTCCGCGAAGGGGTTTATTCACGCCGCCAAAATTATAATACCCGCCATTATCTGAGAAGAATAACACAATCGTATTGTCCGCTATGCCCTGCTCGTCAAGCGTGTCGAGGATACGACCCACGGCTTGGTCGAGATTATCGACCATGGCGGCGTAAGTCTTCATCGGTGCGCGCGGTGTATTTATACGGTTAGGATATTTGGCAATATCTTTATCCTTGGCCTCGACAGGGGAATGCGGGGCAAGGAAGGGCACATACATGAAAAACGGCTTATCCTTATCACGAATATCTGTGAGGTAGCGCACAGCTTGGTCGCCGTGAACATCCGTCGCGTATTCGTCGTCATGTTTATTTTTAACGGACGTTCCGTTTTCTTGAAAATCATAACCGCCCGCAAATTTATGATCAAAATAGCTGACATCCGTATTGAAATGTCCGTAAAAATGATCAAATCCGCGCGCATTTGGCGTGTGTTGTTCGATTGTGTGACCCAAATGCCATTTGCCGATCATCGCCGTTTCATAGCCCGCATCGCGAAAGCTTTCGGGCATGAAATGCTCTTCGGGCGAGACGCCTGTATTATCCCACGCCATAACGACAGCATGCGCTGTACCAAGCTTGATTGGATCCCGTCCCGTCATCAGGGCCGCGCGTGTTGGGGAACAAAACGGGGTGGCGTAGAACCGCTCAAGGCGCATGCCTTCAATGGCGAGACGATCAATGTTTGGCGTTTGAATGTCTGACCCGTGATAGCCCACATCGGCCCATCCCAAATCATCGGCGAGCATGATAATCACATTGGGCGGCGCCGCCCCGTCTGGACGTTGTTTCACCAATTCCGCAATATTGGCAGTTTGACTGTCTGAAAATTCATAAGTCGAGGACGGCGAGGTACGAAATTTAAGCTTCGCCGCGACGGCGAGCACGACAATCACAGCCAGTAATATCAATAAAAATCGTTTCATCGCAATTTCCCAATTGGTCAGTTTAATTAAACTGGCGTACCCGAAACAGATGACGACCCAAACATCCCGAGCTGAACGGTGCCGTCTAAATTCCCGTCTGCTTCCGCGACATCAAATTCAAGCGTAAGCGGCATAGGCGACGTTAAGTCGACTTTCCACTTTGCGCGCCCATCTGCGACAGACCCCTCTTTTACATCCAAAGCATTTCCGTCGCTTTGCATAGACCCCGTCAGGGCGTCGCCGTCTTGCGCGAGTGTCAATACGCCTTCGCGGTCGCCCATTGGCGTTTTCATGACGATATTCCAGGTTCCGTTAAAGCTCATACGTCTCTCCTAAAAGGCGGTTTAAATTAAGTGTTCGTGCCCATCATATGTTTTGCGGCGACATACCCAAATGTCATGGCCGGCCCAAGCGTTGACCCTGCCCCAGGATAGGTACGCCCCATCATAGAGGACGCCGTATTGCCCGTGGCATATAATCCCGCAATCGGTTTGCCCGATGTGTCGAGCGCTTGCGCGTTCAAATCGACGTCCACGCCGCCTTTCGTGCCGATGTCGCCGGGGCGAACTTGGAAGGCATAGAACGGCGCCTTTCCAAGCGGTGCGAGGCATGGATTGGGCGTAATAAATGGGTCGCCGTAATAGCGGTCATAGCTATTATTGCCGGATCCAAAGTCTTCGTCGATTCCTGTCTCGGAATATTTTGCGACCTTATCAACGGTCGCTTGCAGGCCTGTTGCGTCAACATTCATCAGCACGGCCAATTCAGCAATCGTGTCCGCTTTCTTGACGACCTGTTTTATTCTGTCATCCCACTTGCTGTCTGGGTGAACAGCCGTTGGATAAAGCGGGCCAATCCCGTATTTTTCCCGCGCGCGACGATCAAATATAACCCAACTGGTCAGGGGATGTGCTTGCAGCTCTCGTCCAACCTCATCATATGACCCTGCCTCATTGAGGAACCGCTCGCCTTTTTCATTGACGATATAAATGCCCGGCAAGGCGCGTTCGGCAAAAAGTACACGCGAGCGGTCACGCCCCGGCACACGGACAGATGGCCCCCACCACGCAGCATTCATAAGGGTTAAGTTCGCGCCAATATCTTGGGCGGCTTTGTGCGCATCGCCTGTATTCGTACCGGGTGTGGCCGACCACTCAGGGTCTGTTGGATTAGGTAAATGCTCTTTACGCATTTCAGGATTTGATTCAAACCCACCTGCCGCGAGGATGACACCGCGCGTCGTGGACACGATCATATCTTTCCCGTCTTTTGTAACAATAGCGCCTGTTACGCGCCCGTCTTTGGTAATCAAAGTCTTCATCGGACTGCTCCGCCAAATCGGAATTTTTCGCGCAAACACGGACGTCAAACACCGCCCGACCAGAGCATTGCCAAGACATAAACGTCTATGGCGTTTGGATTTCATCCGCATCGGAATATCCAAACGATAGGCAATCATCAACTTAGTCAAAATCCATTTCCAGCCCTTAGACCGCGTAATGATAACTTTCGCCTCATTCACCGTAATCGTGAATCCGCCAAAGATCGTTTGAGGATGCGGGGGCCGCATATTAAAAAACTCATCGCCGAGTTTCGTCGCGCTCATCGGGATAGGGTCAAGCGTGCGCCAGCCATCCTTACCGCCTTCGCGGTCTGGGAAATAATCGGCATAGGGGGTCGAGACAAATTTTACGTCAGATTTATCTTCCATGAACTTCAGCATTTCAGGCGCTTTGCTGACATATTGCGCAAGGCGGGTTTCTGACACATCCGCGCCAACGCATTCTTTAAGATAAGTCAGGGCCGCTTGAGGCGTATCCGATTGGCCATGTTCTGCCATTAAATGATTACAGGGAATCCAGATGCCACCGCCAGATGTGGCAGACGTACCGCCATACATATCCGATTTTTCAACGACAAGGACGTTCGCCCCTTGCTCATGCGCGGTAATGGCGGCTGTCAAAGCGCCTGCCCCAGAGCCGACCACTAATACGTCTACTTCAATACTATCCATGACCGTCCCAGTTTCTAAATTTAAGTCTACGCAGTGACTTTTCGAACGTCAATCGGAAAGTCATCTATAAGACTTCAAAAAGCCCTGCCGCGCCCATGCCGCCGCCGACACACATTGTACTAACGACATATTTCGCGCCGCGTCTTTTGCCCTCGATTAAGGCATGCCCGACCATACGCGCGCCGCTCATCCCAAACGGATGCCCAATCGATATTGCGCCGCCGTTCACGTTTAAATTTTCATTGGGAATACCCAGCCGGTCACGACAATAAATCACCTGCACAGCGAAAGCCTCGTTCAATTCCCACAGGCCAATATCATCCATCGTCAAACCGTGACGTTTCAAAAGTTTAGGAACGGCAAACACAGGGCCAATACCCATTTCGTCAGGCGCGCATCCCGCATATTCAATCCCGACAAAACGGCCCAAAGGCGTGACGCCGCGTTGCTCCGCAAGCTTGCCTTCCATCAAAACGGCGGCTGAAGCCCCGTCGGAGAGTTGGCTCGCATTCCCCGCCGTAATATTGCTCCCAAGCTTTACAAAATGCCCGTCTTTCCAAACGGGATTCAGGCCTGACAAACTCTCAAATGTTGTGCTCGGACGGTTTCCCTCATCTTTTTCAAGCGTCACATCTTGCGACGATATTTCGCCCGTCTCGCGGTTTTTGACCGACATCGTCGACGCCATAGGTACGATCTCAGAATCGAACCGTCCCGCCGCTTGCGCCTCCGCAGTTCGCGCTTGACTTTGCGCGGAATATTCGTCTTGGGCTTCGCGGGAGATATTGTAACGCTCCGCGACAATTTCCGCCGTTTCGATCATTTGAATATAGGCTTTGGGCACGATTTCCATCGCGGCTTTAGACACTGCGCGGTGCGTGTTTTTATGCTTGGTTTGTACGAGCGATATAGACTCGACCCCGCCGCCCACCGTTACATCTGCATTCCCCGTCATGATGGATTGCGCCGCCATAGAAATCGCCATCATGCCAGATGAACATTGACGATCAACCGTCGCGCCTGACACCGTATTCGGGAGGCCCGCCGTATAAGTCGCAAGACGGCCAATATTATAAGCTTGGCTGCCTTGTTGGGCCGCGCATCCCAAAACAACATCGTCAATCATCGCCCCGTCTACGCCTGCTCGCGCAACGGCATGGCGCACAGCATGCCCTGCCAAAACAGGGGCTTCGGTATCATTAAACGCCCCGCGAAAGGCTTTGCCAATTGGAGTTCTGGCGGTAGAGACAATAAGAGCGTCGCGCATGATAAATCCTATATTTTTTGAAAGTGTGTCGAGAACAATTAAGTTTGAGTGATATTATCGCGGCTCCAATAGGCCTTCATTTCTGTGACTTTGCCTTCATCGTTGAAATAAAACGTATCAATCACATCGATAGTCATTCCGCCTTTGGGGAGTTCAACATCAACCGCCGCGCCGCCCTTTGCCATGCCGCCGACAGACACGGTAAATGCAAAAGCCGCCGCATTGCCCGCAATACGGGTCGAACCCTCTTGCGTCAGGACAGCGCCATTGCTTACGGCCATGGTGTAAAATGCGAGGATTGCCTCTTTGCCGTCCTTAGAGGGCGTGCCGACGGGGTCTGTGACCTTTGCGTTTTCTGCGTAGAGATCGGCAATCCCTTTCGCGTCTTGCGCATTAAACAGCTTAAAATAGGCCTGAACTGTGTCTTTCATATGTTGTGACATATGTATCTCCTTATAAATATCTTACGGGTAATAACGACTGATCGTGTCGACGACGCAAGCGGGTTTGTCTTCGCCTTCGATTTCAATAGTTACGCGCAAAGTCGATTGATATCCGCCCGTCACTTCTTTAATATCGAGGAACTCGCCGTGCCCGCGCACCTTTGCGCCGACTTTTACAGGGTTTAAAAACCGCACTTTATCTGTGCCGTAATTTATGCCCATAGACAGGCCTTTAATCTCTAGGATTTCTGGCATCATTTTCGCCGCCAGTGAGAGCGTGAGATATCCGTGCGCAATCGTACATCCAAATGGGCCAGATTTCGCGCGTTCCACATCGACATGAATCCATTGATGATCGCCCGTGGCATCAGCAAATGTATTCACCCGCTCTTGGCTCATGATCATCCACTCACTCGGCCCGACTTTCAGGCCTTCTTTGCCCATAAGGTCACTTGGTTTTTCAATAATGGTCTGCATATATCCTCCGAAGTTTTGTTAATGTCGTCATCAAGCCCTGCGCTTATTGGCAGGTTCCCGAACTTATCACTGTATAATCCTCACGCGAGGCCTCGCACGCATTGCCAAAAGTCCGCTTGAGCGGTGGGCACGGCGCCTGAACGCATTGCACCTGTTTTTGCGCACAGACGGGATCATACTGAGCTGTACAGAATTCGGTTTCAGGCGATGGGCTTGGGCTTGGTACAGGGTTTGGCTGTGGATATTCTCCAGAGTTTGGCAGAGGGTTGGGCTGTGGATTTACTGGAAAACTCGGCGCTGAATTTGGATAATAAGGACTTGGATAATAAGGACGTGCAGAGTTATTTGGGTAAGTCGGATAGTAAGAATGACGCGGCGGAGTATACCGCAAATGATCGTGCGAATGCGGGCGGTAATAATACCGAGACCATGGACGATATGTATGACGATAGCCCTGATATCGCCGTGGACGTATATGAGGCGCGCCGTAACTGTAGGAATAATCATGCCTGTAGCTTGGAGCATGCGTATAGCTCGGCCAAGGCGACACTGTCGAAGGCGCATTGGGCACGCACTGCGCCCCGCTTCCTGTTTCTACGCATTGATTGCCCACAGCACATAGCGTGCTGGCACAGGTGGTTCTTTGGCCACACATCGGGCCTTGTGGTGTATCGATACACCCTCCGCCAGCGCACCGCACGGTCGCACAACTCGCTTGGGCATCGGCAATCGGACTTAGACATAGCCCGACAACGGCAAAGAAAAACAAAGATATAATAGATCTTATGAACATATCAGGCTCTCTGGCTCGACGTCGAAATCACTTCGCCCGTCATATAGGAGGAATAATCAGAGGCGAGGAAGACCATAACATTGGCCTGTTCCCAAACCTCGCTCCCACGTCCAAAGGCCTCTTTCGCTTCCAGTTCCGCGAGGAGTTCCTTGCTTGTGACTTTATGGAGGAAGGGATGCAAAGCGAGGCTCGGCGCGACGGCATTGACCCGCACACCAAACTCCGCGCCTTCGGCGCCTGCGCACCGCGTGAGGGCCATAACGCCCGCTTTCGCCGCCGCGTAATGGGCCTGTCCCTTTTGCGCGCGCCAACCGAGGACAGAGGCATTATTGACAATCACACCGCCGCCACCGCCAGAATCATAAGAGTCTTTCATAAATTGCATCGCCGCACGGTTAATCCGAAAACATCCATTCAGCGTAACATCCATGACCGCCATCCACTGTTCGTCTGTCATATCCACGAGGTCCGCTGTGCCGCCAAGGCCCGCATTATTTATGACCACATCAATACCGCCGAGCGAGACGCTTGCGGCTTTAATCAAACCGTCCACATCGTCTTGCACCGTGACATTACAAATCGCGTAGTCAGGGCGTTGGCCTGTGTCCGCCTCCAACGCGTCTTGGGCTTTTTGCAAACGACCTTCGTGAATATCCGAGATAAAAACTTGCGCGCCCTCTTCGATACATTTCTTCGCCGCCGCAAAGCCTATGCCTGTGCCTGCCGCCGCCGTAATCACAACCCGCTTACCCTTGAGCAATCCATGCCCCACTACGTATTCAGGAATTTGTTTTAAATCAGCCATGTCCGCTCACCACAGTTCCGCCGCCGCGCGGCTCTTTGGGCATACCGAGGGCACGCTCCGAAATTATATTTCTTTGTATCTGGTTCGTGCCCGCATAGATCGTGTCCGAGCGTGAAAACAGAAACAGTTTTTGCAGTTTTCCATATTCTCCGCCTTCCAAAACCTCTGCATCAGCGCCCATAACGTCCATCGCCAGTTCGCCCAAATCACGGTGCCATGTTGCCCAAAATATTTTAGAAATATAGCCCTCTTTACTCACCTCACCCGCCTGCGCCGCTTCGAGCGTTCGCAAAGCGGTCATGCGCATGATCTTTAGGCCTGCATAAGCTTTGGCAATCCGTTGCCGAATATGCGGGTCTTGCGCCGCGCCGTTCTTTTTTGCGAGCGCCACAATATGTTCGAACTCATTGGCAAAGGTCATTTGTTGACCAAGGGTCGACGCCCCGCGCTCAAACCCCAAAAGGGCCATTGCGATTTTCCAGCCATCGCCAACACCGCCAATAATATCCTCCTTGTGACAAACGGCTTCGGTGAAATAGACCTCGTTAAATTCCGCCGTGCCGCTCATCTGTTTAATCGGACGGATTTCAACGCCCTTTTGGTTGAGTTTAATCAGCAGGAACACAAGGCCATGCCGCCCGACACTACCGACTTCGGCACGCGCAATGGTGAAGACATAATCTGAGTCCATCGCCAAGGACGTCCAGATTTTCTGACCGTCAACAATCCATTGATCACCTTCGAGCCGCGCTTTGGTTTTAATATTCGAAAGATCAGACCCTGCACCTGGTTCACTATAGCCTTGGCACCAAAACTCTGTGCCCGCTTTGATACCGGGCAGATATTTATCTTGTTGGGCTTTCGTCCCGTAAGCAATCACAGTCGGCGCAAAAAGCGTTTCGCCGATATGACCCGCCCGCCCCGGCCCGCCATGTTTGGCGTATTCTTCGTTAAACCCGACAAGCTCGTCAAGTGTTGCGCCGTGTCCGCCGACCTCTGCGGGCCAGCCTACGCCAATCCATCCTGCTTCGCCCATCTTGCGTTCCCATTTCAGGCGCAATCCGGGAAAGGCGTCTTCGTCACCGGGTGTTGCGCGACCCCGTAGAGGTTCAAACTCGCCGCAGAAATTGGCGCTCATCCATGCGGAAAATTCGTCGCGAAGTGTCATGCGTGCGCTCCGAAAATCGAGTCTGCAAGGCGGTCATAATCACGGCTAGACCTGCCAAACATGGAACGGTTGGCTCTCGCGCGCTTAAAGAAAAAGTGCAGCGGGTATTCCCATGTAAATCCAATGCCGCCATGCATCTGAATCGCGTCCCCTGCCACTTTGAAAAACGCATCTGTGGCGTAAGCCTTCGCAATCAAAGCCGCCTCAGATTTCTCTACGGGAGGCGCAATCGCTGCCGCGTAAGTCGCAGACCGCGCGGCCTCGATCAGAATAAACATATCTGCACAGCGATGTTTGACGGCTTGAAAGCTTGCAATGGGTCGCCCAAATTGCACACGTTGCGCCGCGTATTCCAGCGTCATATCAAGGCATTTCTGCGCCCCGCCAATACTCTCAGCTGCAAGCGCTATAAAGGATTGCGTTATCAGTTTTTCATGGCGGTCTTCACTACCATATCCAATGGTCTGCAAATCATTATCCGTAACTTGGCTCCAGTCGACGCTGGCAAATCCTCGTGTCGGGTCTAGTGTTTTTTCGGGCGTTATCACAAGACCCTGCGCACGTTTATCAATCGCGAAATAGTCTATTCCGTCTTCCACACGCCGCGAGAGGACAATCAAATCCGCCTCAGCCGCATGAGCGACATGCGTCACCTTTTTATCTCGAGCCTCATGTCCATCGCAATAAGCCGCCTTGATCTCTCCAGACGCAATTTTTTTCAAAAAACGGTTCTTAGCAATTGGCTCGCCTGCCGTTTGGATAATGTCTGTCACGATACCGCAAGTTGTCAAAAACGGCATAGCGCAAAGGCTCGCACCCAATTCTTCCATCACGACAATACGGCCCAGCTGGCCCAAACCCGCGCCGCCATAATCTTCATCAATCGCAATCCCTGCCATGCCAAGCTCTTGCGCGAAAGACTTCCATGCCGCGGCGTCATAGGCCGTGCCTGATTGATAAATCCGTTCTGGCCCCTTGCCACCCTCATACCACGCTTGCAAAAAACCGCGTGCGGCGTCGCGGATCATATCGTGATCATCTGTGAACGGATAAGACATTAAGTGCCGTATACCTTTTGAGAAGGCTTGGTTTCTTTCAAAAGACCCTCAATCACAGAGCCTATTTCATCCGCCGCGTAACGCGCCCCTTTGTCTTTGACTGGCCCCGTATGCCAGCCCTCCGCAATAGACAATTTTCCGCCAAAGCTCTCAAAACAATGACCCGTCAAATGGCTCGAGTGTTCGCTGGCAAGATAGACAATCAGCGGCGCAACATTGGCAGGGTCATATTTATCAAAACTTCCGTCTTCTGGGACTTTCATCATGTCCGCAAACACGTCTTCAGTCATGCCTGTACGACCTTGCGGCGCAACAGAATTTGCGGTGATGCCGTACCGTGCGAGTTCTGCGGATTGGTTTAGCGTGAGCGTTAAAATCCCGCCCTTGGCCGCGCTGTAATTGGATTGACCAACAGAACCTTGCAGGCCCGCACCCGAACTTGTGTTGATGATACGCGCATTGACCAATTTGCCCCCCTTGCTCTGCTGACGCCAATATTTCGCCGCGTGGGAGCTGATACAGAAATGCCCTTTCAGATGGACTTTGATCACGAGGTCCCAGTCTTCCTCGGACAGAGATGTAAACATGCGGTCACGATTATTCCCCGCATTATTAACGACGGCATGCAGATCGCCAAACGCGTCAATCGCTGCTTTCACTATGCCATGCGCGCTCTCGTAATCTGTAATATCGCCGAGATTGACAATCGCTTGACCGCCTGCCGCTTTGATCTGGTCAACGGTTTCCTTCGCGGTCTCTGCATTGATGTCATTGACGACGACATTGGCCCCCGCTTCGCCGAGCGCAAGCGCATAAGTACGACCCAAGCCTCCGCCTGCCCCTGTGATAATGACCGTTCTACCTTGGCACATCTTGCTCATGGATTAGAGCCTTTCAATAATTGTCACATTGGCGACGCCGCCGCCTTCGCACATAGTTTGCAGGCCGTAACGCCCGCCGCGACGTTCCAATTCATGCAAGAGAGTCGTCATTAATTTCGTGCCTGTCGAACCCAGCGGGTGACCGAGCGCAATCGCGCCGCCGTTTACATTTGTTTGTGCGTGGGTGAATCCTGTTTCTTTCATCCATGCCAGCGGCACAGGCGCGAACGCTTCGTTACATTCCGCGATATCAATATCTTGCGGCGTCATGCCTGCACGTTTCAAAGCACGTTTCGTCGCCGCAATCGGCCCTGTTAACATCATGATCGGATCATCGCCCATCACATCCAGATGATGAATACGCGCGCGCGGTTTCAAACCATAACGTGTCACAGCCGCTTCTGACGCGATCAACATGGCCGACGACCCGTCGCACGTCTGACTGGCAACCGCCGCCGTCAACAAACCGTCATCATCCAATGCGTCCAGTTCTGCCATTTTTTCAAGCGTCGAGCCTGCGCGGATAGTTTCGTCTTTTTCAAGCCCGTTTACAGGCGTGATTTCGCGATCAAACCAACCTGCGCTTCTGGCGTGATCGGCGCGTTGGTGACTCGCGAGAGAATATTCTTCGAGGTCACGGCGGCTAAAGCCCCATTTTTTGGCGATTTGCGACGCGCCGTAAAATTGGCTGACAGGCGCATCGCCAAACCGCTTCACCCAACCGGGCGAGGTTGAATACGGATCTTTAAATCCTAGTTCTCTGGCGCATATCATAGCCGACCCAATCGGGATTTTACTCATGGTTTGAACGCCGCCCGCAATCACCACGTCTTGCGTGCCGCTCATCACCGCTTGGGCGGCAAAATGCACGGCCTGTTGTGATGATCCGCATTGGCGATCAATCGTGACCCCCGGAACCGTTATATCATACCCCGCAATCAACCACGCCGTTCGCGCAATATTGCCCGCCAAAGGCCCAATCGCATCAAGACATCCAAAAATTACGTCGTCATAATCCGCCTCAGGCACGTTGTTACGTTCGACTATTTCGCGGATGACGTGAGCGCCCAAATCACCGCCGTGCATCTCCGCAAGGCTCCCGCGTCTCTTGCCTGTCGGTGTGCGTGTCGCGTCGATAATATATGCTTCAGCCATGTCTAATCCTATCCTCTAAATGTATGATCTGGACCAAGTTCTGCAGCCCCGTTCAAAACGTAATCTTCTAATTTTTTCATATGATAATTACGGTCGCCCCATTCCCCGCACAGCGCCCAAGCGCGTTTCATAAACAAGTGCAAGTCGACCTCGTAAGTGTACCCCATCCCGCCGTGAACTTGTATCGCGGTCTCTGCTGCGAGCATGGCCGTATCAATGGCGGCGACTTTGGCATTATGCACCGCGACGCCGCCCTTTATCGCCGCGAGATGCATCATGGGCCTCGTAAATTCAATCTGCGTATAAACATTTGCGAGCTGATGTTTCACGGCTTGGAATGACCCAATCGGTTTGCTAAATTGGTGACGGTCTTTGGCATATTCAACGGACATATCGACCATGCGGTGTGACAAGCCGATAAGTTGCGCCGCACACAGGACTGCGCCCCTCTGGTCTGTATCGGGATTTTGGTCGCCTGTTACGGAGGCTTTAAAAATACTCCGCAAAGGATCTATGGATTTCAAAGCTTCAAGATTAACGCCATCTTTTGGAATTAAAGCCCCGCCCGCCGTTCGTGTCACGACAAACTTCTCACAGAAATTCCCAAAAGGTACATTCGGCACTAAGGGCGTCAAAAATCCAATCGGTGTCACCCCGCCAAGAACAGCTTTAACCAGATCAGGCTCGCCCATTTCAACCAAGAGCGGCACGGTGATCCCTGCGATTTCAATAAGCGGTTCCGGAACGCCTGCATATCCAGACGCTTCTGCAATGCCCGCCATAACGGTAAGAGGCTGCTCCAATCCACCCAATTTTTCAGGCGCCATGACTCCGAATAATCCAAGCTCTGTTAGCTGCGGCCAAAGACTGCTTGTCTCTTTGCCTGCCGCCATAGCCCTCATGCGTTCAACTGTATTCTCACCGTCAAATACGGCTTTTGCCGCGTCAATGAGATCTTGTTGATCGTCTGTGAATTGGAAATCCATTAGCGCGGCAATCCAAGAACGCGTTCAGCGAGGATATTGCGTTGAATTTCGTTCGTGCCCGCGTAAATAGGCCCTGCGAGGGAGAACATATAGCCGTCAAGCCAACGGCCATTCTCAATCGAATCCAGCCCGTCTTCTAGCTCCGCCTGCGCGCCCATAATCGTCATCGCCGTGCGGTGCATTTGGCGATCCATTTCCGACCAGAACAGCTTGTTCGCGCTACTCTCTGATGTAATCGACGCCCCCGCCCCGACCCGTGCGACAAGCTGATAGGTCGCGGCGCAAAACCGTTCTGTGTCCATCCACGCGCGAATGACCTGTTCCCCAACGCCCGAAGAGAGGCGGTCTTTGTGTTCTTTATAGAGGTTCACCAATCGCGCGGCGGCCGCTTGGAACCGCGCGGGGGACCGCAACAAAAGGCCCCGTTCAAACCCTGCTGTTGCCATTGCCACACCCCAACCGCCATGTTCAGGGCCAAGAAGGTTTTCGGCAGGCACGCGCACCTCGTCAAAGAAGAGTTCCGCAAATCCGGGGTCCCCGTCCAGTTGCGCAATCGGGCGGCGTGTCAGTCCCTTGCTATCCAAAGGCACAAGAATTTTCGAGAGGCCTTTATGGCGTTGACTGCCCTCTTCTGTGCGCACCAGTGCAAAACACCAATCGGCAAAAACGGCGCGAGACGACCATGTTTTCTGGCCCGTAATCACGTAGTTATCACCATCCCGCACGGCCTTAGTGCGAATTGCCGCCATGTCTGAGCCTGCGCCGGGTTCAGACCAGGCCTGCGCCCAAATCTCTTCGCCTGATGCCATGGGCGGCAGAAACCGCGCTTTCTGCGCGTCCGTACCATATTCCATAATCGTCGGCGCGAGCAGGAATATACCGTTCTGGCTCACACGAAGCGGCGCATCGGCACGGTAATATTCTTCTTCGAAAATCAACCAAGACACCAGATCAAGCCCGCGCCCGCCATATTCCACTGGCCAATTCACATTGCCCCAACGATCTTTGGCGAGGGTCTTTTCCCACGCGCGATGCGCGTCAAATCCCTCTTGCGTATCAAAGCTTGGTAGGCGCTTCGGTTTACTATTTTCTTGCGGCACATGCACGGACAACCACTCGCGCACCTCTGCACGGAATTGCGTTTGCGACGATGTGTAGCGTATATCCATCAGCTCTTTTTAAAGTCTGCGGCTTTGCCTGTTTCGACGAAGGCGTCACGCGATTTTTGACTGTCAGCGTGCATATACATCTCAAACGTAAAGCCCTGCTCCCAACGGTAGGACGCGTCCACGTCAAAGGGTTCAATCCCGTTCAGCGCTTGTTTGGCTATACGGAGCGCATCGCGTGATTTCGCGGCCAAAGTCTTCGCATAAGACATCGCCGTTTCAAGAAGGTCATCTCTCGGCACGACTTTCTCAATACCGCCCAAACGATAGGCTTCTTGAACAGGAATTTTGCCCCCCGTCAGAAACGCCGCGCGGACTTTCGCCACACCGACCATACGTTGCAAATGCGCCGCGCCGCCCATCGCGCCGCGATCAATTTCGGGTAGAGAAAAATAGGCATCATCAGACGCAATCACAATATCGGCCGCGCCGCACATAATCACACCGCCGCCAATTATAAATTTATGCGCGGCCACAATGACAGGCACTTCGCACGCATGAATGGCTTTGCCCGTCAGGTAATTGCCTTTGTTTACGCCGACAATCGCGCTGCCGTCATGGGCGAGTTCTTTGATATCAACGCCCGCGCAAAATCCTTTGCCTTCTGAGCGTATCAATATAACTTTCACATCAGGGCGTTGGCCTAATTCCGTGACGATTTTCGGAATTTCGTTCCATGTCTCGCTGTTGAATGCATTCACAGGCGGGAAGTCGAACACGATTTCCGCAATATGGTTTTTGACATGTGAGTGTATCGGCATATCAGCCCCCAACCCGTTTTAAATGCGCTTCCGCATCCGTAATAATTTTGGACACAATGTCGGAACAACTCGGCAAATCATCAATCAGGCCCGCGATCTGGCCGCTTGGTAAAACTCCGTCATTGGGTTTGCCCTCGACCATTGCTTTTTGGATAATCATTGGCGCGTTCCCCGCCATCAAAGTCTGCCCCAAAGTCATATCCGTTTTGCTCGCCATACCCCATGCCGTCTTTACCGTTTGTGGTAAGCTCATGCCTGTTTGGGCTTTGTATTTCATGCCGTTTTTTAAGCCGCGCATTAACATGCCAAGCTTTGAGGACTGTTCTAAATCATTGAGCGTTCCGTTTAAAATCATCCGTTGCGGCAATCCGTCGAGCTTAGTCGAGACGGGTATTTTCAGGACGTCAGAGTTTACATATTCGGCCTTGGTCGTGTCGGGGGTCGGACTGTCGGAACTCATCATAAACCGTGTCCCCATCGCAATCCCGTCCGCGCCAAAGGTGAGTGCCGAAGCTAAGCCGCGCCCGTCTTTAAACCCGCCGCACGCCACAACAGGCACGCCGAGATCTTGGTCAATCACCTGCGCGAGCAAGAGCCATGTCGGCGTTGCGCCTGTATGGCCGCCGCCCTCTTGGCCTTGGCAAACCAAAATATCCGCGCCCATTTTCACCGCTTTTGACGCGTGTTTACTTGCGCCAATCGTCGGGACGCATTTCAGCCCAGCTGCCTTAACTTTATCCACAATTTTCGCCGACGGGCCGCGCCCATATGACAGAGCCGCAACATCGTAATCTATACACATGTCAATGATACGCTCCACGCCGTTTTGAAACGCATGGACGTTCACGCCGAACGGTTTATCGGTTTGCGTTTTGATCACTTTAATTTCCGCCTCACACTCTTCTGGCGTCATAACGGCGGCGGCAAGGAACCCAAATGCCCCAGCCTTGGTACTTGCGGTCACGAGTTGCGAAGTCGCAACCCACCCCATGGCCGTTTGGATAACGGGATACTCGCAACCCAAAGTCTGCCTCAGAGGTGTATTGAGCGCGCGGTGCATTAGCTTTCTTTTTTCCTGTTCGCTTCGGCCATTTTTTTGCCGTCAAAGCCTGCAATATAATCGCCTTTCACAAGCGAGTTTTGCGCGTGCGCGAAATGGTGATAGCCGTAAACCATATCCATGCCAGAGCGTTTGCCTTGTAGGTCTTCAATATGGTTGCAGGCCTGCTTTGTGAGCGCCATAGCGAGGCGCGGTTGTTTAGCAATCCGTTCGGCCCATTCTTTGACCGTCGATTCGAGGTCCTCGCGCGGCACGACTTTATTGATCATTCCCGCCGCCAGAACCCGTTCGGCCGACCAACGCTCGCCGAGGAGTAAAAACTCTTTGGCTTGGCGGATGTTTAACTCAAACGGATGAGCGAAATACTCCACCCCCGGAAAGCCCATTTGCACAACGGGGTCTTGGAAAAACGCGTCATCAGACGCCACGATTAAATCACACACCCATGCGAGCATCAGCCCGCCCGCAATACAGCCCCTATGGACTTGGGCAATCGTCGGTTTCGGCACGGCCCGCCAACGGCGACAAAATTCAAGATAGACTTCTTGCTCACGGACATAGGCTTTTTCTGCGCCGGGCTTATTATCGTGATTATAATTCATCGAACGGCGGTCTTCGCGCCCTTGGTGGAAATCCCGTCCTGGTGTGCCTATGTCGTGCCCCGCCGAGAAATGTTTGCCATTCGCACGCAGGACAATGACTTTCACAGCGTCATCGCCGGTGGCTTTGAAAAACGCATCATCCAACGCGTAGAGCATTTGGGAGTTTTGCGCATTATGATATTTTACACGGTTCAGCGTAAGGTAGGCCACGCCGTCTTCTACCGCGTATAGAACGGGATTTTCTTCCTCGTAAACAATATCGGCATTGACCTTTGGCACGGTATCATTGGTCATAACGCACGCCTTCCAGACGGATTATCTTTGATTACGCGTTCGCGCAGATTTTGCGGGTCAAGGGCGGCGATAATCGCAAGCTGTTCCTCTGTCGGCGCAGGCGTTTCGCCAAGACCGTCAGGCTTAATCAGATCAAACCCTGTATTCTCTTGAACCTCGTCAAAACTAACACCGGGATGGAGTGAACGCACGCGGATTTTATGATTTTCACCTTCGAAATCTAAGACGCAAAGGTTGGTGACTATCCGTCTGTGATCGAGCCCTTTGGGATATACCCCGTTCGGATAGCGCGCGGGATTATAGCCCGCGCCGCTAACCATATCGACTTCGCCCGACACAAAAGCGCGGGTGTTGTGATTACCAAAGAACATTGAGGTACGATTATTGACCGTATTCCCGGGGAGGCCGCGCACGCCGAGCATGGTGACTTTGGGGTTCGCGTAATCGCCAATACACGACAGGTTCATCTGACCGTATTGATCGACTTGGACGGGACCAACAAAGGCGTGACGATTACCCTTTGGGATCAGGTCAAACACACGTTCATAGCCAATATGGCCTTCCTTTTTCGGGATGTAGCCATTGCGTCTCCCGACAGGAACAGGTTCATGCGCGAAATAAAATTCGCCGTCACTCATCATCAGGCCAGGAAGGAATGTTTTCTTGGCCAGAGACCCCGCAAGGCGCGGCACAAGGCCGATAACAGTGGCGAACACTTCGGGCGTTTCGTCGCGGAAAATATCTGTGCCTGCACAAATACAAAGTTCTGCTAAAGAGAAATCAGTCATCTCAATTCCTCCTAAAACACCGGCAAAGGCAGGGTACGAATATGATCGCCGCCGCCGACTTTTGAAACGTAATCATCTGCATTTATGTACTCGGACACATATCCATCCCAGCCCTCTTTGGCGGTTGCGGAATAGACTTTCAAATGCGCGACATCGATGCCGTAATCTGGGCCATTGCTTGTCGGGTGTGCGCCAAAAGGCACTTCCGCAACACCTGCCACAAGATTGCGTTCAATTGGCATGCGCATAATTTTATAATCATCATCAAAAGCTGAAGTCTCGACGAGTTTTTCCGTCGTCAAAAATGATTTCTCAGCCGCGCGACAAAACCATTGGTCAAAGAAAATATCTGGCCCGCCAATATAGCTATTGCCGAGCTTGTCGGCTTCGGAAACATGGCACAAGGCGACGTCAAGATTGATCGCAGGCATGGCCACATAATGCGCGTCGCTATAGGGGCTTTTTATCACTTTAATATCGGGATTATGGGTCAACACATCTGTCCCCAATCCCGCAACACAGGGCAGAAAATCTAGCCTTTGCGCGGCGGCTTTGAGGCCGAGTTGGAACATGCCTTCATCGACTTCCATGACCTCAAATTCACCCGCAGATCGTGCGCGGCGAAAATGCGCTTCAAGCGGAATAATATCGAGCGAGACAAATCCGAAAATCAGCTTTTTTATCTTCCGAGCACTTGCGAGCATACCGACATCGCATCCACCGTAAGCCACAATGGTCAGGTCTTCTAAATCCGATTTCACAATCTCGCGGATAAGCGCCATAGGTTTACGCCGTGCGCCCCATCCGCCAATGCCGATGGTCATGCCAGATTCGAGTTGCCCGACTATGTCTGCGACACTCATACGTTTATCAATGATAGGATAGGTCACGTTCGATTACCCGACAACTGGGAAATCATATTCATGACCCCACAGATCGCCAATCTTGGATTTTGTTGGTTTAAATTTAGACCAATCTTTGATCTGCTGACCTTCATAACCGACTTCGAATCCGATACCGCCCGGCGCAAAGAAGTAAAAGCTAATCATCTGATCATTGGCGTGCCGCCCAAGGCTTGCAAAAATATGCAGCCCAGCCTCTTTGACGCGGTCCATACACATGCCCACTTCGTCAATTGACCCCATTTCCGCCATAAGATGGATAACGCCAGACGGGCTCGGGAAGTTATAAAGGCCAAGCGTATGATGGCGCGGATTATCCGCGTGCATGAAATATATACGTTGCTTGGGCATGCCCTCGGCAAAGGCAGGCAAAGTCAGATCATCCGAGACGCCAAAGCCCATATATTTTTCGTAAAAACTTATCGTTGCTTTATTGTCTGGCGCGGGGAGAACCATATGGCCCAATCCCATTTTGCCTGTCTTAAAGTCTTTAATACCGTGACCCGGTGTGAACGGCTCGCCTTTGTCTCGGCCATAATAAAATTCGACGAGGTTTCCAGACGGATCCGTCACGCTTGCAAAACCTTTCACTGCGCGGTGCGCCGCCTCTTTATCCGTCCCGCGCGTGACCTCAACTTTGGCCAACTCAAACGTTTTAATCTGGGCATCAAACGCTTTTTTTGTGGACATTTGATAGCCGCCTGCAACGAATTTATCGGTGTCGCCTTTGACAATCATGTATCGGAACGGCGCATTGTCCATGCGGAGATATTTCGCGCCTTTGGCACCAAAAGATTTCGCGACGCCAAAGCCTAAAACGGATTTCGCAAATTTCGCCCAGCCAGCGGGGTCTTGCATTTGTAAAATCACATATCCTAAATTCGCAACGCCCATAGCTAGCCCTCTTTCTGTTTCTTTAGGTCGAGCGCGACATCGACAATCATGTCTTCTTGCCCGCCGACCATACGCCGACGGCCCAGTTCGACCAGTATTTCGCGCGTATCCATATCGTAATCTTTGGCCGCTTTTTCCGCGTGCCGCAGGAAGCTCGAATACACCCCTGCATAGCCCAATGACAACGTTTCGCGGTCCACGCGCACAGGGCGGTCTTGGAGTGGCCGCACCAATTCTTCCGCCGCGTCCATCAGCTTGAACACGTCGCATCCATGGTTCCAACCTTTTTTGTCAATCGCGGCTATGAAGACTTCGAGCGGGGCATTCCCTGCCCCCGCACCCATCGCCGCCAATGACGCATCGACACGACGCGCGCCGTTTTGAACACCGACAATAGAATTGGCGACACCAAGCGATAGGTTATGATGGGCGTGAACGCCGCGATCAGTGTCAGGTTTCAAAATATCATTATAGGCCTGCAAGCGCGCGGCATAGCCGTCCATGTCAAGCGCACCTCCGCTATCTGTCACATAGATACAGGTCGCGCCGTAATCTTCCATCAGCTTGGCTTGTTTTGCGAGGGCTTTGGGTTCTGACATATGCGACATCATCAGAAATCCGATTGTATCCATGCCGAGCGAGCGCGCCATTTCGATGTGTTGGCGTGATACGTCCGCCTCTGTGCAATGGGTCGCAACACGGACAGAGCGCACACCCAAATCATAGGCGCGTTTCAGCTCATCAATTGTCGCAATACCGGGCAGGATAAGCGTCGTGACAACGGCGTTTTCAACAACGTCGCAGACCGCTTCTATCCATTCCCAATCTGTATGTGCGCCAAACCCGTAATTAAACGCGCCGCCGTTTAACCCGTCGCCGTGGGCGATTTCAATCGCGTCGACGCCCGCTTCGTCCAAGGCTTTGGCAATCGCGCGGACACGATCGACGGAATATTGATGACGTATCGCGTGCATGCCATCGCGCAAGGTCACGTCTTGGATATAAAGGCGGTCTTTAGTAGGGTCTTTTACGGCGCCGTTCATTATGCCGCCCCGAATTTCTTACGCGCAATCGCTTCGGCTGTCCCCATACCCGCAGAGGTCATGATATCGAGGTTCCCCGCATATTTCGGTAGGTAATGCCCTGCGCCTTCGACTTCGAGGAATATGGTGACTTTTGTGCCTTCAAATGTCCCCAAACCCGGAATAAACAGCGCTTGATTACCCATAAACCGCTCGAACTGCACCTCTTGTTTCAGGCGGTATCCCGGCACATAAGCCTGCACATCAGCAACCATACCCGCAACGGATTTCCTAATCACGTCTTCTTTACCGCCAATGGACAAGGCATAAACCGTGTCGCGCATGATCATGGGCGGCTCGGCGGGATTTAGGACGATAATCGCTTTGCCCTTTTGCGCGCCGCCGACGACTTCAATGCCTTTGGCGGTTGTGCGCGTAAATTCATCAATATTGGCGCGCGTCCCTGGCCCCGCAGATTTGGACGAAACGGACGCCACAATCTCGGCGTAGGGCACGGATTCAGATACACGCGTCACCGCGTAAACCATCGGAATGGTCGCCTGCCCGCCGCATGTCACCATATTGACATTAGGCGCATCTAAATGAGCGTCCATATTTACCACAGGCACGCAATACGGCCCAATCGCGGCGGGTGTGAGGTCAATCATTTGTTTGCCTTCAGCGGCACAAATTTCCGCGTGTTTGGCGTGCGCATAAGCAGAGGTCGCGTCAAATACGATTTGAATCTCTTTCCAAATATCAAGCTTCTGCGCCCCTTCGACACCATCGTGCGAGGTCGCAAATCCTCGCGCCCGCGCCATGGCCAGACCTTCAGATTTTTGATCAATACCAATCACGCAACCGACTTCGAGCACGTCAGAGCTCTCTGCGATTTTTATCATCAAATCCGTGCCAATATTGCCAGACCCAATTATGGCTGTCTTTATTTTCGCCATCACACGAACTCCACGTCACATGACCCAAAGCCCGCTATCGTCATATTCATGGAATCGCCCTTAACCACAGGCTCTAACGGTACAAGAGAACCTGAGAGGATAACTTCGCCTGCTTCAAACGGAATGCCGTATTGACCTAAAGTATTGGCGAGCCACGCCACTGCGTTTTGCGGCGCGCCTTGGACAGACGACCCAAGTCCACGGCTAATTTCTTGGCCATTCTTTGTGACGATCACTTCGAGCGACGCCATATCTAAATCTTTCGGATCCACCTTATCATCGCCGAGTACAAACACACCGCAAGAGGCATTATCCGCGACAGTGTCTTGGATTTTGACCTTCCAATCGGTGACACGACTATCGACGATTTCAAAACAGGGTTGGACGTATTCTGTCGCGTCCAAGACATCTTGCGCCGTAATACCCGGTCCTCTGAGGCCCTTCTTTAGTTTGAACGCGATTTCCGCTTCGGCTCTTGCTGCGATATGGCAATCCAAATGCACTTGGCCGTCCGTGACCTGCATAACGTCGGTCAAGATTCCAAAATCAGGTTGATGTACGCCGAGCATATTCTGTACGGCCTCGGACGTCAGTCCGATCTTCTTGCCGACAATCTTTTCTTTGTTAAACGTCTGCCTGATTTTCAAAAATTCGAGCGACACCTCATAGGCATCATCAATCGTCATATCAGGATATGTATCCGTCAGAGGCGCAATTGATTGGCCACTGCGTAGCGCGTCAAACAGTTTCTGACCCAAGGCTTCGTAAGGAACACCCATTAGCCGTGCCTCAGAAAATCGATACTGGTCGCGTTAAACATGCGGGGATGCTCAATCATCACCCAATGGCCACAGGCATTGACTTCGATTAGGCGAGACATCTCGTTCGCCTCAATACATTTCGCCTTACCTTGGGTTGGCATAAATTCATCATTGCGTCCCCAAAACGTCAATATCGGACAGGTCAACTCTTGCATCCGAGCGCCAAGCTCTGGCGTTTTCATGGTTGTCAAAACCTCTTTGGGTTGGGTCTGCGCCACCGCCCACCGCATATCAATCAATTCAGGTGTCACGATTTCTGGATCATAGGTAAAGAGGCGCATAATCTCGCCCTGCGTGTTCTTGCTCATGCCCGCCTTATTGGCGCTCATCATTTTCGCAATACCCGGCATGCCCCAATAAGCGTCTTGTGGCTCCAAACAGCCCGGCCCCATTAGGACAAGCTTTGTAACGAATTTCGGATGATCAAGCGCGATCTGTATCGCCACGCCGCCGCCGAGCGAATTGCCAACAAAATGACAGCGTTCAACGCCCATTTCCTTTAGGCCCGCCATCAGCGTGTCGCAGAAAAGCTGCAAAGTATAATCACCCAAATCGAGCGGTTTGTCAGAATAGCCAAAGCCAATCATATCGGGCATTAAAACCCGAAAGCCCGCCTCCGCAAAGCTTTGCGCGTTCAGGTGAAAATTCGCCCACGCACTATTCCCCGGCCCAGAGCCGTGCAAAAACACCACGACAGGCCCGCCCGCATTCCCAAATTCAAGGTAGTGCATACGGATGGGTCCCGCCTGAACATAACGTCCTTCGGGCGGGCCGTTTTCAGGAATTAGCATTAGACGAAAACGTCAGTCGAATCCGCGCCTAAATGCACCGCGCCGAGGTTGCGTGCAAAACCAATTGGGTTATTGGCCACATGCGCCCGCGCAATGTGAATATCATGCCAAATATCTTGGATTGGAGAATTACGATACACGCTGCGTCCGCCCGCTATATCAAACACCAAATCTACGGCCTGCATCATACGTTCAATCACAAGGCTTGCTTGGTAACGGTATTTCACACGGTCTTTCATCGGGATTTCGCGGCCCGCATTCACATGTTCCATCATCTCATCAAAATTGCGGTACATAATGGCTTCCGTCTCGTCGATCAGGTTCGCCGCCTCAGCGACGCGACGCGTCACATCAGGGTCACTCGCAAGGCGCGTGGGATCAGTCGAACTCTTGGTCGCGTTCTCAATAAACAAAGCCAGCGCATGTTTCGCCGCGCCAATGGCAGGCGTGCACACAACGCGAATAAACATCTGCGCCCACGGAATAGAATACATACCATTCTCTTGATAATGCTTGCAATTAAATCCGTCCATTTGGTGATGCGTGCGGTATTCAGGCACGAACATGCCCTCTTTAATCACGATATCGTTGGAGCCTGTCGCTTGCAGGCCCATAGCATGCCATGTGTCTTCAATCTCGTAATCTTTGCGCGGCAAAAGGAATGTACGGTAGTGAATATTTTCTGGCCCTTGATCAAAAATCAACCCGCCCAGCAACACCCAGTCACAATGACCTGACCCAGATGACCAACCCCATTGCCCCGAAAGCTTAAAACCACCCTTAACCGTTTCAACCTTTGCACCAGATGGATTATAAGACGAGCTGATGAGCGTGTCTGGCCCTGCACCGTAAACATCTTGCGCCGCTTTGGGATCCATCAATGACAATTGATAGGCGTGAACTGCGATAATGCCGCTCGCCCACGCTGTGCCCATATCGCGCTCTGCAATATCAACAGACGCTTTGAAAAACTCCTGCGGCGGTCGTTCTAGGCCGCCATATTGTTTCGGGAGGAACGCCCGAAAATAGCCTGTCTCGCGTATCGCTTCGATCGCCTTTTTCGGGATTTCGCGTTTCTCGCGCCCTTCAGCAGCGCAAGATGATATAGTTTCCAGTGCCGAGGACACATCCAGTGCGTCGTCCGAATTAATATATTTTAGTGCCGCTTGACCCATGACAGTCTCCTCTTAACTAAATATTAGAATATCAACGATTGCGCACTTTTCAATGGCTCAAACTACGCAAAATTAAGTTTTATAGACAGTTTTATATTGTTTTGCGTAAGAATGTCGCAGAATTTTACGTTTTAAGCTTAAATTTCATAACCTTACCCGACGCGTTTCGGGGTAAGACCTCATGAAAGACAATATGGCGCGGCACTTTGTAATTCGCCATATTTTCGCGCGCCCAAGCCATCAAATCTTCTTTGGTAAGATTCGACTCGCAAACGACATGCGCACACGTCACTTCGCCGAGCCGCGCGTCTGCTTGGCCTGTTACGGCCACATCTTTAATCGCGGGGTGTTGCAAGAGCGCTTTTTCGACTTCTGCGGGATAGACATTAAACCCGCCAACAATGACCATGTCTTTTTTACGGTCTGTGATTTTGATATAGCCGTTCTCGTCTTGAATGCCGATATCGCCTGTTTTAAGCCATCCATCTGGCGTGATCGTTTCCGCTGTTGCCACTGCGTCGTCCATATAGCCTTGCATGACATTAAACCCGCGCACCCAAATCTCGCCTTCCAAACCCACACTCACCTCCGCGCCCGCCATGTCGACAATGCGCAATTCCGTTCCGGGCAATGGCCGTCCGCAGGTGGTGGCAATCGTTTCGAAATCATCGCCCTTTTGACAGAGGCTGACCACGCCCGTCGATTCCGTGAGACCGTAAGCCGAGAACACATCATCAATACCCAGGTCTTCATTCATACGGCGGATAAGGTCGACAGGAATCGTTGTCGCCCCCGTTGTCGCGACGCGCAGGCTCGAAATATCATGCGCGCCCAAATCGGGATGGGACATAAGCGTTTGGAAGATTGTCGGCGCGCCGGGCATGACGGTAATCTTGTCGCGCTCAATCCGCTCAAGCACCGCCTTAGGGTCAAATACAGCTAGCGGAAATATTGCCGCCCCTTTGACAAGACAGGCCAGCCAACCCGCTTTGTAGCCAAAGCTATGGAAAAACGGATTAACGACAAGGTATCGGTCTTGCGCGGTCATCCCAATCGCTTGGGTAAAACTCTCAAACACTTGTACATTTTGAGCATGGGTCGTCATCGCGCCTTTAGGGATTCCCGTCGTCCCGGAGGTAAAAATAATATCCGAAATATCATTCTCGCCAACATGTGTTTTTGTAATGGGCGTGCCCGCGCGTGATAAAAACACGTCGAAAGCGGCGCGATCTGTTTCGTCGCGAATGATAATCGTGTCTTGTAAATCGGGTAAATCCTCACTCACCAACATGTCAGGGTAATCGGTTCCTAAGAACCCTTGCACTGTGAATAAGAGCTTGCACTTTGATCGTCGCAAAATATCGGCGGCTTCCGCGCCTTTATAGCGCGTATTAAGCGTCACCATCACCGCGCCCAAAGCCTGCCCCGCGAGGCACGTTATAATCCATTCCGCGCAATTTGGCGCCCATATCCCAAAGCGGTCGCCGTGGCCAAGCCCAGCGCCTTGCATTACACCCGCCGCCTGCTTCACTCTGTCTGCGAGTTCAAGATAGGTTAAATTCCAGACACCATCGGATATCGCCAATGCATTGGGCTGGCTCGCAGCCTTTTGAAATAAAACATCGGGTATAGTCGTCATTTACGGCTCTATTATTACGCAATACAGGGGTTTGACTATACATAGTCAAGATTTTGCGCAACATATGAGCGTAAATAATACGCACTGAAATGTTTTTGAGAAACACGACATATGAATGAGTTTGAGTTATATTGCCAAAATAAATCTGATGAGGACACAGCGCTTCTCGCGCCAATTCGGGATTTAATTCGAGCCACAATTCCCAATACGACTGAAAGCCGTGTGCATTTTTATCTGGTCTATCATTACGGGCCTATTCCCGTTGTCAAACTTCACCTTGGGACAAAGGGCATTCGGAATTTGACCTTTATAAACGGCAGCGAACTTGACGATCCTGACACTCTTTTAAAAGGCAAAAGCTTGGCGCGTATGGTGAAAATTGGGTCTAATAAATATTTCGAGAAAAACAAAGACGGCATAGCTGCACTTTTAAAACAATCCGAAACCCTCGCAAAAGATCGCTGGGACGGCAAATCTCAAATGACGGTCTTACGACCTGATCAAAAAAGCCCGTAATTTATGACAGACTTCAAAGACAAAACGATTATTGTTACGGGCGGCGGTCGCGGTATCGGGCGCGGCATAGCCGACGAGTTTGCACGGCTCGGTGCAAACATCATCATATGTGGCCGGAGAGAACCCGACACCCTGCCCGAGAACGCCCATTTTATACCCCTTGATATTCGCGACCCTGAAAACGCCCCGAAACTTATTACTTTTGCGCTTGAGAAAACAGGGCGCGTCGATTGCTTGATTAACAATGCAGGCGGCGGGCCACCTGTCGCCAGTAAAGACGCCAGTCCAAACCTGACGCAGAAAGTCGTGGCGCTGAACCTCCTCGCGCCGATCAATCTCTCGCAAGCGGCCTACGCGCCCCTGAAAGATACAGGCGGCTCAATCATCAATATCTCCAGCGTATCGGCCACGCGCTCCTCCCCCGGCTCTGTGGCCTACGGCGCGGCCAAGGCGGGCCTTCTGAATGTCACCACATCACTCGCTATGGAATGGGCACCCAACATACGCGTGAACGCGATCATTGTCGGCCTTGTCAAAACAGAGGCCAGTCAAGACCATTACGGCGGCGAACGCGGTATGCAGCATCTGGCAGAAAACCTACCGATGAAACGCATGGGAACGCCTGACGACATAGCCCGCGCGTGCGTGTTCCTCGCGGACCCCAATAATAGCTACGTCTCAGGCGCGTGCCTCGAAGTCTTCGGCGGCGGTGAACCACCAAGCTTTCTTAAAATCGCCCAAGACGCCCACGGAATGGGATAGATATGGATGACCGCCTTACCAGAGTAGAATCTGAACTCGCCGTGCGAAACACCATTGCGCGTTACGGTCTGGCGGCGGATTGCGGCGACGTGGAAACGGCCCTAGATTGCCATACAGAAGACGCCGTCTATGTCGTGAGCAACCCAAATGCGGGACGCGAAGCAAGCTCTAGCGCAGACCTAGAATTACATGGACATAGCGCCATATCGGATATGTTAAATTCCGATATGCACCAATCCCTCCTGCCCAATTGCGGCCACACCGTTGGGCCCTTGCTTGTGAAAATCACGGGCGAGACCGCGCATGTCACGGGATATTCCCGCGTCTATCACAATCAAAAACTCATGCGTCTCGCGGTCAATGTTTGGAACCTGCGTAAAGTCGACCAAGACTGGAAAATCGCGCGCCGCGAGAGCCGCGTCATCGGCGAAGACGCCGCGCAAACCCTCCTAAAGAAGGCGTTGAAATCATGAAGAACTTCAAAGGCTGGCACGTCCTCGGCGGCGGGTTTATCAACGCCATGTTGATCGCGGGCGCGACGATTTACGCCTTTGGATTATTCGTCAAACCAATCGAGGCCGAATTTGGCCTCAACCGTGAACAAGCCAATCTCGGCATTCTCGCCCTCTATATAAGCCTGATGTTTTGGGCCGTCCTTGTCGGGCGGTGGCTCGAGAAATATTCGGCGAAAACATTTTCAATTTTGGGCGCAATCGCCTTCGCCATTGGCTACGTCATCATCGCAACGGCCCATCACCCTGCACTCCTTATCCTTGCCATTCTTATCCCGCTCGGCTTTGGATTTACCGCTGTCGGGCCATTCCTGACCAATGTCCTTGCGACGCGGTGGTTTACGCAAAAGCGTGGGCGCGCCCTCGGCATAGCCGCCATTGCGACCTCTGCGGGCGGGTTCGCCATTGTCCCTATTTTTGCGGCCTTAATGGAGCATTTTGGATGGCGTCACGCGACCCTGATTATGGCAGGCGTCGTCGCAGTCCTCATCATCATTATCGCAAAGATTTTTGTGGTCGGACGCCCCGAAGATATTGGCCAACATCCCGACGGCATTGAAAACCAAATAGAAGAAAAGCCTGAGACCTCAACTAGCCCTAAATTCATCAAACGCGCAGACTTTTGGCTCATATCCCTCGGCGCAGGCCTTTTGCTCGGCAGTGACCAAGCCCTCCTCACCTCGCTTATTCCTTATGGCCAAGAGCGCGGATTTTCGACCCAAGATGCCGCAAATATGATGGCCGTTATGACAGGCTCTGCCATAGCAGGGAAACTCTTCGTCGGGTGGCTTGCAGAACGTTATGATAAACGTCTCTTATTCGCGCTCGTCTGCCTCTGTAATTTGGCGTTTCTCTTGGCCCTCCTCGCCTCGCCCGGTTACTGGAACCTCGTCGCTATTGTCGCCGTTGTCGGCCTCGCCATTGGCGGCGTTTATCCAGTCTGGACAACGCTCACCGCCGAAGCCTTTGGCCGCGATAATTTCTCCCGCGTGATTGGAGCCATGAATGTTGTCACCGTTCCACTTATGCTAATTTCGATTATCATTGCAGGACGCACATTTGATAAAACAGGCTCTTATGATTTAGCCTTTAAAATCTTTATTCCGCAAGTCATTCTGGCTGCGATTTGCATAGCTTTTTTAAAACGAAAGAAAACGAAACTATGACTTCAATGAACGGAAAAACAGTTTGGATTACAGGCGCGTCTTCAGGCATTGGAGAAGCTCTCTGCAAAGTCTACGCCTCCCACGGCGCGAAAATCATCCTGTCTGGCCGACGCCTCGACGCGCTAAATTCTGTCGCGGACGCATTGGAAACAGACACGTTGATTATCCCGTTCGACGTCACCGATTATGACGCCCTTGCGGGACACGTCAAAACCGCGTGGGATTGGGCGGGTCGCGTGGATATTCTCATCAATAATGCGGGCATCACCCAACGCAGTCTGGCCATTCACACAAAGCCCCAAGTCTATACAGACCTTATCAATATTGACCTCATCGCCCCGATCTGGCTCACGCAATTACAGCTCTCGCGCATGGCTGACGCAGGCGGCGCGCATATCGTTGCAATAAGTTCCGTCGCGGGCCGTATCGGCGCGCCGCTGCGCACCGCCTATTGCGCGGCCAAGCACGGCTTGATCGGCTATATGGACGCCCTCCGCGCCGAAGTGGCTCTGCCGCATAATATCCAAGTCACCAACATCCTGCCGGGGTCTGTTGCGACAAATATCTCTCGCAATGCCGTGACGAAAGACGGAACGAAACGCGGCAAAAGCGACGAGAACATTGAAAAAGGTGACGATCCGATGGATTGCGCCAAGGCCATATATGAGGCCGTGCAGAACAATGTCCCAGAACTCATTTATGCGGGTGATTTCGAATTACAATTTGCCAAAATGCGACATGAAAACCCCGAAGGCCTGTTCAAAGCCGTCGGGCAACTCGGCGCGCAAATCGTGGCCCAATACGAGTCGGGTGATGATAGCTAATGGCTGATACGCTCCTCCTCGACCTCTCGGATAAAATCCTGACGATTACGCTGAACCGCCCGAAAAAACTTAATGCTTTGACCCCGACACTGCTTGCGGAATTAAAGGCGACTTTGGACGACGCCGCCACCCGCGAAGATATATCTGTTGTGATTATCAAATCCTCTGGTCGCGCCTTTTGCGTGGGCTATGACTTGAATGAGCCCGATTGGATTACCTCGCAATATCCCGCGAATTTCCCAGGCGGCGTAGAAATAACCCAAGACAAAAAAGACATTATGGCCCTGCTTGATTACTGGCTCGATATGTGGCGCTTTCCCAAGCCAATCATTTGCCAAGTCCAAGGCGCGTGCCTGTCAGGCGCGGGCGAACTCCTCGCCGTCTCTGACCTCGTGGTCGCCAGCCAAGAAGCAACGTTCGGACACCCCGCCGCCCGTGACCTCGGCATACCGCCAACCGTGTTTTTCTGGCCCCTCACGATTGGCATGCGCAAGACGAAAGAAATGCTCTTCACCGCGCGGAGTATGTCTGCACGCGAGGCCGAAACACTCGGCCTTATCAACACAGTCGTGAGCGCGGATAAATTAGACGCCACCACTCGCGCCCTCGCCGAAGACATCGCCAAGACTCCCGTCAATCATTTGATAATTTTAAAACAAGCGACCAATAATTTTTACGACAATATGGGCCTTGAACAAAGCACACGCCAAGCCTCAGACCTCGACGCCGAATTCCACCAAAGCCCAACCTTCCTCGCATTCTTCAAACTCGTGCGAGAAAAGGGGATGAAAGCAGCGCTTAAGGAGCGGGCAAGGTTGTTTGGGTAATTACTTACTATTCTTATTCATGATGGTTTTTTAGAATTCAAATTGCTATTTTCAAGCGTAGCAATATCAATCAACGAATTAGCATCAGAATTACAACTTGGAAACAAGGTTTGTATTGAAATCATCAAAGCGATGAAGTCATAAAGATATTTGTTAAAAAACTTCAAGGGGAATGATAAGCTTTTTTTACGTTTGAGAATTCATTAAAAGAAATCTCATTTCTTTGAATAAATTTACGAATTTCATCCATTGCACCTTTATCATCCCGTAAAGTATCAAGATGCTCTAATAATGAGGGACTTGAAGTAAATGCCTCCAAATTTTGTATGATAAAATCTTCTACAAATTCTTTAGTAAAGTCGTTAAGTAATTCTTTATTATGTAGCCCACAAACAATTTCATATGAGAATATCAACTCGATAAAATAGTATTTTTCATCTTTATGCTTATTACTTTGATATTCTCTATGAGAGTCTCTGAGTAACTTGGTTATTTCAAGCGTATCAGAAACTACTTTCTTTTTGTTCGACGTTTTATAGTGACAAACGGCTACTATAATTCCAATTGAAGCTATCACGTAATAAATAGCCTGCAAACATACTGGATCCATAAATATAAATCTCACAACTATGATAGTTTCTTGCTACAATTTTGCTCTTCTGTTTCTAGTATTTCTTCTTCATTCTCTTGTTTAGCAAATAGTTTTTTTGCTTCCATGGCACTTAACAAACCCAAATTATCCCGATAATGTGAAGAGGGAATCCCTGCCGATGGTTTAGGGGTATTTTCTGATATCAGGTTTATTTTTAAAAACTTTGAACTGGGAAATTTTTGCATCTTTAATTGCTCCTATCTAATATTCGTTTCAGTATAATAAAGTTCAAACCTAAAGTGAAATTTCTGTATTATCAGAGGAATAGCATGATTTTAAAAGCTAAGGATGTTTAGATTTAGATTGGCAGCGCGGACTGCTTTCTAAGAATGAAATCGTTTGTTCGATTAGCTTCAATAATCCACATATCCCTCCGCCCCAACCGTATACATCTTACTATAATCTGGCTTGCGCAACTCGGCCCCAGTTTTAAACCTTTCGACCAAATCGGGATTGGCGATGAAGGGCCTTCCGAAACTAATCGCATCCGCCAATCCTTTGGCGATGGCGCGGTTTCCGTTTTCCAGACCGTAGCTATCATTTAAAATCACAGGGCCGTTAAAGCGTTTGGAGATTTCGATATTATCGACCCCTGCTTTCATGCGTATGACGTGTAGGTAGGCAAGACCCATCGGGTTGACCGCGTCGATCAAGGCCTCGAATGTTTCTTGGGGGTTCTCGTCGCTTAAATCATTAAACGGATTACCGGGGCAAATGCGGATACCGACGCGCCCCGCGCCAGCGGCGCTGACCATCGCTTCTAAAACATCCAAGGTAAAACGTAGACGATTTTCTAAACTCCCACCATGGGCGTCCGTGCGGTGGTTTGATCCCGTCGAGAGGAATTGCGCAGCAAGGTATCCGCTTGTGCAATGGAGCTCGACCCCGTCGCACCCCGCCGCAAGTGCGTTTTTCGCGGCCTGCCCGTGGTCTATAACCGTCTGTTTTATGTCGGCGACCGTCATGGCCTCTGGCGTTTCGAACGGCACCATGCCCGCCGCGTCTGTGTACATTTCGCCCTTGGCTTGGATGGCGCTCGGCGCGAGGGTCCGAGACATCTCAGGCTTATTATGGGCTGACGCCACGCGTCCGCAATGCATGATTTGCATGACGACTTTTCCGCCCTTTGCGTGAACTGCGTCTGTAACTAATTTCCACCCCGCGATCTGTTCATCCGTCACAATCCCGGGTGTACGGACATAGCCTTTGCCGTCAAAATTTGGATAGACACCTTCTGTGATAATCAATCCCGCGCTTGCGCGTTGCCCGTAATAGAGCGCGTTCATTGCGTTCGGCGCGTCGCCTTCCTCCGCGCGAGAGCGTGTCATGGGCGCCATGAAAATACGGTTTTTACATTCAATATCGCCAAGCGTAACCGGGGCAAAAAGTGTCGGCATAATCGTGTCCTTTACCTGATACGGATTTTAGGGTCTGGATGACCTGCGCGCATAGTTTTTAAAAATTTCTCGCGCTCGGCAGGCAAAGCCACTTCGGGCGTGACGCCGTCTTGGGGCGGATTTTTCCAGAACTTTTGCCAACTGGGAAACAGCTCGTGATACGCACCCGAATACGCCTCGCGGTCGGGCCAGCGCATTTTATTTTCGCCCACAGGCGGCGCGTTTAAATCGCTCGCATACCAATAACACGGCAGACGCCGACGGAAATACCATTGCTTGCCATTCGCGCCTTCTATGCGTTCATAATTATCCCAATAAATCATCTGCATGATGATCCAATCACTGCCGCCGTCGGCACGTTGTGTCTCGTGCTCATTCTTGGAATAGACAATCCCGTGCGCGTGATCCTCGTCGTCAAATTCGATGATATGATTGCCTATATGGTGCGACGTGCCTGTAAATTGCAGACGCAAAGTGTCGTCCAACCACGCCTTCAATGCCACCCGCCCCGTCGCCGTGCGACTAACGCGGATATCTTTGGCAAACAGGTTCACATGCGCGTCGAGGTCACGCATATCCAGCGAAAGCGAGTATTTAGACACAAGCTGCCTTATCTCTTCGAGCGATTCGAGCCTGTCAATTCGGGCCTCTAATGATTGCATTCCGCGTCCTCACATTTTCGTGGCAATATGACAGATAGATTACGCATTTCTATTATAAATTTTGACATTATGTTATTTATGCGTAATTTTAGCCCATGAAAATTACGCAAACTTCAGTGGAATTTACGCAAAACTATGTCTGACCCGCACGCCTTTCGTAACGCTTTGGGGCAATTCGCAACGGGTGTCACGGTTGTCACGACGACAAACGCAAGCGGTAAACCCGTGGGCGTCACGGCCAGTAGCTTTAACTCGGTCTCGCTCGACCCGCCGCTTGTTTTGTGGTCTCTGGCCAAGACCGCGCAATCCATGCCCGCTTATCAAAACTCTGGCGGATTTAACGTCCATGTCCTCGCGAGCCACCAAAGCGATCTGTCTAATCAATTCGCACGGTCGTCTGATAATAAATTCGAAGGCGTGAAGTGGGAACCCTGCAAAGAGGGCTTCCCGACCTTGCCTGAATATGCGGCGTTGTTTCGGTGCAAAACCCATTTCCAATATGAGGGCGGCGATCACATTATTTTCGTCGGCGAAGTCATTGATTACCAGACCCGTGATTATCCCGTCCTTGTCTTTCACGGCGGGCGTTATGCCGATGCCTTGCAAAAAACGGCCCCTGCGAAAGATATTGAGCCGAGTATTGATCTCGAGAACGGGCAGTTTACGAATGACTTCCTGCTCTACCTCGTCTCCCGCGCCCATTTCCAGAGCAGCTATCCGACGCGCAAAGCGTTTCGCGCGCTTGGCATGAGTGAGCCTGAATATTTCTGCCTCTCCCTCCTTGCGATGAGCGGCGCACTCCCTGCAGACGCAATCGTCTCGCGCTTGGAACATACGGGCCACCACCCTGACGCTGAAATCTTCGCACGATTAAAGCGTAAGGGATGGATTGAGGGCGAGGACGCAAAAATTTCCATTAGCGAGTCAGGCAGAGACGTTTTCATCGGACTTCTGGCACATTCCAAAGCGCTCGAAGAACAGCTTTTGAAACACTTCACCACTGATGAGCTCTCGGGGGCGCAAGCCTTCTTGCAAAAACTGATAAAAATCACGGGATCCGATATTCCTGAACTCTGGTAGGAGGCCTAGGCCATGCTAAAAGATAAAGTCGCATTCATTACGGGCGGAGGCCAAGGTGTGGGCCAAGGCATTGCCCTCGCGCTTGCCAAACAAGGCGCACATATCGTCGTCACGGGCCGCACGCTTGAGAAATGCGAAACCACGGCGGACATGTTGCGTGCACGCGACGTCAAAGCCCTCGCAATACGGTGCGACGTGAAATCCGTCGACGATTTACAGGCGGCAATGGATGCAACGATTGCGGAGTTTGGCCGCCTCGATATCCTCGTCAATAATGCTCAAGAAGTCGCGCGCGGGAAGCTCCTGGATATCTCCGACGACCAAATGAACGGCAATTGGGAGTCAGGCCCGCTCGCTACATTTCGCCTTATGAAACTCGCGCACCCGCACCTGAAAGCGTCTCAAGGCACGGTCATCAATCTGTGCAGTTCTGTCATGAAACGCTGGGACGTCGGCACATACGGCGTCTACGCGGCGGTGAAAGCGGCGACGCAACAACTCACACGCGCGGCCGCGAATGAATGGGGCAAAGACGGTATTCGCGTCAACGCCATCATGCCCCACGCAAAATCCCCCGCCCTTGCGGGATGGATGAAAGCCAACCCCGTTGAAGCCGAGCATTTCCAGAACTCCATCCCCCTCGGTTATGTCGGCGAATGCGAAGACGATATCGGCGCCTTTGTTGCCATGATGTGCAGCGACGGTGCGCGTTACCTCTCGGGTCAAACCATAGCCTTGGACGGCGGACAGGTCTTCATCGGATGACTTATTTTAACCTATCAAACCGCAAAGCCCTCATTACAGGCGCAGGCCAAGGCATGGGATTTGGCATCGCCAAAGCGTTGGCCGATCACGGCGCGACCGCTACGCCTACTGACCGCGTCGACCCCTCCCCGACGGCGATCCCTGTGATGCGGGTGGGGTTTCAGTCCTCGGCCGTGAGACTCGGGTCGTTTGCTTCCCGGCGGATCCAGTAGAAGACCAGAGCAGCCAGTGAGCACATGAGCACACTCTCGCTGACGTAGGTGGTCATTGCCGCGGTACGCCACGAGCCGTTGGGCAGCAACCAAATGTTCAGCCCTATGTTGAGGGCTGCGGCGGCACCAGTCGCCCCAAATCGCCACCACTGTTTGTCGGCGGCGCTGAGCGTGTTGCCGGCGACGTACTGCACGGCCCGTATTCCCGGAAGGAAGGCGAGCCAGCGTATGACGGCGACGACCTCGTCGGACCAGTTCGAACCAAGAATGATGGGAACGAACGGGGCGAGAAACCAGAATACGACCCCGGCCCCGACTCCGAGTAGCACGGCGGTCGGGGCCAGCCTGGCGGCTACGCCGAACGCCTTGGTGACTCCGGACTTGCCGGCGCCGAACAACTCCGAATCATGGGCCCGCAACAACATCCGCAAGGGCATGTAGGCGAATTGGATGGCCCGGCCCCCGAACGAGTAGAAGCCGTTGTCCTCCACATGGTCGAAACGCAGCAGAAGTGCCCGGTCGGCCTGGTCGTTGAGGTTCTCGGTCACGCCGTTGACCGAGAACGGCAGGCCCGGTCCCAAATCCTCATTGGCTCGGCGGTTGAAGACCGGCCGTACACCGTAGGCGAACCCGACATAGGCCACACCGAGAACAGCGCTGAGAGCAAAGCTCACCATGTTGGCCCAGGCCCAGGTCAAGAGGGTTTGCTCGGCCGCCAAAGCGAACCAGCCGATCGCCCCCAGGCGGCAGACCGTGACAATCAGCCTCCCTATCGCAGCCCGCTTCATGTGTCCGAGACCGACTGGCAGGTAGACGGCCAGCTCGGACAACCAGAACAGCGGCATACCGGCGACGATGAACAGGACGTACACATCGAAGTCGACGTTCGGCTGCAGGAGCGGCTTGGCTGCGAGCAGTAGCACAGCCAACAAGGCGGGCAGCCCGACTCCCACGGTTACGGCCCGGCTCCAGGCCTCCCGAAGATCCTCGCCCCGAGCGGCCCGACGCAGAAGGAGGATGTGGGAACCCAGATTGGACAGGTTCAATGCGATTGCGGCGACGGCAGCGACACCACCCAGGACGCCATAGGACGTCTCATCGAGAAGCCTGGCGACCATCAAAACGACAAGCGTCGAACTGACGAGCTGAAGAACCTCGGATACGGCGGCCCAACGGGTGTTGTTGCCCAGAAGGTCCCGGGTCATCGTTCGGACCCGGACGAAGGCCTGACCCGAGCGTCTACCCGTATCGTCAGATTGATCCGACTCGATCAAAGGGTCTCCAACACATCATCGGCCAATGCCGAACCGATCGGACCGGTGGATGACACCGAGCCCAACCGATTGCGGGTGTCAAAAAGATACCCGGCGTTGGCGGCGATGAGTTCGTAGTCGAAACTTTCGTGATCGGTTACCAGGACGACGACATCTGCGGCCGCGATGGTTTCATCGGTCAGGTCCACCGTGGTCACCTGGTCTGCCAGCTCGAAATCGGAGACATAGGGGTCGTGCACCCACACGTCGGCGCCCAGGCGGAGGAGCTCCAGGATCAGTGGTGTCGCCGGAGTCTCGCGGGCGTCGCCGCTGTTTCGCTTGTAGGCCAGGCCAAGCACGAGCACGATGGATCCATTGACCGCCTTACGGCGCTTGTTGAGGCCACCTTGGATGCGACGAGCCACGTAGTTTGGCATGTTGTTATTGACATCGTCGGCGATCTTTATGAAGCGGGAGACGACACCGAGTCGACGCTCGAAGCGCCATGACAGAAAAGAGGGATCGACCGGCAGGCAGTGTCCACCTACGCCCGGACCCGGATGGAACGGCATGAACCCGAATGGTTTGGTCGAGGCGGCACTGATGACCTCCCAGATATCGATGTCAAGTGCCCTGGCGTGGATCGCCATCTCGTTCACAAGAGCGATGTTGACGTGACGAAACGTGTTCTCCAGAAGTTTGGTCAGCTCCGCCTCCTTCGTGCCCGAAACTTCGACCACGGTGTCGACCAGATGGGAGAAAAAGGCGGAGACGGCCCGCAGAGAGGCGGGGTCGATTCCGGCCACGACCTTCGGTGTCTCTCGGAAACCCCAGACCTCGTTGCCGGGGTCGATCCGCTCGGGCGAATATCCAACGAGAAAGTCGGACCCCGCTGACAGGCCGGAACCTCGCTCCAAAAGCGGACACAATACTTCGTCGGTCGTTCCGGGGTAGGTGGTCGATTCGAGCACAACCAGCGAACCGGCTGTAACGTGACGGCCGACCAGCTCCGCGGCCGACTCGACGTAGGAGATGTCGGGCACACCGTCGCGCAATGGCGTCGGTACGGAAATAACGGCGATATCGAAGTTCTCGAGGTCTCGAGGGCTCTCGCTCGGATGGTAACGGCCCGAGGCCAGGGCTCGTTCAACCTCGGCGTGACTGATGTCCTCGATATGGGACAGTCCGGCGGAGAGTCCGGAGATCTTGGTTTTGTCCAGGTCGAATCCGACAACATCGAAGCCGGCTTCCACCGCCCGCATCGCAACCGGCAAGCCGACGTACCCCTGACCGATGATGGCCAGTTTTCGACCTCGGGTCTCGTCGATGTCGCCTCTCGAACTTGCCATGTGTGGTCCTCCGAACCGGCGGAAATCATCCGAACCATCGTCTGGGTCCGAACCGCTGACGGACCGACGTCAACAGTCGGTGCCGCCAAACAACCGCTGCACTTTGCAGGCTATCGACCTTTGAGCCGCCGATCGATCACCAACCCAACCGTAACCGGTTGAGCAGATCAGCCCAAGAAGTCCGGAACTGACGATGTTAGCCGTCGAAACGCTGCTAGAACTGTAAGGCTGGTGGGGGAAACGAAGGATATCTGCAGGAGAATGGCGACAAGGCCATGATGGCGACAAATAGCAAATCGATGCGGGTACCCCCACCCTCGGTCATCCAGTTCGCGGCCGACGTGGCCGTTTTCGGGGCAGCGTGGCTGCTCGCACTCGTTGTTTCCAATATCACCATCCCCGAGGTCCGATCCGACGCTCGGTCGTTGGCGCTGGCGGTGGGTGCCACCGTGGTGACCATGATCATCACGGAGCGACGGGGCCTCTATGACGGCCGGCCAACGCTCCCCCGTACCGAGGAGATCTCCCGCCTGTTCGTCGCCGTTCTGGGTGGCTCGGCCAGCGTGGCCGTCGCCGCGGCGTTCCTCGACTGGCACATCGGAGCCTGGGAAATCGTGGTTGGGGGAACGTCGGCCTTCGCCGTTCGAACCCTGACAAGAGGCCTGGTTCGCTCACTCGGAACCGAGCTGCCGAGCACGGCGTACCCCACCCGGGTCGTCATCGTCGGCACCGGTCACGAGGCCAGGGAACTGGCTGAACTGGTGTCGGACCACCCGGAAGCCCGGTTCGAACTTGCCGGCGTTGTCGGCAACCTCGGCGTGGCTGAACGGAACGGACTTGCTGATCACTGGATCGGCCCAACAGGCCGACTGATCGAGCTGATGCACCAACACGAAGTCAGCGCGGCGATCGTCACAGCCACCGGATTTCGTGGTGAGCAATTTCGAAACATCACTCGGGAGCTCTTCGGGTCCGGCTACGACGTCCACCTGACAACCGGGGTCAGCCGGATGTGGGAGGGTCGATTCGATGTACGATCGCTCTCGCACGAGCCACTCATCGTCATGGGACGCAACAACCCACCCCAGTGGCAGCGGGCGGCCAAACGGGCCATCGACATTGTCGGGTCGTCCACCGCGCTGATCATCGCTTCCCCGATAATGTTGCTCGCCGCCGTGAGCATCTGGGTCGAGGATCACGGGCCGGTCACCTACACCGCTCGTCGCGCCGGCCACAAGGGCACATTCTTCAACATGTACAAGTTCCGCTCGATGGTGACAAACGCCGACGAGATGAAGGAACAGATGATTGAGCACAACGAACGCTCCGGCCCACTGTTCAAGATCTCCGACGATCCCCGCATAACCCGAGTCGGCAAGGTCATCCGCGAGACCTCGATCGACGAGCTTCCCCAGCTTTTCAATGTGCTTCGGGGCGACATGAGCCTCGTTGGCCCCCGGCCTGCCCTCCCCGAGGAGGAGGAGGCGTTCGACGATGAGCTGCGTGAACGATTCAAGGTGCGGCCCGGAATAACCGGCCTGTGGCAGGTCGAGGCCCGATCGAACGCCGCCTTCAATGCCTACCGTCGGCTCGACCTCCACTACG
>ENA-ORXM01000968-ORXM01000968.1-marine-metagenome-genome-assembly--contig:-NODE-968-length-43917-cov-4.262842_pt1 | contig 43917 bp, 42 predicted proteins | sample MGYA00237867_ERZ511480 | MGnify/ENA primary metagenome ERZ511480 (study PRJEB26309, sample SAMN06266103) | marine metagenome | isolation source: Algal blade | place: United Kingdom:Sidmouth, United...
TTTTCAATGGCGTCCGCAGTTTTGTCCTCCTCAGATGAAAACGATTGAATCGAAATTAGTTCTTTTAATAAATCTATCGCTTTTTGCGTTAATGCTTGTTCCATTTTTATAGGGTAAGAGTCGTGAATAAAGTAGATTTAGGGTCTAACATGCTAATATCTCCAATATGCACCTGATGTACATTTTTTTGTAAAGCGTGAAAGCAATTTTCCATTTTAGGAAGCATACCGTCAGCAATGATTTTCTGTTCCAGCAAGGTTTGGTAGGATTTGGTATCAATATGTTTTACTACGGAATCATCGTCGTTCACATTCATAAGAACACCTTTTCTTTCAAAACAATAGTAAAGTGTAGTTTCATAGTTTCCGCTCATGCCAATAGCAAGTTCGGAAGCAATGGTATCTGCATTGGTGTTTAGTAATTGACCTTTGCCATCATGTGTCATGGCACAGAAAACAGGAGTAAGGCCAGCTTCTAAAAGCTTTGTAATAGTATTTGTGCTAACGCCATCAACATCTCCTGCGTAACCATAATCAATATCTTTTACGGGTCTTTTATGAGCTTGAATGGTATCACCATCCGCGCCGCTTAATCCAATAGCATTACAGTTATGCGACTGCAATTCTGCTACAATATTTTTATTTACAAGTCCGGCGTAAACCATGGTAATCAGCCCTAAGCTATCCTCATCGGTAATACGGCGCCCATCAATAAGTTTAGATTTGATACCTAATCTGGTTCCCAATTTGGTGGCTAGTTTTCCTCCGCCATGGACCAATATTTTAAGGCCTTCCAATTCGGAAAATGCTTTTAGGAACTTAGAAAGTTCTTCTTTATTTTCGATGACGTTTCCGCCTATTTTTATAATGGATAATTTCATGCCTACTGTTCCAGGATTTTTTTCAATACAATCTGCGCCGCATAGGTTCGGTTATTTGCCTGTTCTATAACAAGCGATTGGTCACCATCTAAAACAGCATCTGCAACAACCATATTTCTGCGCACGGGAAGACAGTGCATGAATTTAGCGTTACCCACTTTTTCTGGGGTCATCGTCCAATTTTTATCTTGGTTCAATACTTTTCCATAGTCGGAATAGCTACTCCAGTTTTTTACGTAAATAAAATCTGCATTTTCACAAGCCTTTTTCTGGTCGTATTCAATAGTGGTGCTTTTCGTAATTTCAGGATTAAGTTCGTATCCTTCAGGATGTGTAATAACAAAATCGGCATCTTGTAAATGCATCATCTCGACAAAAGAATTGGCAACTGCATGCGGTAATGCTTTTGGGTGTGGTGCCCAAGAAAGCACCACTTTAGGTCTCGCTTTTGTATTTTGTTCGGCCAGAGTAATGGCGTCGGCCAAGGCCTGTAATGGGTGACCTACCGAGCTTTCCATATTTACGATGGGTACGCTTGCGTATTTTTTAAAACCGTTTAAAACTTTCTCCGCTTCATCTTCTTCTTTATTCTGTAATCCAGCGAAAGCTCTAATGGCAACAATATCGCAATACTGGGAAATAACCTGTGCAGCTTCCTTAATGTGCTCAGAAGTACCTTGGTCCATAACAGTACCGTCGGCATATTCTAAAGCCCAACCTTCACTTCCAAAGTTCATAACAATAACGTCCAATCCAAGGTTCATAGCAGCTTTTTGAGTGCTTAACCGCGTACGAAGACTGTTATTGAAGAACAGCAAACCAATAGTTTTATCCGAACCTAGGTTTTTATGCTTTCTAGGGTCTTCTTTTAAGTCTCGGGCTTCTTCCACCCAATTGTCCAACGAATCTATGTCTTGTAAGGAAAGGTAATGTTTCATTTGTGTTCTGTTTCTCTGGCTATTCTTACTTATTTTCTGTGGATGTGTTCTGTATCAATGGTCTTCTAAAAAGTGACCGTCTTTTGTTTTTATTTTGGTATGTTTTCCCGAACCGGCAAAAGCATCTGTAATGAAGCTGTCGTTCAAGCCGTTTACAATCCAGGTTTCAATACCGGCTTCTTGGGCAATGGTTGCAGCTTCAACTTTGGATTGCATACCACCAGTACCGTGCGATGATTTGCCCGAGCTAACTTCTTGTTGTAAACTAGAGACGCCTAGTACTTCGGGAATGGTCTCTGGTTGCCCGTTGTCTATTGAAATTTTGGTATATATGCCATTTGTGTTGGTGGCAATCATTAAAAGGTCTGCTTTAAGTAATGCCGCCGTCAATGCCGCCAACTTATCGTTATCACCAAATTGAATCTCATCTGCAGCCACCGTATCGTTCTCGTTAATAATCGGTATGAAATTATTTCCGACTAAAATATCGATGGTATTTTTAATATTGGCTTTGGATTTTGGATTCTCAAAATCTGAGTACGATAAAAGACACTGTGCAGAAAAAAGGCCAAGCTCTCTAAAGCTTTCTTGAAACATGCGCATTAAATGCGGTTGTCCAATAGCAGCTAAGGCTTGCTTCACGTTAATCTCTTCTCCGTTATGCTCTAGTTTTACAAATTGTTTTGCTGCCGCTATGGCTCCAGAGCTTACGATGACAAACTCATAGTCGTCTTTGAGCACCGCAATTTGCCTACCTATATCCTCTATCTTTCCCCGGGAAATCTGATTCGTTTCCTTGGTTAAGGTGTTTGAGCCTATTTTTAATAAAATCCTTTTTTTCATTAGGTGTTCTTTTACTTCATTGGGGCGCCAAAGAGTATTTGAAATTTACCCTCTTGTTTGCCCGTTTCCTTTTACATACCACTTATTGGTTACCAAATGCTGAAGCCCGATAGGGCCTCTTTGGTGCAATTTATCTGTACTGATGGCAAGTTCACCACCTAAACCAAATTGACCTCCATCTGTAAAGCGAGTGGAAGCATTGTGGTAGACTGCTGCAGTATCTACATTGTTCATAAAGTACTCGGCCTTTTCATTGTTTGCAGTAATAATAGCTGCTGAATGGCCACCACCGTAGGTGTTTATTTTTGATATGGCATCTTCTAAACTTGAGCTTTGGCCAATTACTATTTTGTAATCTAAAAACTCCTCATACCAAACATTGTCATCTTCTATCTCTTTAGTTCCTTCCATTCCGGCTATGGCGTCATCGGCTAGAATTTCAACATTGCTCTTCTGTAATTCTTGAATTAAATGCTGAAGAAACTGTTGTTTACGAGGTAAATCCGAAGAAATTAAAACTTTATCTACCGCATTACAGGCAGATATTTTAGTTGTTTTACCATTAATGATGATATCTATGGCCATTTCCAAATCGGCTTCTTCACCTACATAAACGAAATTGTTTCCACGGCCACTTATAATTACTGGGCATGTAGCATGTTGTTTTACAAAAGCAATCAACCTTTCACCACCTCTAGGTACAATCAAATCTACTTTTTGGGTAGGTTTTTCAAGAAAAGCCTGCGTTTCCGTTCTGTCGAACTGTAGGTAGGTAACCCAATCAATTTCGGCTTCGTTGGCTTCAAGGGCCTTGTGCCATAAATCGACTAAAAACAAATTACTGTTCAGCGATTCTTTTCCGCCTTTTAATAGTATTTTATTTCCCGATTTAAAAGCAATTCCAGCAGCCTCAATAGTAACATCGGGCCTAGATTCATAAATAATCAGAATTGTTCCGAAAGGAGCAGTTTTATTACTCACCTGCATACCATTGTCGTGCTCAAAACTAAAACGCTCAACACCTAATGGGTCTTCTTGTGCCGCAAGTTGTTGCAGGCTCAAAATCATACCATCTATTTTTCCTTGGTCAACTTTAAGACGATCACGCATAGCGATATCATCACCTAAATAATTGTCCATATCTATTTTGTTGGCCTCTAGAATAGCAGTCCGTTCTTTTTGCAACAGTTGCGCCATGTCTAAAAGTACAGCGTTACGTTTTTTTATGTCCAATAGTAAGCTCATTACAATTCTGCTTTTAAGGCGGTGAAAAATGTATCTAAATAGGCTTCGGTAATATTTAAAGCAGGAAGAACCCGCAATACATGCTTATCCTTTGCGCCTCCGGTAAATAGTTTTTGATTGTGAATCATTCGTTTTCTTAAATCGGCTATCTCAAAATCAAATTCAAGACCTAACATTAGTCCTCTACCTTTTACTTTTTTGATTTGTGGTATTTCTGCGGCTAACGCCCTGAAATATCCTTCTAAATGCGCTGCGTTTTCAATGAGTTTTTCATCTTCCAATACTTCTAGAACAGCTAAAGTAGCCACGGAAGCCAAATGATTTCCTCCAAAAGTAGTTCCTAATAATCCGTAGGAAGCTTTGATGTCTTCATGGATTAAAATGCCACCCACAGGGAAGCCATTGCCCATGCCTTTCGCAACCGAAATAATATCTGGTTGTATGTTGTGATGTTGAAAAGCAAAGAATTTACCGCTTCTACCAAAACCACATTGTACTTCATCTGCAATAAGTAAAGCTTCGTTGGCTTTAGCTAATGCTGCAATTTTTTGAAAAAACTCAGTAGTTGGCTCGTCCAAACCACCAACACCTTGTATGGTTTCTATGATAACCGCGCAAACATCCCCTTTTTCTATTTCAGACTCAAATGCCTGTAAGTCATTGAAAGGTAAAAAAGTCACCTTTTGCTGTAAATTAATAGGCGCGTTTATCTTTGGATTGTCCGTTGCGGCAACCGCAGCAGAAGTACGACCGTGAAAGCCGTTGGTAAATGCTATAACCCTAGATTTACCGGTATGGAAAGAAGCTAGTTTTAACGCATTCTCATTCGCTTCAGCTCCTGAATTACACAAAAATAAATTGTAATCTTCGCAATCTGAAAGCTGACCTAATTTTGTAGCCAGTTCCTCCTGCAATGGGTTTTTTACAGAGTTACTGTAAAAACCTATTTTATTCAACTGATCGGTCAGACGTTTTACGTAATGTGGGTGCGAATGGCCAATAGAGATTACAGCGTGTCCTCCGTAGAAATCTAAATAATCTATTCCTTTGTCATCGGTTACTACAATTCCCTTCGCCGAGACTGGGGTTACATCGTATAATGGGTAAACATCAAATAAATTCATAACTTTTGTTGTTGTGCTGATCATAGCTTTGGCACATTTTATTAGCGAGGGATTTTACAACTGACCCTCTTTAATTCTACTGATTTTTTCGTAGGAAGCTACAATTCCCTGTATTAGGGAAGAACTAAGTCCTTGATGTTCCATTTCGTTCAGACCTTGAATAGTACAGCCTTTTGGGGTTGTTACCTTATCAATCTCTGCTTCTGGATGGCTACCGGATTCAATTAACAAGCTAGCGGCACCACTACAGGTGTGCATGGCTAATTCCTGTGCTTCTTTAGCATCAAAACCTAACTGAATAGCACCTTGGGTGGTAGCGCGTATTAAACGCATCCAAAAAGCGATGCCACTGGCACATATAACCGTTGCAGCTTGCATCTGCCCTTCGGGTATTTCCATAGAATGACCCATGCGATTGAAAATAGCCTTTGCCAAATCAATTTTCTTTTTACCTTTTTCGTTACTACATATACAGGTCATAGATTGACCAACTGAAATAGCAGTGTTGGGCATACTTCTTATAATATTATAGTCCGCGCCCAGAATCGCTTCCATTTTGGCTATACTGAACCCTGTAATGGTGGAAATTACCACATGGTTTTCAGTAAGCAAATCTTTAATGCTTTCTAGAATGTTTTCTAGTTGACTAGGTTGCACGGCTAGAATAATAATATCAGAATTTTTAACGGCCTCTCTGTTATCTGAGGTGGTGGTAACATTACCATACTTTTCATACTCCGATATTTCAGAAGTATTTCTTTTCGTAAGGTACATGGTTGTGGCACCGTTAGAATTCAGAATTCCTTTTGCAATGGAAAGTCCTAAGTTTCCAGCACCTATAATGGCTATTTTCATTTTCAAAATTTTGGTTGTTTCCGTTTTAAGTCTAATGGAATCTTATTGCGGAAATAGTTTTCTTGTTAATTGCTAAAAAACGCCGGCTTTAAGGTTAAGGCCTGTACCTTCTTTAAAGCCGAAAATAAGATTCATATTCTGAACCGCCTGTCCTGATGCACCTTTGAGCAAATTATCTATGGCCGAGGTGATAAGCAATGTATTCCCATGTTTGTGCAAATGAATATGACATTGATTGGTATTCACAATTTGTTTGAGGTGAATGGGCTCTTCGGCTATTTGCGTAAAAAGTGCATCCGCATAAAAATCTTTGTACAACTCAAGGGCTTCTTCTAAACTGCCATCAAACTCTGTATAGGCCGTTGCTAGAATACCACGAGTGAAATTACCTCTATTTGGGAGGAAAAACAGTTCTCCCGAATTGGGCTGCAAGGACTTTAAGCTCTCGTTGATTTCTCCCAAATGTTGATGGGTGAACGGTTTGTACCAACTAACGTTATTGTTTCTCCAGCTAAAATGCGAAGTAGCGGAAGGACTAACTCCTGCACCAGTACTACCGGTAACCGCATTGATATGAACGGTATGTCCCAACTTGTTCGCTTTGGCTAAAGGTAAAAGTGCTAATTGAATAGCTGTTGCAAAACAACCAGGATTGGCAATATATTTAGCCTTCTTTATCTCTTCTTTTTTAAGTTCAGGAAGGCCGTAAACAAATTTCCTTCCTTCAAAAACAGCATCGGCCTGTAATCTGAAATCATTGCTGAGGTCTATTATTTTCGTGTTTTCAGAGAATGCGTTTTCCTGTAAAAATTTAGAGGAATTACCATGACCTAGACATAAGAATACGACATCTACATCAGGATTGATGCTTCCTGTAAATTCCATTTCAGTGGTTCCCAATAAATCAGCATGCGCCGTTGTAACTTTCTTGCCAGCTCTGGTTGTACTGAAAACAAAATCTATTTTAGCCTCAGGGTGATGCAAAAGAATTCTAATGAGTTCTCCGCCCGTATAACCAGAACCGCCAATAATTCCTGCTTTAATCATTGTTCTGATTTACGTGGTTATATATTTTTCCAGAATTGGAAAGTATTTTTATAAAACCTTTTGCATCATCAGCAGACCATCCTTTGTTCACTTCACCGTAGCTACCAAAAGCATCGGTCATTAAATCATGCTTCGAAGAAATTCCGTTTAATCTAAACTGAAAAGGGTAAAGACTTAGGAAAACATCACCAGAAACATTCTTTTGCGTGTCTGTTAAGAAGGCTTCAATATTTCTCATTACAGCATCTAGGTAGTTGCCTTCATGTAATAACATTCCATAGAAGTTACCTTGTTGTTCTTTTTGGAATTGTTGCCATTTGGTTAAGGTATGCTTTTCTAGTAAGTGGTGTGCTTTTATGATAATTAATGCAGCGGCAGCTTCAAAACCAACTCTACCTTTTGTACCAATAATGGTATCACCAACATGAATATCTCTACCAATAGCATATTTAGAAGCCATAGCTTCTAACTTTTCTATATTGGCAACAGGAGTATCTTTAATACCATCAATAGCAACCAATTCACCTTTTTCAAAGGTTAGCTTTACATCCGTAGGCTCTTTTTCTTGTAATTGACTTGGGTATGCACTGTCTGGCAATGCATTTTGAGAAGTCAGTGTTTCTTCACCACCAACAGATGTTCCCCAAAGACCTCTGTTTATAGAATATTTGGCTTTTTCCCAAGGATAATCTACACCATTCTCTTTTAAGTAAGCAATTTCTGTTTCTCTAGATAATTTGTTGTCTCTAATAGGAGTAATGATTTCAATCTCTGGAGCGATGATTTGAAAAATCATATCGAATCTCACTTGGTCGTTACCAGCTCCTGTACTACCATGAGCGATATAATCAGCACCAATTTTCTTGGCATAAGTGACTATCTCTATAGCTTGTACAATTCGTTCTGCACTAACAGATAGGGGATATGTATTGTTTTTTAGAACATTTCCAAAGATGAGATATTTTACAACTTTATCGTAAAAAATCTGAACGGCATCAATAGAAGTGTAGGAACTGGCACCCAATTCTATTGCTTTCTCTTTTATAGTAGCAATTTCTTCTTTAGAGAAACCGCCAGTATTTACGCTTACTGCATGTACATCAAAACCTTGTTCTTGTGATAGGTATTTAGCGCAGTAGGAAGTGTCTAATCCGCCGCTGTATGCTAAAACTAATTTTTTCATTTTAAAAATTGTATTGTCTCGGCCATTATTAAATAATTCAATGACCTATTAGGTTATTCGTTTGTTTTCTTTTTAAGAAAAAGAGACTCTTTAATACTTTTGAGTCTTTTGAAAGCTTTGCTGTTGATATGTTCTTTTTCAACTTTTTCAACTTTTTTCTCCTTTGCATCTGAGTCGTAAAGCATACCTGTACAAAGGCACATTTTGCGTTCGGTACGCGTAAGAATATCAAAGTTTTTGCATGTCTGACAGCCTTTCCAAAATTCTGGATCATCAGTTAGTTCAGAAAATGTAACTGGTTTGTAACCAAGTTCATAATTCATTTTCATTACGGCCAAGCCAGTAGTGATACCAAATATTTTGGCATCCGGGAACTTCTCTCGCGAAAGCTCGAAGATTCTTTTTTTAATTTTTTTGGCCAATCCTTGATTTCTATAATCAGGGTGAACTATGAGGCCGGAATTCGCTACGAATTTCTCATGCCCCCAGACTTCTATATAACAGAAGCCGGCAAATTTGTCGCCATCTAAAGCAATAACAGCATTGCCATTTTCCAAACGTTTTAGAATATATTCTGGTGTACGTTTAGCTATGCCGGTACCTCTTACCTTAGCAGATTCCGTAATGGTATCACTAATGATTTGAGCGTATTTGAGATGAGACTTGTTAGCAATAATTATATTCATTGCCAAAAGGGTTTAAATTGTAAAAAAAATGAATTGTTGGTCGTTTAGCGGAAATGGACTCACCTATTCCCATGAAATATATACACCCTTACGGGCGACGGCGAGAAGCCGGGCGAACAGGAGCAAGATTGCTCAAAGTGTTAAATATGTGTCTTTGTCCTTTCATGGAAAGCCAAATGTACAAGATTATGACGAAAGTATAAAGGTGCTCCGTTAATTTTTGCGAAAAATAACAAATTGCTCTTTAGAGTTAAAAATTTCGTAAATCAAAAACACATATACAGAAATATATTCAACGGTGATTAAGGTTAGATTTTCTTTAAAGTCGGCCTGCGAATACGCATAGTAGCTGAGAACCACAGTGGCTGACCAAAGTACCGCATATTTGTATCTGGTAAATACACCTAATACCACCAAAAAGATGATATACCACGGGTGTACCGTGGCTGACATAAAATAATACAAAGTAAGAACGGCCATCATTGAGGTAATTAATGTTGGTATTTTTTGATTGTCTCTTAGAAAAGTGAACAGCAGGACAAATAGAATAGTGACTATAGGTGTTATTTTTCCGTAGGTTTTTATAAGTTCCCAAGGTTTTCCGTCATACTGGATAGCAATATATTTTACAACATTGTATATTCCAGCATTAAATTCAAAGTTTGAAAACCAGAGTCCAACGGTTTTCGAGTAGTTCGCAATGAAGTCAGGTGAATAGAAAGGAACAAATAAGAGCAGGCATGTGATGCCAATAATACTGTAAAAACTTATACTTTTTTTAAATCCTAAATGCTTTAGAAAAAGGGGTAGAAATAGCAAAGGTACCAGTTTGACACAAATAGACAGAGCATAAGGAATAGCTGCAAGAGCCCATTTTTTTGTGGATAGTAGATGAAGAGCCCACACAAAAAAGAAAAGCATAACACCTTCAAAATGCAAGTTTCCAGTTAGTTCTATAATAATCAAAGGATTTAAGAAATACCAGAAAATGAGGTGGGGTGAGTGGTTTAGGTTCTTCAATAGTTTTCTTCCAAAGTAAAAGATACCTACATCAGCTAAAATAATCATGGTTTTGATAGCGAGTACAGAACCTATTAAGCTTTTACCCCCTATTAACGATGCTATGGCGAAGAGCAATTGATTTAATGGCGGGTAGTTGCTAAAATGCTTTGCACTTAGGCTACCCATACTATCATAAAGAAGTTGAGCATTGGGTATGACCAAATCACTCTGGGCGATTAAGTCATTCGGGACTTCTAGATAAGGATTGATAAAGTTGGCAACTAGATGACCGTCCCAAATAAAACGAAAATAATCCTGGGAAAGATTAGGTTCCGTAGTTAAGAATATCAATCTAAAGATGATGCCTGCAACCAATAAAAATTTAAAGTTCCATTTTTCAAACTGTATGAGTTTGAAACACAGAAAAAAAGAAGCGGCAAAAAGTGTTAAGAGCTTAATGAAATCCGTGCGCTCTAAATGGAAGGCAAAGGTGTAATAAAAAATAGCCGCCAATAGTGCCATGAGAATAGAGACTTGGTGAAGCTTCCAGTATGTAGTGAAACGATTGGGCATTTAACGGTTTGTTCTAGTCACCCGAAAAAATAAGAAATTTAAATGGACTTGCCGGTCTTTTAACAGTTTGTGTAGGTGCATTACGCACGTGCTGTAAGCGACTTTGTAAAAACAAATCCAAAGCCCAGAAACAACATAAAGTGAAAAGGGAAAAGCCCAAAATCGTTCAGCGGAATGGCACTGTACATTCCAAACAAGAAATAGACCATAAGAACTGCCTCCAGAATCATATTTGGAGATAATTTTTTAGTAAGGTACTTGTTACCTTTCCAAGAATCCGTAATGTTGTTCAGGTTGAATTTAGGTGTACGTACAAATTCGCTTCTTTTGCCCATATGACCTTCAAGAACAGCAATTGAATTATGCAATGAAAAGCCCAATGCAACAGAAAAGAAAGTAAAGAATATTTTAATGTAATCTACAAAATTGTCAAAACCACTACCCTGAATGCTTTTATAGGTAAACCAATAGCAAACGAAGAGGATAATAGTACTTAAAACAAAGAAGCTTAATAGAGTAAAAACAATATCTAACTGTGGATATATAGCTTTAATGTACATGGCTGGTATACTAAGTAATGAAACCAAGAATACGCATAAGAACATAGAGCTGTTCAATAAATGCATTACTCCATGAAATTTAGTCTTAAAAGAGATGTTCTTAGCGGTAACCACATTAAAAACCGTCTTTCTGAAATTTTCGGCGCCACCTTTATTCCAACGGAACTGTTGTGAGCGGGCTGCACTAATAACAACAGGGAGTTCAGCAGGCGTCTCAACGTCTTCTAGATACTTGAATTTCCAGTTCTTAAGCTGTGCACGGTAACTTAGATCTAAATCTTCTGTAAGGGTATCTCCTTCCCAATTTCCTGCGTCTATGATACAATCTTTACGCCATATTCCCGCAGTACCATTAAAATTGATAAAGTGGCCTTTGGCATTCCTGCCTACTTGCTCAAGCGTAAAATGCGCATCCAAAGCAAAAGCTTGAATACGGGTTAACGTGGAATACTCTCTGTTAATATGCCCCCAACGTGTCTGTACAACACCAATTTCAGGGTCCTTAAAGTAAATAACGGTCTTTTTTAACCAATCGCCAGATGGCATAAAATCGGCATCAAAAATAGCTATAAATTCACCTTTGGCTATTTCCAGGCCTTCTTTTAAGGCGCCTGCTTTAAAACCTTGTCGGTTTTCACGGCGTATGTGCTGAATGTCTAAACCTGTCTCTTGTAGAGCTTTTACACGCGCAGCGGTATCAGTTACCGTATCATCCGTAGAATCATCAAGCACCTGAATTTCAAGTTTACTTTTAGGGTATTCTATTTTGGCAATGTTTTCCAAAAGGCGTTCCATAACATACTCTTCGTTATAGACAGGCAATTGTATGGTTACGAAAGGAATTTCTTTTGGATCTAGAAGATTAAATTTTGGAGCGATTTGATTGCGCCTTTTATACCCCAGGTAATTTACCAAGAGATTTAGTTGCGCCAAACTATAAAAAAATATCAATAGCAGTGCTACACTATAGATTGCGATAATAATGTAAGCAATAATTAAACCCATATTATTTTATGCTGTATTTAAAAATCCAACCTAATATTTTTATGCCCGCAAATATACTACCTTTTACGGTACCCGATACTTTTGATACACCAATTCTTTTTTTGTAACGTACTGGTACTTCGGCGTATGTCAATTTATTCTTTAAGGCCTTCAATTGCATCTCCACTGTCCACCCGTAAGTTTTGTCCTCCATATTGAGTGTTAACAACTTAGGATATGCTATAGCCCTAAACGGACCAAGGTCCGTAAATGTTGCACCAAACAACAATTTCATGAGAAAAGTAGCCAGCCAATTACCAAAAATCTGCTGAGGTGTCATACTTCCCTCTTCCCTAAGTCGTTTTACACGAGCACCAATTACAAAATCAGCTTGTTTATTTAATATCGGAGCCACAATCTTATTAAGTTCTTCGGGATAATCAGAATAGTCTCCATCAACAAATACGATAATATCGGGTACTTTGGACTGTTTGGCAATATGGTTCATTCCTTTTAAACAGGCATAGCCATAACCCATTCGGTTCTCAGTCAATACGGTAGCTCCCGCATCAATGGCATTTTCGGCTGTTTTATCGGTGGAATTATTATTCACAACGATAACTTCAGAAACCGATTTTGGTATTTCGCGGATTACCGAAGCTATAGAATCTGCCTCATTGTATGCAGGAATTATGACTTTAATGTCTGGTTGTGGCATTGGTGAAGCTTGTTAATTACTGTAGTATTAGAAAAAATAAGTACTTATAATAATAGGAGAGAAAATAGGGGTCAAGAAATATTGCATTATTTAAGGTCTGATAAATTGTTTTCGCGCCTAAAACTACTAAAACTAAACCATTCCTTAATTTTTTTACCGTTTTGATATTTCTCTGCAGAGGTCAGTTTTTCGTTGATATACTGTAGACAGTACCCATTTTTTTTACCATTACTCAGTTGGCATTTATGGTTTACTTTCCCCATGGAGTCATAAAATAGCCACCAATTAGACTTCTTGCCATCTTTGTAATGACCTTCTTGTAGAGGTTTGCCATAGCTATCGTAAAAATACCAATAAGATACACGTTGGTTATTTTGGTAATGCCCTTTTTCGGATAGTTTGCCGTTGGTATGGTAGAATTTCCAAAAATCGGCTTTAACACCATTTTTTAACCATCCTTCTTGTTTGATAGCTCCTGACTCGTAATACTCTTTATGGTACACCAAATCATATTCGGATTGTAATCCATAAAAAACAAAACAAACCATTAAAAATAATTTTGGGAACATTTTACAAAGTGTCTACTTAAGTTGTCGTAATAAGAAGTAAGAACTAACAAAAAATCCTTTATATCAAAATATTTTGATATAAAGGATTTTTTTGATTGTCAATGAATTGAAAATTATTTTTTGTTTACTAACTCCATAAGATCAACATCATTTCCTAATAGCACTTCAGTTGGATTGATACGACCTTGTTCTGGGCCATTTTCCAATTTTAGAACACCACGTGGGCAGACTGCGGAACATACACCGCAACCAACGCAACTAGATCGTACAATATTTTCGCCTTTTTGGGCGTAAGCACGAACATCAATACCTTGCTCACAATAGGTAGAACAGTTACCACAAGAAATACATTGGCCACCATTGGTGGTAATTCTAAATCGAGATTTAAAACGTTGCACAAAACCAAGGTATGCAGCTAACGGACATCCAAATCTACACCATACACGATTACCAAAAATTGGATAGAAACCGGTTCCGATAACACCAGCGAATATTGCACCGATTAAAAGGCTATAAGTGTTTTGAACGCTTTGTGTTTTAATACCCAGTACGGTTCCGGATTCTGTAAAGAAGCTATAGAGCGTCATACCTGTCATTACTACGGCAAAGAGTAAAACACCATGTATTAACCAACGCTCCACTTTCCAAGAAAATAAAGACTTACTTGAATGTTGGCGGTACGGGTCTCCTAAAGTTTCGGCTAATCCACCGCAACCGCAAACCCAAGAACAGTACCATCTTTTTCCGAAGAAATAAACCATTACCGGTACAATAACTAACGTAAGAACAACGCCCCATACCAGAATAAACAGGCCAATACCACCGCTATCCAACAATGACTTTAAGTTCCATTGAAAAAAGAAATCATAATCTAGAGGAAATGCATTTTTAAAATCATAGTAGGGCATCTGTAGACGCACCATTATCTCCGGAATTAGAAAAGCAAAGACAATCTGGAAAAACAATACCGATGTTGTGCGTACCATTTGGTACACGTTATGGCGGTATTTTATGTACATGCGCACGGCCATTACGGTCATTACTACACAGTACATAAAACCATATACGAACCAATGTCCAGCGGGATTACCGCTAAGGCTCTGGCTAATGGGGTCTACAAGAAACGTCCAGTTTACCGCAAATTCAGGTCTGAAGTATAAAACTAGATAGAAGGAAACTAGAAATACAAATACCATCCATGCTATCCAGCCTTTGTTCGTTGCGCTTTCATGATAAATACCATCGTTTTTTATTCCTTTTTTGCCTAGTAAGACTACATTGGGAAGAATAAACATCAACGCTCCAATAATGCCAAGGCCAAAGGTTAAAAACCACATTAGTCCTTTATTTTGGGCAATAAAACCAGCTCCGGACTTCTTACCCACCAAGGCAGCCATATCATGGCCACTGGTGTAGATAACCTTTTTGTATTCTTTGTTTTTTCGGTGTTGGCTATTGGCTGCATCGAGCGCGGAACTTATAGCAGGCGAGAGGCTCAACATACCATTAAAATCTTTGCTGACAACGTTTTGGTTTATCGCCTGGATAAAAACATCGCTTTTAATGTTTTTTTCTTTTACAATTTCGTCAAAGGTATTTTGGTCTAGCTTGTACGTGCCTAATACAGGCACGGCTGCAAAAACGGCTAGCCCGATTAAAAAAATGACTAGGCCTATGTTTTGTATTGCTTTCATTATTTATTTCTGATTAAGCTTTACTCGATAATCGAGATTAAATGCTCCGAGGTTCGCCTCGAAATTTTAAGATTATTTCTTTACGAATGCCTCATGGGCTGGCTCTTAGGTGATTTGTTAAAAATTCGTTTCCAACTTTTCTTTTTAGGAGACAAGTTGGTTTTCATTACCGAATTATATTTGGATAGGATTTCCTCTTCGTAATGCGAATAGAATTCAGGATCAAAATTCGCATCTTTTAAATATTCCATGACATAATCTATATTGCGTTCTTCTGTGAGCCAACGATCAAACATTTCATGGCGCATACGAATGCCAAAGGTATTGATGCCTAAGAATTTTTTAGAATCCTTGTCATAGGCAACTGTAATGCATATTTTTTCCGAAGCGTGACGCCAGTGAAAATGGTTTTCGTGTTCTTTTTTTGACCTTTCACTAAAAACCCAACCGTAGGTCTGGTATTCAATATCAAGGAATTTAGCGGAGTTAAACCAATGCCCAGGACTATATTCCCTTGGATTGCCACAGATAGTTTGAGCTAATGTTTCACCCATCATACGACCAGTGTACCAAACCGCTTCTATAGGTCTTCTGTTGCCAATTCCCTCATGCTGTTCGGCACAATCTCCAATGGCATATATATCTTTTATATTGGTTTCGAGAAGGCGATTTACCTTAACCCCTCGCCCTAATTCAATACCGGACTCTTTTAGAAAATCGATATTAGGTGTAACACCTGCGGTAAGACCTACTACATTACATTCAATAGTTTCACCTTTATCCGTTGTAATAGCTTTGGCTCTGCCGTTTTCATCGGATAGGATTTCAACCAGATTGGTCTCTAGTTTTAAATCTATGTGATGTTCTAGAATGTGCTCATTAATCATTTCAGATTCTCCAGATGGCAGAACACCGTTCCAAAAACTATTTTCGCGAACTAGGAACGTTACCGGAATTTTTCTAGATCGAAGCATTTCTGCAAGTTCAATACCTATAAGTCCGCCGCCAACAATAACTGCACGATTGCAAACCTCTTTATTAGGAGCATTTTCTTCAATTTGGTCTAGGTCTTGTTTTGAATACAAACCCTGAACCCCTTTTAAATCTTGACCAGGCCAACCAAACTTGTTGGGCTTGGATCCCGTAGCAATAATGAGCTTGTCATAAGTTAATTCTTTGCCTTCTGCCAATATCAGTGTTTTGTCTTCGTGATTAACAGAAGTAACAAATCCTTTAAGAAGTTCTATTCGGTTTTTTTTCCAAAACCAATTCTCATAGGGCTGTGTGTGTTCAAATTTCATGTGGCCCATGTAGACATACATTAAGGCGGTACGAGAAAAGAAATAATTCGTTTCTGCGGATACTATTGTAATTTTTTTATCGGAAAGTTTTCGGATGTGCCTTGCCACCGTTACACCTGAAATTCCGTTGCCAATAATGACTATGTGCTCCATAATTTAATTTGGTTAATGCGAATTCTGTCGTTCTTAAAGGTAATACCTTAATGGCCTATTCTAATTTAGAACCATTTTAAATTTTTATGATTTATGTAAGGTTTTAGGGCAATTATCGAACTTGTAAGGTCTTGATTTTAAAAATCTTAAACAAACTTCAAAAAAATCTCTTTTTTTGTATGGATGTTAAAATTGTCTCGACAGAAGCCACAAGAATAACAACAAAAACTATCAAATTATGAAATATTCAATCTTGGTCTTGATATTTTCTTTGACCACTATTTCCGCTACTTTCGGACAAAGTACTGCTAACTTTTTAACTAAGGCAGATGCCTTCTTTAAAACCAATGTAACGGATGGCCGTGTTAATTATTCGGCAATAAAAACGAATTCCACAGATTTGGATGAATTGCTTGAACTTGCAAAGAATATAAAGGTAGACGAAAGCAATGCTAATGAGTACCAAGCTTTCTACATTAACGGTTATAATTTGTTGGTGATAAAAGGAATTGTGGACAATTATCCTTTGAAATCGCCTTTAGATGTTAGTGGATTTTTTGATGGTAAAAAATATGAAATAGGAGGAAACAAGACTACACTTAATGATATTGAGAACAAATTGCTGCGAGCAAAATTCCCGTCTGAAGCACGTTTTCACTTTGTATTGGTTTGTGGTGGTTTAGGTTGTCCTCCCATAATAAGCAAAGCATACATGCCTCCTACCTTAGATGCGCAGTTGGAAAAGCAGACCACAATTGCTATAAATAATCCGCAGTTTATTCAACTGAATAAAAATAAAGTAAAAATCTCTCAGATTTTTGAATGGTATAAAGGTGATTTTACACAAAACGGACAAAGTTTGGTAGACTTTATCAATAAGTATAAATCAGAACATCTACCAGAAAAAACCAAGGTTTCTTACTACCCATATGATTGGACGTTGAACGAAACCAAATAAGAAATAGCCTCAATAGATAACCTCACTTTAAAATTTAATAGTATGAAATCAATACAAAGAAATATATTTCTTTCAGGCCTCCTTTTGGCTACGACCATGGTATTTGCCCAAGATAATACTAATGATGAAGACAATTCAACACAAAGTAATATCCAGCAATACACGCCTTCCAAACTTATTGGAAAAGGACAGGTAGATATAAAATGGTTCAATAATCTGTATACACAAACCGAAAGTACTTTTAGTGATGGAAAAGAGCCAAGACAGACATTTTTCACCTCTACCTTGGAAGCATATACAGGTGTGGGTGAGAATAAAAGATGGAATGTTGGAGCTATTTTTGAATTTCGTTCCAATGTAATAGGAGATAGAGATGCCTTAGATGTATTTAAGTTTGACGGAGAAGGAAATACGGCACGTTCTGGTCTTACATCTATAGCGCCATCCGTAAAGTTTGTACCGTTTAGGTCTATTAGTAATTTCTCTATTCAGAGTTCGTTCTTTATTCCTTTGGTAGATAACGAAAGCGAGAATGGTGTGTTCTTAGATCAAAAGGGATACATCTGGCAAAACCGCTTTTTCTACGATTATACATTCCCAGGTAATAAATGGCAATTGTTTAGTGAGTTGAACTCAGAATTAAGTTTCGGAGATAAAGAAGATAGCTTTGCCAACAATAGTCTAAATCTTACCCCGGGTATATTTTTAAGTTATTTTCCGAGCTCTAAATTTACCGTTTTGGGTCTAGTACAGCATTCTCAGCGTTTGGATTTGGGTAATGATTTTGCACAGGATTTTACTGCAGTAGGTGGTGGGGCAAAATACCAATTGACCAATGCACTCAACTTAGAAGCGCTATATACCAACTTCGTAAGAGGAAGCAATACCGGGTTGGGGCAAACCTTTAATTTGGGTTTGAGAGCAATTTTTTAAGAGGTAATCATAAATACTGTATTTTAGGGGTCTTAATAACGATGCATGCGTAGATTAGGACTTCTTTTTTTATGTCTACTTCAGTTTTCCTGCTCTAGTCAGGTTGAACAAAAAATTAATGGCGTGAGCTTTGTTGCTTCACGAAATGAAGTGCTTCAGGAACATATAGATGATGTAAAAGAAGTCCATGCCAACCATGCTGCCGTAATGCCTTTTGGCTTTATTAGAGATGTGGCCTCACCAGAAATTGTATTTAATACAGAACGCCAATGGTTTGGGGAAACCAACAAGGGAGCCATGCAATACATTGGCCTACTTCATAAAAACAATATAAAGACCATGGTAAAGCCGCAGATTTGGATTTGGCGGGGAGAATTTACCGGTACGTTACAAATGAACTCAGAGGATGATTGGAAAAAACTTGAGGCTTCTTATGAAAAATTCATTTTAGCTAATGCGAAAATGGCGCAAGAGACCCGATCTGAAATCCTCTGTATAGGTACAGAGCTGGAAAAATTTGTAATGAATAGACCGGAATATTGGCATGGTTTGATTGCAAAAATCCGTGCTGTTTATGATGGGAAGCTTACCTATGCGGCCAATTGGGATGAATATTCGCGAGTTCCTTTTTGGGAAGATTTGGATTATATAGGTATAGATGCGTATTTTCCGCTGTCGGAAGAAAAGACACCATCTGTAGAGCAATTGCAAGAAGGTTGGCAAAGATGGAAGAAAGACATAGCAGCGCTTTCAGAAAAAACAGGACGTCCTGTGCTATTTACAGAATTTGGGTACAGGAGTATGGATTTTACCGCTCACAAACCTTGGTTGGTAGATAGAAATGAAGATGATGTAAATCTGGATGCCCAGGTAAATGCCAAAAAGGCCATCTTTATGGAATTTTGGGACGAGGATTGGTTTGCAGGAGGTTATGTGTGGAAGTGGTTTATAGATCACAAAAAGTCTGGAGGTGAAAAGGATAATAGATTTACACCGCAGAATAAGCCGGCGCAAGAAATAATAAAAGAGGTTTATAAAAGTCATTAAAATGCGATCATTCATTTGTTTTGTGCTATTGGTTTTGGCAGTAAGCTGCTCATCTGATTTGGAAAATCAGGATATAACTTTAGAAGACGGTTTAAAAGGGCGTACAACTGTCCTTGACAATGTTATAGCATGTGCCGCAAGTAATCAAAATGATGATCTGGTAAGTGTGTTTTTTTACCCAAGAACTGGGGCCACTAATATACGTTACTATGAGACTGAGGACTTAAATGTTTCTAAGAACGATTTTGATGAGTACTACCGTTTGGAAATTCCTTCATTTAATGTTTTTAACGGGTACCTGAAAAAATTTGAAGTTGCCGTTTCCCAGGAAAAGTGGGTCATAGTTACTTTTCAAGAAGGAGGGGAGACCCATGTATCAAACCCAATTCGTTTAAAACATTTTACCAAACCTACGCAATACGCTTCCCAAAACATTAAAATTGATTCTATTGAAACAGGCATGCCCATATTTTCTTGGGAGGATGGGGAGTATACTGACTCTGAAATTTATTTTCAAGTAGTATCGGATGCGTCGGATAATTTGCTTTCAGGTACATATACGTATGAAAATAGCTTTCAATATTACAACTTGGATAACGTGGTATTGAACATAACGACGGAAAATCCACTTACTTTAAAATCAGAATCGACCTATAATTTTACATTGATGGCGGTTAGTGAAGACAATTGGGTGAATCTTATTTCGGAAAAAGAATTTTAAATTAGTCTCTGTAATTTGGTTGTTGTGATATCTTTATAGCCAATTAAAACTACTTTAGTAGCCTCACAGCGTAAAGCATGGTTGGAAGAATACTTCTATTTTTTATTATTGTATTAAATGGAGTGTTCTCACAAGCACAAGAGGGTACCGTCTTAGATGTTCAAATTCAAGGAGCAAAACGAACTAAACCATCTTTTTTAAAAAACCTAGTTACACTAAGGTCAGGTATGCCTTTAGACTCTGTTGTTTTAGAACAGGACATTGCTCGTTTACAGCGCCTTCCTTCTATATCGCATGCCTATTATCAAGTTTTTTCTTCGGATGCCAATGAGCACAATGTGTTCTATAATGTTGAGGAGAATTTTACTTTAATTCCGTTTGCCAATCTTTTTTCGTCTTCCAATGATGCTTTTGCCTTTAGACTTGGGTTACAAGAATTCAATCTTTTGGGTAGGAATATAACCTTGGGAGGCTTTTATCAATATGATGTTTTCAATTCTTATGGAATAGCGGTGCGAGCCCCACATTTGTTTAGTAGAACTACGGGTCTGTCTTTTAGTTACAACGATTTTACCACTCAAGAGCCCGTATTTTTTGATGGTACAACAGCAGATTATAGGTATAATAATAGTGGGTTTGAAGTAATGGGCCTGCATGAATTCAACTTTAAAAACCGAATAGAGTTGGGGGGGAGTCTTTTTACCGAAGATTACAGATATCTGTCCGGCGCTACGAATGACAATGTACCAAGAGAGTTAAAAGTAGATAAACATCTTTTCAAACTCATATATAATTATGAAAACATTAAATACTATTTTTATTTTTTAGATGGATTCAGAAGTACTTTGAATTTTCAATACGTGGGTAGTAGTAATCCCAACTTGCCCGAGTTTTTGATAGGATTTAATGACTTTGTATATTTTAAAAGAGTAGGTGACAAGGGCAATTGGGCAAACCGTCTCCGATTAGGATTGGCAAGTAATGTGAATACGCCTTTTGCACCTTTTACGGTAGATAACAACTTAAATATTCGTGGAGTTGGCAACACGATTGACAGGGGAACAGGTGCCATTGTTTTCAATACAGAATATAGACACACGCTTATAGAAGAAGATTGGTTCGTATTACAAAGCAACCTTTTTATTGACGGAGGGTCATGGCGAAACCCGGGGGGTAGTTTTGATGATTTCTCCGATAAAAGTAATATTCGTATTTATCCCGGTTTAGGACTTCGATTAATGCATAAACGCATTTTTAATGCTATTTTCAGGATAGATTATGGCTACGGAATTACCAAAGATGCTTCAAGAGGTATTGTTTTTGGAATTGGTCAGTATTTTTAACTATACGTTCCAATAGGTGTCGTACTCTTCTTGAAAGGTCAACGTTTCCATATTGGGCATACGGTCTATTAACAGAATTCCGTTTAGGTGGTCAAGTTCATGTTGAGCAACTATAGCGGAAAAATCATCAAGAACTTTTTCAAACCGTTCTCCGTTGGTGTCCAGACCGCTTAGTTTTACCTTTTTGTAGCGTTTTAATCTCCCACGTATGCCAGGTATGGAAAGGCAACCTTCCCAACCTTCCACTTTTTCGGGAGATAAGGGTTCTATTGTGGGGTTGATGACCGTGGTGAGCGCAAAAGAACCTTTGTCCGGGTAGCGGTCGTTCTTTTTCATTTCCATGGCAAAGACCCTTTTGAGAACACCCACTTGAATGGCAGCAATTCCCGCTCCACTTTCTGCACGCATGGTTTCGACTAGGTCAGCTATAAATTGCTGAAACTCGGGTGAAGTTATTTCGTCTTTTCCAACTTCTTCAGATACCTTTCGCAGTAAGGGGTTACCCATTTTTATCACATCAAGAACAGCCATATTTTTCTATTTATTGCGTCAATTTTACAACGTTCTCCGTTTCTATTCTTGACAATTCTTCCAACTCTCCATTTTCAAATAAAGAAGGTAATTCTTTAAGCGGAGTGCCAATAGGAGCTTTGTAATTAATATAATCTTGGAATATAATGCCGTCCACAGTTCTACGGTTGTACGAACTTCTGAAGCGTACACCTCCATCGTTCGTTTCATATTTATATGCTAAGTAATCCATAGTCTTTGTTTTTGTGTTAATCCAGTACATAAATACATCATCATGGTCTGTGCCACCACCTTTTTGGTCAAAAGTAACCTCAATAGCTTTATAGTCGGTATCTTTGATTTTTACATTTTCTATGTATTTTTTATGTACCGCTTTATCGTTAAGCTTGTGAGGTAACGTGGCAAAATAAATAACGGAATTTAAGGCTTCCGTATATTTGGTGTTGTCTTTAGGTGATAATGAAACCGATTGCTTATTTAAAGTCCGAAACAGGTTTCCATTGTTGAGGGAGTCAATAATTTTATTTCCCTTTTCAACCATAGATACGGTATAGATATACTTGTTGCCATCATTTTGAAACGTATAGTTCTTATCGCGAAAAGTAAAGCCGTAATGGGCTTTGTTATATCGGTTGCCACCATGTGCCATAATGGCTTCTAGAACAACTATTTCTGCCTCATCAGGTTCCTCTCTTTGGATAGAATCATCAGTAGATTGTACAAGTTTAGGAATATTATTTTCAACAGTCTTTTCTTTTTCTTTGGATTTGCAAGAGGATAATCCCAAAAAGACGGATAGGGTAATAAGATAACAGATAACTTTCATGAATAGGTCTAGATTTCAACTACCCCGTTGGGGCATTGTATTATAGCTTTTAAGCTGATGTTTTCATTGGATTCTATACGTAAATTTACGCCCAAGTTTTTAAATGTAACTCGTAATAGGTCGGGATCTGGGTGCGTACCATACAGCTCAATCAATTTACAGTCCATATGGGGTAAGGCATCATGCGGATGTGTTTCCGTTTGGCTCCAATCTACCATAAAAGGCGTGAGCTCAACTTCTGGTTTTGCCAGTGGTAAAATGAGCTGCCATTTTAAAAGAGAACCATTTGCGGTATTGCGACTTCCGCCTGTAATATTTCCCATTTCCGGGAGGTATTGTTTTACTATTTCCGCATCTTTTTCAAGCTGTTCGGATTTTAGGGCCCAACGCGTAATTTGGTCTTTTGTAAGAATATCAATGCCCATCCATCTGGGTGGTAATATGTTCATGTTCAAATCATCAGCTGCCAATAGCTCAAGATAGGTGCCGTTGTCCAAATTTATAAGCGCATTTTTTGTGCCCTGAGTAGGATGGTAACCTCCAAAAACTGCTTTAACGCCCAGCTTCTTTTCCAAAGTTAGGGTTGCTGCCTCTAAATCTTGTACGGTGTAGACAATGTGATCTAAAAGTCTATTCGTTGTTTTTATTGATTTCATAAGCTTAAAGATATTTTAAAAGTAAGAGTTAAACGCATCCGTTTCCGAAAATTACCATGGATTCTCCTCAATATGCCGTTCCGCCCTGTAGAACCGAAATACCTTTGTATCAACAAAAATTCTAAAAAAAATAAACTATGAAACGAGCATTGATTATAGGGGGAAGTAGCGGAATTGGAAAAGCAACGGCCCAAAACCTTTTAAACGAAGGTGTAGAAGTACATGTTGTTGGTACAAACCCTGAAAAATTGGGAAATTTTAAGGAAGAAGCCACTGGAAATTTGGTAACTCATAAGGTTGATATTACTAATGCAAACGAATTAGATGGCCTTAACGCAGAAATAGGTGATTGGGATAATTTGGATTATTTGGTAAATGCTTCTGGTATTTTTGGTCCAAAACCATTTTTAGACCATACTGTGGCAGATTACGATTCGTATATGGATTTGAACAGAGGGTTCTATTTTATTACTCAGAATGCAGCTAAAAAGATGGCAGCTACAGGTGGTGGGTCTATTGTAAATGTAGGTTCTATGTGGGCCAAACAAGCGGTGAAAGCAACGCCTTCAACTGCGTATTCTATGCAAAAGGCGGGTTTACATTCATTAACACAACATTTGGCCATGGAGTTGGCAGATTCCAAAATTCGAGTGAATGCTGTATCTCCGGCGGTGGTTCAAACTCCGGTTTATGACAGTGTTTTTGGAGGAAAAGAAGAGGCCAATGAGGCTTTACAAGGTTTCCATGGTTTTCACCCCATTGGGCGATACGGGAAACCGGAAGATGTAGCCAATACCATTTCCTTTTTACTTTCTGATAAAGCTTCATGGGTAACAGGTGCTATTTGGGATACAGATGGTGGTGTAATGTCCGGAAGAAACTAAATACAAATAATAAACGTGGGAAGATGGAAGCAATTTTTGGTCTGACAAGTAAATGTATGAATTGCTCCATTTTTCTTCACATATAAAATTAGCGAAGTTATGTACGATATGAAGAATCTAGAGAAATTACCAACTCTAGGAAAAGAATCAGAAAAGACAATGAAGGCTTTTTGGGCTTTTGACCAAGCTGCTTTGGCAGATGGCGCTATACCAAAAAAGTATAAAGAATTAATGGCAATTGCCGTAGCTTTGACAACACAATGCCCGTATTGTCTTGAAATACACAAAGATGCTGCAATAGCGGCAGGAGCTACACAAGAGGAGCTATCGGAAGTTACCATGATTTCTGCAGCATTAAGGGCAGGAGCGGCAGTGGTGCACGGAACACATTTAATGAAGTAAGTTTGAAAGAGAATTTTTCTAAATATATTATTGTAGGAGCGGGGCTTTCAGGTCTAACATCAGCGTACAAATTATCTAATAAAGGTGAAACCAGTTTTACGGTTCTTGAATCTCGAGACCGTATTGGAGGGCGAATCGTAACCCGAGACAGGATTGATTATGGGGCTACGTGGTTCCAGACGCACCATCAAGAAGTTATAGCACTTTTAGATGAGCTTGGTGTTGAGAAATACCATCAATATAATAAAGGGAAGAGTGTATTGGTCTATAGTACCATGGCGCCCGAACATTATTTTGAGAATGACCCAAATACACCGTCTGCCTACCGTATTAAAGGAAATTCACAAGCTTTGATTCAAGCATTGGCTAAACCTGTATTGGACAAAATACAGGTCGGCACCAACGTTTTGAGCATTACGGAAATAGAAGATGGAGTACGGGTAGAAACCGATAAAGGTATATTTTACAGCAAAAAGGTTATTGTTACAATTCCGCCAAAAATAGCTACCCGTATTTCTTTTTCTCCCGAATTGCCAGTTGAGGTTGGTGCGGTGATGGATAAGACCCACACTTGGATGAGCAATGCTATAAAGGTAGGGTTGACGTTTAAGGAACCATTTTGGCGAAAAAAGGATTTTTCGGGAATGGTCATTGGCCAAGTAGGTGCGGTTACCGAACTTTATGACCATAATGATTCTGAAAATCAATATTATGCCCTAATGGGTTTTGTAAACGAAGGATTAAGGGATACATCGGCCGAGAATAGAAAACAACGTATTTTAGATTATTTGTCTAAATATCTGGGAGCTGAAACCTTAGATTACCTTACTTATGAAGAAAAAGATTGGTCTCAAGATTGGCATACCTCATGTGAAACAATAAAATCGGTTTATATGAGTCCGTCTTATGGGAATACGGTTTTTGACAAAAATTACATGAACGGAAAATTACGGTTCTCCGGAGCAGAAACTTCTCCTGTTCATGGTGGATATATGGACGGTGCTATTTATACTGGAATTAAAACCATTGAAAAATTGTAGGTTGAGGTGTTATTGAGGCAATCTTTTTCCGACAAATGGATTTTAACCAGCTCCAACCGAAGTGAATGCAACATTCAAAGAATAAAATTGAGCAGTACCATTTGCATAAAATGCACCCTCGAAAGCTTCAGTTTGAGCTGTACGATTTAAATGCGTATAGGAAAAAAAGCGGTGATTTGGCTGCCGTGCCCCACTCACATAGTTATTATCAGATTATATGGTTCTTTAATGAAGGAGGAACGCATGTAGTAGATTTTAAGAAGTATGATGTAAAAAAGAATACCGTGCTTTTTATTACCAAAGATCAAGTGCATGCTTTTGATGATAATGAAGATGTGCAGGGTTGGCTTATTCATTTTAACGAGAGCTTTTTTAAGCATACAGATGTAGATATGTTTCTGAAATTCAACATTTTTCACATGTTGGATAAACCTTGTTATACTATTGAAAAGGGAGTTCTTAACGTTGCATCAACTTATGTCACTCTAATACAGAGTGAATTGGAGCAACGTGATAGGTTTGGATATGAAGATATTATCCGTTTTTTGTTAAAGTCTTTTTTAATTCAATTAGAACGCATTCATCAAAAAAATGACAGTGCGCCTATTCAACTTAATAGTCTCTATGAAAGACAGTTTTTTGAATTTAAAGAACTCATAGAGGTGCATTTTAAAAAGGGTCTATCAGTGGCGGATTATGCTGGTTTACTGCATATTTCCTCCAAAACGTTATCTACACTATCCAACTCGGTTGTAGGTAAATCTCCTTCCCAAGTAATTGCTGAAAGGACCATATTAGAGGCCAAACGTCTTGTGAGGTTCACGGGGTTACAAATCAATGAAATTGCGTTTAGATTGGGTTTTGAAGACGCCTCATACTTCGTGAAATATTTTAAAAGACATATAGGGCAATCACCAAAAAGTTATCGTAAAAGTCAATTTACCTGAATATCAACTTAAAATATAGACTGTTAAAGAAATCGTTAACTAAATTTTGCAAGGTTTGGTGGTTTTGTTATTTGGTTCTTTAATTTTGTAGCTGATTCAAATGGGTTAGGCACTGTTTTTGATTTTCTGAAGTCAGACGGTATTCCGTTAATGTAGGTTTGTGTTCAGTTTTGATATAGTATGATTAATGAATTATAGTTTTTCTTATCGTTTTAAGGTAGTAGGTCTCTTATTTGTTGCCATAAGTTTTACGGTGTTGTCTTTTTCACAGGACACGATACAGACCGTTGTTGCAAAAAAAGGAGATGGAATACTTTCGTTGTTAAGAAAGCAGGGGGTAAACCCTTATGAACATTATGACGACTTTGTTTCTATGAATATCAAGAATCTTAGAGATAGTGTTCACTTATATGCCGGCCGTACTTATCGTATTCCGAATGTAAATCTAGAAACGGTTGCTATTGTAGATTCCATTCAAGACAAGACCAAGGAAATTAAAAAGATAGAGGGTAAAAACTATACTATTTTTGGAAAAGACCATGAAACGGTGCTTCCTAAAAGTAAATTACTTAAAGATGCCGTTTACTATTTAGTTTCGGGTCATGGAGGCCCTGACCCTGGTGCTATGGCAAAGTATGGCGGTAAATCAATAGCGGAAGATGAGTACGCCTATGATATTACACTGCGTTTGGCCAAAGAACTGTTATCTCATGGAGCCACAGTATATATTATTATTAGAGATGAAAACGATGGTATCAGGGATGAGCGTATTTTGGAAATAGACCACGATGAGGTGGCATATCCAAATAAAAAAATTCCTTTAAATCAAGTAGCTCGTTTAAAGCAACGAGTGGAGATTATTAATGATTTGCATAGAAAAAATAGGGGAAAATATCAGCGCTTAATAGTTACTCACATTGATAGCCGTAGTGTTGGGCAGAATATTGATGTGTTTTTCTATCATCATGAAAAGAGCCGTAACGGTAAAAAATTAGCAGAAAGTATACACAAGACTTTTGAGAAAAAGTATAAAAAATACCAGCCTAACCGGACATATTCAGGAACTTTTCAAGATAGAACTTCTTTGTACTTAGTGAAAAAGACGCATCCTGCAATGACTTTTATTGAAGTTGGAAACATTAAAAATAAAAAGGACCAAATAAGGATTCTTGAGCCTGAAAACCGACAGGCGTTGGCAAAATGGATTAGCGAAGGTGTTCTTTTAGACCATAAGTTAGGCGAAATAGGGCCTATTCGTTAAACGGAAATCTTCCGTTTGTAATAGTCGTACAATTGCTCGGGGCCCGCTCCTAAGTAATTCTTTAGATGCATCATTCCAAAGTGGTACTGTAGCTTTACCATACCTCTTTCTTCATACCTTCTGGCAGAAGTTTTTACATGTCTGGGCAGGATTTTAAAGAATGTACTTTTGTACAAACGTCCTATGAATTCATTGTCTTCATATACAACATAGTCCTCATTAAAACCACCAGAAGAATCAAATAATTGTTTTGTAATAAACAAAGACTGATCCCCGCCTCTGCATAGTTCGTGGTTCACACGTGTAAACCAAGCAAAAAAGCTTAAAAAGTTACTGTTGCTATCAAATTTCATCTGAAAACAGCCTGTTTTATGGTCATTTGCTACTGCATCAATAATGGATTGGTCAAAATCATGTGGCGGTAGCGTATCGGCATGTAAAAAGTAAAGAATATTACCTTTGGCATTTTTAGCGCCGTAATTTAATTGTTTGGCCCTTCCTTTGGCAGAGTGAATGACCTTTGCTCCGTTCTGTTGGGCTATAATTACAGTATTATCCGTGCTGCCGCCATCAACAATCAATATTTCATGGATGTTTTTTGGCGAACTGTTTGCGGTAAGATATTTTAGTGTTTGAGCAATGCCACTGGCCTCGTTCAACACCGGAATTATTATGCTTATTTGGAGTTTATTTTTTTTCATTCAAACTCCAGTCGTATGTAACGTATGAGATTTTTGCCTTCGGGTCTATTTCCTTCTCGCTGTAAGTTTTGATATAATCGATTAGACTTCCGTTTTCGGTAAAGTCCTTCTTATACCATTTAAAAATGTTGGAAAGCTGTAATTTTTCCTTGGAAAGAATATTTCGGGTAGGATCGTTCACAAAGTCTATCGATGCCTTTTGAAGCTGTTCTTCCACTTTTTCGGAAGTGTAGGCTTCGTTCAATAGTTTAGGGCACGAAAAAGAAGCACAATTGATGGCAAAGTGAATACGGGGTTCGTTCATTTTACGAAGAATTTTATGTTCTATGTCCCCTAAGGAATAGGTGTCGCTTCCTATTTTAACCCATTCTTTTCCCCAAGGGTCCTTAATGTCTTTAATGCTCTTGGTAGGATAATTGTCTAGGATTAGCTTTACGGTAGCAGCGTTGTAAATATTTATATAGTAGGACAAACCTTCTTCTTTTGACCATATTTCAGACGGAGGGGTGTTCCCCAAATAGTTCAAATAAGAACTAAGCGTTGCTTGGTCGTTTTTAAAGGCTTTGTAGTCTACATTTCCTGTTTGGTCTACATATTTTTTCAAAAGCGAGTTCCATGCACTGTGATCTAAAACTTCACTTTGCAAATTTCCCGTAAACTGGTGTTGTGGCATTTCCTTTCCTCCAAAAAAAGAAAAAAATCCTGCTAAGGAAAGAACTGATAAAACGGTCATTTTAGCCATTAGTTTAAATTGCATAGTTGTTGGTTTCTAACTATAAGTAGTGCTAACACTCAAAAACTTACAATAAAGGTTCTGATGAATTTTATATAAATCAAATAATATGTACTACAGGGTTTTTATCAATTCTCTAAAAAGCTTTACCATTTTAGGTTCTGCTGCTTCGGCGGTTTTAAGAATTCGCTGTATATCTGCAGGTTTTAGATTATCCGGATCACATTCATCCGTAATAACCGAAACGGCTATAATTGGGAGATTCAAATGGTTGGCAACTATTACTTCTGGCACGGTACTCATTCCTACAGCATCTGCGCCAATAATTTTAAGCATGCGGTATTCTGCTTTGGTTTCCAATTGCGGACCTACTACAGAGGCATATACGCCTTTGTGCAAGGTTATGTTTTCCTTTTCTGCAATATTTAGCAATGCTTTGCACATAGGATCATCATAAGGTTCGGACATATCCGTAAAGCGCTCGCCAAACTGACCTACACCCTTAAATGCTAACGGAGAACCTCCTTGAAGGTTTATGTGGTCGTCAATTAACATCAAATCACCTTCCTTGTAATTAAGGTTGATGGCCCCTGCGGCATTAGAAATGAATAGTTTTTCAATACCCAGTTGGTGCATCACGCGAATAGGGTAGGTAATATCTAAAAAATCATATCCTTCGTATAGGTGAAAGCGCCCTTGCATAACCACGGCCTTTTTGCCTTCTAGGGTGCCATAGATAAGCTTCCCGGTGTGAAACTCTACAGTTGCTAACGGAAAAAAAGGAATATGGTTGTAATGCGCCTCAATAGGGTCTTCTATTTGCTCGGCCAATTTACCAAGTCCGGTACCCAATACGATACCAATTTCAGGACTATCAAATCCTTTACTTTTTAAATATGCTACGGATTCTTTAAGTTGTTTTTGAATCATGCTTTTATATGTTTTAAATAGGGTTGAAAAACTTCAATGTCCTTAATGTCTTCGTAAAGGTCCACATCGTTTCGCTCCTCTAAAATATGATATTTTTCGTTTTTTAAGTCGTTTAAGGTATCAGCAAGAACAGTTTCTTTTCCCCAGTTTTTTTTAACGAACAGTTCTGGTTTAAAGCGGTTCATGCCTAAAAGGTAATATCCGCCATCTTCTGCAGGACCAATTACAAAATCGTTTTTCTTTAATTCTGAAAAAGCATTTTGAAGGTCATTTTGATTAAGGTCTAACATATCACTTCCAATAACAATAATTCGCTCGTAGCCCGCAGTAAATCCTTCTTGAAAAGCCTTTGCCATGCGAATGCCCAAGTCTTCACCTTGTTGCAATTTTTTGTCGAATATATTCGAATCCCAAATATCGTCTTCCCAGATTTCTTCTGAATACCATACTTGTTTTGCTGCGCTAAGGTTCTCAGTGATTTCCACGGTGCGATCCAATAGAAACTCGTAAATATCTAATGCCGTTTGGTTGCCTACTGTGGCGGCCAAACGGGTTTTGCACTTGCCCAATTCGGGGTTTCTCGTAAAAATGAGCAATAGATTTTTTGAAGCTATATTGGTATAATTCACCGTAGCGGCTTCTTTTTGCTTTGTATTAGGGGTTATAAAACTCAAAATGATTTTCTTTTTTGGGATTTGTCGCCAAAACAATGGGTCTATTACGAATTGATGCGAATATTGGTTTCAATACACCTTTTCTCCTGTTTTCAGTAATTTGCCCCAGTGTTTGTTGAAGGCATGTACGCGCTCGGTTTCGTTTCCAAGTGAATCTACAACAGGGAGACCTTCGTTTTTCCATTCAAAAATACCTCCGTACAAATTTCTTACGTTAGTGTAGCCTGCTTTTTCCAGTTTCTCGCCAATATTTTCAGAGCGAACCCCAATAGAACAGTACACGACTATTTCACTGTTTTTATTTTGGATTTTTTGAACTACAGAGTCTAACTGAAAAGTATCATAACCTACCCAAATAGCATCTTTTATATGGCTTACTTCATATTCTGCCTTTTCGCGAGCATCCAATAAAATAGGATTTTCAGCTTTCTCAAGTGTTTCCACATGAATGTAGTCAACAGACTCTTTATTGAGTTTTCTTAAAGTCTTGTCTATCTTATTCTGAGCAAAAGAAAAAGAAGTAATCAAAAGAAATAAAATAGAGCTTAAAAAGATTTTCATGAATGTGTAACTATTTGGTGCAATAACAAATATACTACTAAAAAGAGGTTGTTTTAGTTAAGTAAAGACTAAGGGTGTTGAAAGTCTATATACTTCTTAGCAACCAATTCACTAGCTAAGGCTTCAAGGTCAATACCCATATTTTCTTTGTTTACTTTTAAGGCTTGGGTGCGAAGCGCCACGGGTAAATTTGAATATCCGTCCTTAGCGCCTAAAATCATACCGGCAACTGCTGCTACGGTGTCATTGTCTCTTCCGAAGTTAACGATGAACTGCAAGGTCTTTTCAAAATTGCCTTCACCATATTGAAGTGCGGTAATTAGAATCTGCCATATTTCTCCCGAGTGGAAGGGAATAGCTTTTTCATTCTCTTCTAAAAATTGATAGGCCTTTTCTTGACGAGTCCAATCTTTCTGGGCTCCCTGAAAGCCTTCGGGCATCTTAAATTGAATGCTGTCGTGTTGAGATAGGCTGTCAGTTAGGTTAAACTGATTTAGAGCCAATATTTTTTTTACCGAAACGTCTGCCATGTCATAGGAAATACGACCTACCAACCTGCTATCTTGATAACCCAATGGATCTACGAAAGTGGCCGTATTGATTATGGAGTCTATGTTTTTCGTTCTAAGCGCCATATGTGTCATTGCCGAGACCAATGCAGAAATATCCTTGGCATACCCTATATCAAACAAAGCATGGTCGTAAGCTAGTATATAGGCATCTTCTGGAGTTTCACTAATAAGACCGAAGATGGGAGTGTACAATTGCCCTGCACAAGACATTTCGCCACCGTAAAAGCGATTCATCGCCTTTAAATAAGAATCGGTATCTTTTTTATACGCCATACTTACACGCACCCATTCTTTTATCCAGTCTATTTTTTCAACCTGCGTATCCAAAAAATCGGTGTCGGGTATAGTACCGTTATCATTTATGCTCTTGATTAGAGATGCATAATAATCGATTATAAAGTTGGTAAAATTAGTAGCGTTTAAATCTCCTTTGTTCTGGGATAGATACTTTGCCATGAGGTATTTCCAACGTGTGTCATCTGTAGTGGCGCCAGCAAGGAGGTTATGTTCCCAGGTGCCTTCTGGGGATTGTTCCCGTATGGCGGGAGTAAGAGTTGTAATATAACCGTATTTAAGTTGAATATCTTTTCTGGACCACATTTCGGTAGAAGCACCCATAGCGTCACCAATTGCAGAACCCACAAGAGCACCTAGGACTTTATCATAATATTCTTCTTCTGAAAACTGTAAAATGTCTGAAGTGTATTCGGTTTTGGTAGGTGCCGGTATATCTATTGAAGTCGCGGACTCTTTACAGGCTATAGCTACAAGAATGACAAGACAGGCTAATAACCGCTTCATGGAGATAAAATAAGTTTGCGGGCTTTTTTCAAAAGTTTGCTCTTTTCTTTTAGAGTGCGGTCTAGCGGTAATTGCGCAAGACCGATTAAACGTCTCATTATTTCTATACCGGCCATTTGAGACATAAGTTCTAGGTCGGCATCACCTTGGTAAGCGGCATGAATACGTTTCATATAGCCTTTTTTACCAGTTGCAATAATAACATGAGCTGCCATTACTCCTAAATCAAATTCCGGAAAGCCTACAAAGCCAAATTCCGGATCAATAATGTAGAGATTTTCAGCCTCGGTCATCCAGCTACCAGGGTAGTAATCACCATGTAGGAGGGTGTTTCCAGGTTTTAAATATTTTTTTCCAACCTTTTTGACAATTTTTCTAACCTTCTTGTCAGTTTTAAACTGGAGAGAAAGTTCTTGAAGCCCCGGTTGGATATCATCTAATTGAAACCCGTTATCTTCTAAGAAAGGAAGTTCAAAAATATGTTGATGGTTCAATTGCCTCATTTCCATATTCTCCGGGAAATCACTTGGGGCTTTTTTTCTATGTATAAGGCCTAAAATAAAAATCAGACGGTCTAACAGACCATTTGAAATGGCATGTTTCTGATAGATATAGGTCATGTCCTTGCAATTTCCCAAATCCTCTAATAACAATAAATTTTCGGAGGCATCAAACCCAATAATTTTTGGGACATGTGCATGAACGGCATTGTCTCTTACCGCTTGATAGAATTTTTTCTCAACAGCAATGCGGTCTACAGGTGCTTTTATTTGCTGATATTTCTGTACGTAGGGTCTAGATTGTTTTAATATAAAAGAGCGCTGATCGGTTATGATACGAAGAACTACGTTCATGTTTCCCTCACCCGGCTTTTCTATAGCTGTAATTTTTTCTGCAGCGTCTAGCCATTCTTTAGATAATAAATAATTTTGAAGCTCTTCTAAAGGGGTGTTGGCATCTATTACAGTCAAAACAGTAGTTTTTTGCAATATAAGTCCAAAAACAAAAAAATCCTTACTGATGTAAGGATTTTTTGTGGTGCCTCCAGGAATCGAACCAGGGACACATGGATTTTCAGTCCATTGCTCTACCAACTGAGCTAAGGCACCATACCCGTTTGCGGGGTGCAAATATAATTTCAAATTTGCGATATGCAAACAAAATTCGAAAAAAAGATGTTTGTTAGGTAACATTTTTTGATCTTTGTATCTATGAACTTAGTTATAGATGCTGGTAATACTTGTGTGAAACTTGCGGTGTTTGAGGGAGATACCCTCATATTTCGTCAAAATGCCGACGTTCAAAATGTGGCTCGAGAAATAAAGGAAATTTGTGACCATTACCCGAAAATAAACCATGGAATCATAGCTTCGGTTGGAAATCTAGACCGAAAAGTGATGTCAGTGTTAACCGTTTTCTGTGAAGTTCACGAATTAACACCTTCCAGTAAAACACCATTTAAGAACTCTTATGCTACACCCCAAACTTTAGGTGTAGATCGTATTGCCCTGGCTACGGCAGCTTTTTATCATAATCCAAAAGGAAATAGTTTGGTCATTGATGCGGGAACCTGTGTAACCTATGACATGGTTAATGATTACGGAGAATATTTAGGCGGCGCAATTTCTCCAGGTCTGCATATGAGATATAAGGCGTTGCACGACCAGACTTCCAAATTACCATTATTAAAGCCAGAAGAATTTTTGGATTATATTGGTAATTCTACTGAAACCAGTATTCATAGTGGTGTGGTAAATGGTATTTGCCATGAAATAGACGGTGTAATAGACCAATACAAATCTCGTTTTGCAGATTTAACAGTTATTTTAACAGGCGGTGACATGCTATTTTTGTCTAAACGGTTAAAAAATACCATATTTGCGGACTCCAAATTTCTCCTAGTAGGATTAAATTATCTGTTGGAATACAACAAACGCTAATGATCAGAAAAATAGGTTTTGCTATAATCTGCCTTTTAACAACAGGCATGTACGCTCAAGATGGTTCAGTTTCCCCATATTCATATTTCGGTTTAGGAGAATTAAGAAGCGGTTCTACCGTGGAAAATCAAATGATGGGAGGAATCGGTATGTATGCCGATAGTATTCATGTTAACCTAAAAAACCCTGCCGCTTACAGTCAGTTAGGTATTCAGGGAAGAGATGATTTTGGTATTACTACCTACACCGCCGGACTGTCTTATAAGCAAACAAGTTTAAAGAGTTATACTGAAAGTCAAACTACGGCAGTAACTAATCTTGAATATCTTTCGATAGGCTTAAGTATTAAAAAAGGCTTGGGTGTTGGTTTTGGTATTTTGCCATATTCTTCCGTAGGTTATAATTTTGAAAGTTTAATAGGAACAGAAGGTTCTAGGGAAATCAACCAATATTCAGGAGACGGTGGTGTAAACAAAGTTTACATGTCCATAGGGTATGAGTTTGCCAAGAATCTAAGTTTAGGGGTTACCGCCAACTATAATTTTGGAAGAATAGAAACCCTAAAAGTTCAAAGTACGGAAGGTGTACTTCTTGGCTCTAAAGATGAAAGAGTCTCTAGGATCAACGGGGTAGATTTGAACTATGCGCTTAATTATACGCCTGCAATTGATGACCAACACACATTATTTACATCTTTGCGTATAAATACACAGGCCAATCTTACCGCAAGGAACACACAGAGAATAGGTTCTTTTATCGGGAGTCCTTCCGCAGAACGTTTTGTAGAAGAAGTTGATCTTGCATCTCAAGGACGTGAAGATACCGGGGTGACTATACCTACAACCACCACTATGGGATTAGGTTACGGAAAAAACATGCAGTGGTTTATTGGTGTAGAATATAGTTTTCAAAAACTAACAGATTTTACGAACGACTTTTTAGAGATTGATAACATAGTTTATAAAGATGCCAGTACTTTTGCTTTAGGTGGTTTTTATACACCGGAAAGAAACTCTTTCGGGAGCTACTTTAAAAGGGTTACCTACAGAGCCGGTTTGCGTTTAGAGAAGACTGGAATGTACGTTAATGAAAAAGACATAAACAATTTTGGCATAACTTTTGGATTGGGTCTACCGCTGGGTAACAATCTCTCCAATCTTAACTTAGGTTTTGAAGTTGGAAAAAGAGGAACTACCTCAGCAGATCTAATTGAGGAGAGTTACTTTAAGGTTAACCTAGGGCTGTCATTAAACGACCAATGGTTTAGAAAAAGGAAAATTAACTAAGATTGTAAAAATACTTGAGGTTTTGTTAGGGTTTAAATGATAATTTGATGAATGATCGAATAAATTCGTAAAAAAAATCTCAAAATGGCATTTTCTAAATTTCCCTTAGACCTGTTGGTAAAAAATTAGTACATTACCCATCCAAAAATTAGAACATATAACGAGCCATAATGACTCTGGACACTAACCACGATTTTGATTGGCAATTTGTAATTTGAAAAACAAGTAAAAATTAAGAAATGAAAACGAAACTTTACTTCACGGCGATTATGCTTTTAGGGTTTATGGGAGTAAGTAATGCCCAAGCTCAAAATCAAGAATGTATGACCAACCTATCTATATACGTTGAGCATGCAAAAGTTAAAAATTATGAGGCGGCGTATACACCATGGAAAATGGTATATGATAATTGTCCTGATATTAACAGAGCGAATTTTATTTACGGCGAAAAAATATTAGAAGATAAAATTGAAAAGTCTTCTGGGGCTGAAAAGGATGGCTACATAAAAGATATGTTGGCATTATACGATAATAGCGCAAAATATTTCCCAAAGAAATATTCTCCAGGTGTGGTTGGTATTGATAAAGCTTTGTTTTTGTACGATAATAAAATGGCTTCTGATGATGAGTTGTACTCTATGTTAGGTTCTGCTTTTACCGAAGACACTAAAAACTTTAAGAACCCAAAAGCTTTGTATCTTTATTTTTCAAGTTTAGTAGACTTGCACAAAGGAGGTAAAAAAGACTTGCAAGAAGTATTTGATGTTTACGATAATGTAAATGACAAAATAGAAGAAGAAAACAAAAAGCTTACAGAGGTAATTACAAAGTTGCTTCCCAAAGATTCTACAGGAACAATTACTTCTAAAGAAAAGAGAAGCTTAAAGATTGCAACTACTAATTCTGAATCTTATGGTAAGATTGCAGGTAGTGTAGATTCTAAGCTTGGTGCATTGGCAGATTGTGATAATCTTATTCCTTTGTATCAGAAAAGTTTTGAAGAGAAAAAAGGGGATATTACCTGGGTAAAAAGAGCAGTAGGAAGAATGTTCAACAAAGAATGTACTGATGATCCTTTGTTCCAGAAGCTATTTGAAGCTCAGTTGTCTTTAGATCCTTCAGCTAGTGCTTATGTTTATGGCGGTACTTTAAAAATGAAAAACGGAGACTCTAAAGGAGCCCTTGCAGATTTTGATAAAGCAATGACATTAGAGACCGATCCTTACAAAAAATCTGACATTGCTTATAAAGTGGCTGTTATTAACAAAAGAAAAGGAAGTAAGTCTACAGCTAGAAAATATGCTCAGTTAGCTATTAACTCTAACAAAGCAAACGGTAAAGCTTATCTTTTAATAGCAAACCTTTATGCAACAAGTGCTAATGCTTGCGGTAGTACTCCATTCGAAAAGAGAGCCATTTATTGGAAAGCTGCAGATATGGCGCGTCAAGCAGGTCGTGTAGATCCAGCTGTAAAAGGAGCTGCAAACCAATCTGCTGCTAGTTACGCTGCAAAAGCACCGTCTAAAACAGATATCTTTAACTCAGGTATGGCCGGTAAGACAGTAACCTTCAATTGTTGGGTTGGTGGTAGCATAAAAGTACCGAACTTATAGAAAGATGATTTCATCTTACGGATATAAACTTAAAAGTATTGCCATGGTTTTCACCATGGCAATACTTTTTTTTTCATGTCAGGACAATTATAAAAGGTCAGGACAAGAAAAGGTACCCTTGGTTTATCCTATGGGTATTGCCGAAAATTTTAGAGCAACATATACTGAGGCTAAAGAAATGCTCGAGAGTGAAGACTCTACTTCTACTAGAGTAATAGCTATATTAACAAGTCCGTTAAATGAAGATTATAATAATCTAGAATTTCCCTATCGTACCTTTCCAAAAGGATTATTGGTGCATTATTTTAATGAAGGAGGGGAGAAGAGTATTATTAAGGCAGATTATGGAATTATTTATTCTGCTACAAATGTGATAGATTTACAAGGTAATGTGGTTATAGAAAGCCATGATGGTAAAAAGTTAGAAACTCCGCAATTGTTTTGGGATCAAGATGATAATTGGATTTTTACCCAAGAAAATTTTAAGTTTACGAATCCTGAAGATGGAACCATAATGGATGGCGAAGGAATGGATTTCAATAAAGATTTAAGCTATTTCAATGCCCATAAAACATATGGTCTAATGACTATTAAAGAAGAATCTAATGATTAAGATTTTAAGATATACCGAATACTTGTATGTGGCTGTTGCCTTCTTTTCGTTGTATAGGATTTTTACGGATTGGAATACCAATAGGCAGTCCGCTTATATCTTTGTGTTTTTTGCTGTTGTTTCCATAGGGATGTTCTTTTTTAGAAGAAATTACAGGAAGAAATTTGAACAACACAAACAAGATAACCAACAATAATTGTGGAAACTCCCATTTTAATTATTGTTTTGTCCCTGCTGTTTTCAGCATTTTTTTCGGGGATGGAGATTGCATTTATTTCCGCGAACAAAATACACATTGAAATAGAGAAGAAACAGGAAGGTCTATTGGCCAAGGTGCTTACGCGTCTAACCAAGAAGCCCTCTAAATTTATTGCCACTATGTTAATTGGTAATAATATTGCACTTGTTATATACGGGTTGTTCATGGGTGACCTGCTCATGAGCTGGTTTCAGAGCATAGTGCCCGCCAATAGTGAGTTTCTTAATCTGGTTCTGGGAGATTTTAGCTTGGTTACCCAAACGGTAATATCTACACTGATCATTCTTTTTACCGCAGAATTTTTACCAAAAGTGCTTTTTCAGATTTATTCTAATGTCCTACTTCGGTTTTTAGCTATACCTGCATACCTGTTTTATATTCTATTTTCAGTAATATCGGAATTTGTCATTTGGGTTTCAGATGCTATTTTAAAAGCTTTTTTTAAGACTGATGGTGATGATGTGCAATTGGCTTTTAGTAAAATTGAGTTAGGAGATTATATTTCAGAGCAAATGGAAACCGTAGAAGAGGAGGATGAAGTAGATTCCGAGATACAGATTTTTCAAAATGCATTGGAATTCGCGGCATTAAAAGCTCGTGAGGTTATGGTTCCCAGAACGGAAATTATGGCTGTAGAGCTTCAGGAAACTCCAAAAAACCTTGCCAAGCTTTTTACCGATACCGGTTATTCAAAAATTTTAATTTACGAGGATACTATTGATAATATTATTGGTTATGTACATTCATACGAACTTTTCAAGAAGCCTAAAACCATAAAAAATATTCTCTTACCGGTGGAGTTTGTGCCGGAAACAATGTTAATTCAAGATATACTTAATGTTTTGACTAAAAAGCGAAAAAGTATTGCGGTGGTTTTAGATGAGTATGGTGGTACTTCTGGTATCATGACCGTAGAGGATATTGTAGAGGAACTCTTTGGTGAGATAGAAGACGAGCATGATTCTACAGATTTAATCGAAGAGCAATTGGAAGATAATACCTATAAATTTTCAGCACGTTTGGAAGTGGATTATATAAACGAAGTGTATAAATTGGAACTTCCTAAAAGTGAAGAGTATGAGACACTTGGGGGATTAATTGTCAATGAAACAGGAGAGATTCCTGAGCAGGATTCAGAAATACAGGTAGAAAATTTCCTATTTAAAATAGTAGAAGTCTCAAATACAAAAATCGATTTAGTGTCTTTGCAAATCGTTGATAAAGAATAGTTTTTCATTCCTTTTATAAATTGAAGGAAAAATGGTAATTTCGCAAACTGATTAAAAAACCTTAATTAATGGCAATTTTAGAGAATATAAGAAAACGGACAACCGTTCTAATACTTATTATAGGCTTGGCCCTTTTCGCATTCGTAATTTCCGGTGTTTTTACTAACGGAGATGTTAATGGTAAAGTAGGCTCTAGTATAGCTGAAATCAATGGTGAAGAGATTTCCATAGATGCTTTTCGTCAAAAAGTAGATATCGCTTCTAGAAGATCGGCCACTGCATCTACTATGCAAACAGTGAATCAGGTATATGACCAAGAAGTTCGTAATGCGGTTTTAGGTCAGCAATTTCAAGATTTAGGTGTGGATATCGAGCAAGATCAGATTTTGAACTACATAGGTACAATCCCTTCTTACTCCCAGAGTCCACAATTTCAGAATGAAAGTGGAATGTTCGATCAAAACAAGTTCAGAAACTTTATCGCGGAACTTAAAATGAACAATCCTGAGCAATACAATCTGTGGTTGCAAGATGAGCAGGCTATCATTCAAAGTGCCAAACAACAAACTTATTTCAATTTGATTAAAGCGGGTGTTGGTGCTACTTTAAAAGAAGGTGAGTTAGATTATAAATTAGCCAACGATAAGATTGATGTAAAGTACGTTCGTATACCTTTTACTTCTATTGCAGATAGTACAATAGCTGTTTCTAAAAGTGAGATTCAGACGTATATCAACAATCATAAAGAAGATTTCAAACAAGAACCTGCAAGAGACATTCAGTTTGTTTACTTCCAAGAGAAGGCTTCTACTGCAGATGAGACCGCTGTTAAAAATGCTATCACTAAATTGATGGACGATACAGTGGAGTATAATGCCCAAACAGATAAGAACGATACAATAGCTGGTTTCAGGAATGCTACGGATATGATGGCATTTTTAGATCGTAATTCAGATATTAAGTTTGATACGATTTATAGATCAAAAAAAGAACTTCCTGCAAAGTTTGCAGATACGTTAATGACGTTAGAGGTTGGTGAGATGTTCGGTCCTTATAGAGATGGAGATTTCTTTAAAGTTTCTAAAATGATAGGTAGAAAACCTAACGGGTCTGTAAAAGCTAGTCATATTCTTATAGCTTACGAAGGTGCGCAACGTGCCAACCCTGAGGTAACAAGAACTAAAGAAGAGGCAGAAGTTGAAGCCAAGCGTTTACTAAGAGAGGCTAGAAAGAAAGATGCAAAATTTGTAGAATTGGCACGTGATAATTCTGATGGCCCTTCTGCACCTAATGGAGGTGATTTGGGGTATTTTCAAGAAGGTAGAATGGTACCTGCATTTAATGATTTCGCATTTAATAATAAAGTCGGAACAATAGGTATGGTTGAAACCGATTTTGGTTTCCACATCATAAACATAGATGATAAAGAAGATATAGTTCAAATAGCTACTTTAGCTCGTGAAATTGAACCATCTGAAGAAACTACGAACAAATTGTTTACAGATGCTACTAAATTTGAAATGGAGTCAATTGAATCTAGCAAGGCTTTTTCGGATTTAGCAAAAGAAAATGAATACGTGGTACGCCCGGTAAACAAGATTAAGGCTACAGATGAAAACTTGCCTGGTCTTTCTGCTCAAAGAAACATTGTTCAGTGGGCTTTTCAGGAAGATACTAAGATCGGTGATATCAAACGTTTTGACTTAGCAGGTGGTTACGCCGTAGCTCAGTTAACTAAAACATACGAAAAAGGTCTTATGTCAGTTGAAGACGCTTCTGCCTTAGTTCTTCCTAAGCTTAGAAAAGAACGAAAGGCAGCTCAGATCATAGCAGCTAACAAAGGTAAATCAATAGAGGATTTGGCAAAAGATAACAATGTAAGCGCATCTACTGCATCTGCATTAACGGTAAAGTCTCCAACTATACCTGGTGCCGGTTCAGAACCTGCTGTTGTAGGCAGGGCTTTTGCAATGAAAGAAGGTGCTACGTCTGATCTTATTGAAGGTAATACCGGAATTTATAAGTTGACAGTTACCAAGAAAACGGAGGCACCAAAATTAGACAACTACAGTATGTATGCAACTTCGGTTAAGACCTCTAGGGAGTCTAAAGTTAATACCGCTGTTTATGATGCTCTTAAAGATGCTTCTGTTATAGAAGACAAAAGAGCTTCTTTCTATTAAAAACTTGCTTTACAAGTATATAAAAAAGGGATCTTTCATACGAAAGGTCCCTTTTTTATAATACCATATTAGCGTAAGGTATAACGGTATAAAATCCTTTCTTTTTAAAATATTCCGGCGTGTCATTGTTTCCTGTAGCAAGAATAAAGTCTCCGCCCCATGCGCCTAAACTTTTTATAGATCCTAGATAGTCCGGGAAGAGCTGTTGTTTTATGGTTTTTGTCTGAAGTATTTGAGATAATAGGGCTTCATGACGTTCTACTAGAGTTGAAAAAGTGGCTAAATCCTCACTTTTGGCTATTTCTAATGTTAGGGTAGTAATGCTTTCGATTAGCCGATCCGAATCAAATTCCATTTTGCGGTATTGGGCAATACCTTCTCGGCTGTTTTGTTTTTTATCAAGATGAATAAAGAACAATTGTTCCTTAAATGAGGGATTAAAAACGACTGGTTTTATGGTAGGGACCTTTTCTTTCACTTGATATAAGATAGGCGTGTTGTTCTGCGCGCAGGCTATGTCATAACCACTGCCCGAGAACGCATTCCATAAGAGTTGAAAAGCATCTACTTCTGCCCATTGGGCTATATTGTTTATCAGTGTTGATGAAGAGCCTAGCCCCCAATCCCTGGGAAAACCTAATTCTGTCTCCACTTCAAATCCGCTATCACCGGTTAGAAAATCTGGATTCAGTTTTTTAGCTTCTCTAAGAAGGTTAAGAAGAACATTATGTACAGATTCATCAGAAGTTTTCTTTTTATCATCCAGTATTTTTGTAAAGCCTACAGAAGTGGAGAACCAAGTTTCTCCTTTGTCATCCAAACTTTTCCAAATTAAGTTTTTACTTTTAATTGAAGAGACCTTTAGTGTTTGTCCGTACTTGGTTGGTACTGCAAGACCTATTGCGCCATCTAGTATAGCGTATTCTCCTGTTAGAAGAAGTTTTCCGTTGCTGTAGAATTCTTTTGTCATTTGCTGTTCCTAAGCTTTTCAAAAGCATCTACTACAGCATTATGGGTAGCGGAATGCTTTTTAAAGTGATGGGTCAAAGTTTTCTTTTCGTCTTCCGTGGCACCCAATTGGTTTAAAATATTCATGAGGTGCATTTTCATATGACCTTCTTGTATACCAGTGGTAACCAAAGAACGTACTGCGGCAAAGTTTTGTGCCAATCCGGCAACAGCAACAATCTGCATTAGTTCTTTTGCAGATGGTTTTCCTAGCATTTCCATAGATAGCTTTACCAACGGGTGAAGACTTGTGAGTCCTCCAATGGTCCCGAGCGCCAACGGAAGCTCGATCCAGAATCTAAAAATCCCGTTTTCAATAGCGGCATGGGTAAGACTGGAATAGATTCCGTCTTTAGCGGCGTAGGCATGTACTCCAGCTTCAACGGCTCTAAAATCGTTTCCTGTTGCCAGAACAACCGCATCTATACCGTTCATAATACCTTTGTTGTGCGTAACGGCCCTATGCGGTTCAACCTTGGCGATATTTACCGCTTGAATCATTTTCTCGGCAAACGCCTTTGATTTCTCCGTGTCTCCGCTTTCAAGGTCTTCCACAGGGCAGCTAACTTCGGCACGAACAACACAGTTGGGTACATAATTGGATAGTATACTCATTACAATTTCAATTGCTTTTTCCTCTTCGGTAAAAAGGGAAAATTCTTGAGCTTCTGCCTTTAAAGTTTTCGCAAACTGCTCTAGGCATGAGTTAATGAAGTTGGCACCCATGGCATCTAGGGTTTCAAAAGTGCAATGCAATTGGTAATAGTTATCTAGAGCTGCGGTTTTGTCTCTTAATTCAATTTTATGGATACCGCCCCCACGTTTTTCCATGTTTTTGGTAATGGACGAGGCATCCGAAAGAAGCTTTGAATGTACTTGCTCAAAGAAATCGGTTAAATGTTCTTTAGTA
>ENA-ORXM01000969-ORXM01000969.1-marine-metagenome-genome-assembly--contig:-NODE-969-length-43896-cov-7.098770_pt1 | contig 43896 bp, 41 predicted proteins | sample MGYA00237867_ERZ511480 | MGnify/ENA primary metagenome ERZ511480 (study PRJEB26309, sample SAMN06266103) | marine metagenome | isolation source: Algal blade | place: United Kingdom:Sidmouth, United...
CCGAAGGTTTCGCGGGCAATGCCTCTCACGCCTTTGCGCGAGCAGCCTCCGGCTGTTCGCACCTACAGGGACGTGCTTGTGTTTATGGGCACATTCGAGATACTACTCTATTGGATTCTTTCCCGTGTAATGCCATCGGTATGCAGGTGGCGTTGGACCTTTATTCCTGCCGCCTTGGTTCATTTGTTCCCATGCGTGCGCCATTGCACCGACTGATCTGGACAAGCAAAAAAGTCCGCGTGCAAGCGGCGCGGCAAAACCCAGCTCCGCGTAGATAACGGCAGTTGCGCCGTCTATGTTCAAAGGTACGGGCTTGCCTTTTTTGTTGTTTAGCGCGTCTTGCAGCGCACGGGCAATCACCGCAAAACGTCCGCTGACGATACCCTCTTGCGCGGCTTCGTCGACCAACGCTAATAGTCGCGGGGCACGTGGATCAACAGGTTTGTGAAAGCGATGACCAAACCCCGGGACAAAGCGCGTGCGCTCTTCCATCCAAAGCTCCAGCTGGTCACTGGCCGCTTGCTCCAGTGAAACACCTTGCTGCATTGCCGTATCGATCATCGAATACAGCTCTACCGCTTGTTCACCCGCGCCGCCGTGCACGTCATCTAGCATGTTCACCGCCGATGCCATAGCGCCGTTGAGCCCCAAACCACAAGTAACCGCCATTCGCGCTGTCGCAATCGACGGTGCTTGTGGGCCATGATCGACGGCGGCAACCAGCGCTGCTTCTAGCAGTTTTGATTCACCGTCACTGGGCAGCTCTCCGCGGGTCATTAACCAAATCATATGCGGGAAACTAACATTGCCAATTAGCTCTTCGATGGGGTGCCCACGAAATCGGATCTGGCCCGGAGCCATGTCGATAATCGAGGTACTCCACCACTCGGATACATCGTTTTGCTGCCCACTCATATCACCGCATCCTGTGTTAGTTGTTCTATTTCAGATTCAGATAAGCCAAGCCCAGACCACACCTCGGTATTATGCTGCCCCAGCTCCGGTGGTGGCGCGGTGACAGTTGGCGCTTCACCGTCGAGCTTAAATCCTGTTGTGGCCACCTGAATATCCCGTCCAACGCCAGGCACGTTATCGTATTGTTTTAGAAATCCACGATCGGCCACTTGCGGTTCAGCCAAGACTTCGGGCACGCTCAGCACCGCACCGGCAGGCACACCTAACTTATTCAACTCTTCTGCCCACAGCCGCGCCGGGCGGACACTCAGCACTGTTTCTAACTCGGCCTTCAGCGCAAAGCGATTTTTTTTGCGCGCTTCTCGATTGATGTACTCAGGTCTATCACACAGCTCTTGCAACCCTAGATGCTGTGCGAGCAACACCCATTGCTCGTCTTTGTTGGCAGCTATATTGATCAGGCCATCTGCAGTTTCAAAGGCCCCCGAAGGAGCCGAGGTGACATTCTCGTTGCCGTGCGCTTCAGGTTCAACGCCAGCTATTAAGTGATTCGACACGACCCAACCCATCGTTGCCAGTACCGATTCCAGCATCGATACATCAATAAAACTGCCTCGCGGGTTAGCGTTCAGCGCTGCGGCAATAGCGAATGCGGCCGTCATTCCGCCCACCGTATCGGCCACCGGATACCCCACCCGCAATGGCGCACTGCTCGCATCGCCAGTGACCGACATCACACCAGAGGCACCTTGTATGATTTGATCGTAGGCTGGCCGATGTACCCACGGCCCCTCTTGACCAAAGCCTGATATCGCGCAGTACACCAGACTTGGCTTGTGTTCTTTCAGGTTTGCATAGCTCAAGCCTAAACGCTTCATTACGCCCGGGCGAAAGTTCTCAACCAGAACGTCAGCAGTGTCGAGCAAACGCAAAAATAATGCTTTGCCTTGCTCGCTTTTGAGATCGAGCGTGATCGATTTTTTTCCGGCGTTTTGCGCCAAGAACGAAACGCCCATGTTCTTAGCGCTCAACTCAGGGTCGGCACCGAGTTGACGCGCCAGATCACCTCGGCCACGTACTTCAACTTTTATCACCTCGGCGCCCATGTGGACCAATTGATGACAGCAAAACGGCCCCGCCAAGACGTTGCTCAGATCGAGCACGCGGATGCCTGATAACGGTAATTGCATAATGGCCAACCTCTTGCGTTCTGCCAGACAGAACGTGTATTGTTATAAATAGAATTCACGCAAATCTTACAACACTTGCCAGCCGGATACGAGCACATGACGCAAACCAAAGGCGTAGACGCTGTCGAACGCGCACTGACTATCTTGAATTGCTTCAGCGCAGAACGAGCCTCTTTAAGCCTGGCCGAGTTAGCGGAATCAACAGGCCTATATAAAAGCACCATCTTGCGCCTTCTTAACTCCCTACAACGCTTTGAACACATCGATCGCTCTGAAGACGGTCGTTACAGGCTGGGCCCCACCACGTGGCGTTTGGGCACCGTGTTTCGCAGTGGTTTTTTGGTAGAAGAGCTTTTGCGCCCAGAGCTCAAGCGCTTGTCCGAAGAGAGCCAAGAGACCGCCTCTTTTTACGTACGGCACGGCGAAACCCGGGTCTGTTTGTACCGCAGCGAACCTAGTCGCGCTATTCGTCACAGTATCGCTGAAGGTCTCGCGCTGCCCTTAGACGCAAGTGCCAGTGCACAGGTGTTGCATGCATTTTCTGGCGGCAGCACTGAATCACAAGCTAAATCGCAGGGTTATGCAGTGTCACTAGGGCAACGTGACCCTGAAGTAGCCGCGATCGCGGTACCAATTTATCTGCCCACGGGTGAGTTCGCTGGCGCGCTTACAGTCTCGGGTTTGATTCATCGCTTCGATGCCAAGCAACAAAAGAAGCTACTGATTGCTCTGAGAAACAGCCAAGCTCGTTTGCTTGAAACTTAGCTGGGCACTATTGCCTACTCAAAAAGCATTCATCTGGCTAGTAATCTCTCGCATCGAGCCTGTGCATTTCCACACGCTGCAATGCCCCGAGACATCCTTAGCTGTGCAAAGCGTCGCTCTGCGCTAGAATAGCGCCCATAATTCAATTTTTGAGTGGATAGTTAGAATGGGCAGAGCCTATCAAAACCGCAAAGAGTCGATGGCCAAAACCTCGGACGCCAAAGCCAAGGTTTACAGCAAATACGGTCGTGAAATTTACGTTGTAGCCAAACAAGGCGGCACCGACCCGGCAGGCAACCTCACGCTGCGCGGCTTGATTGACCGCGCCAAAAAAGACCAAGTGCCCACTCATGTTATCGACAAAGCCATAGAAAAGGCCAAAGGCGGCGCAGGTGAAGACTTCGCACCAGCGCGCTACGAAGGCTACGGCCCCGGCGGCTGCATGGTGATCGTCGACTGCCTCACCGACAACCCCAACCGCACCATCTCTGAAGTGCGCAACTGCTTCACCAAAAGCAAGTGCAAACTGGGCACGCCTGGCGCCGTGGCTCATATGTTTGATCACTGCGCTATTTTTGTTTTTAACGGTGAAGAAGACCCCGTACTTGAAGCGCTGATGGAAGCCGACATCGATGTCACGGATGTTGAAGAAGACGATGGGAAAATCACCGTATTTACCCCCAACAACGAATACGCCAAAACTCGCACCGCATTGGTAGAGGCCTTTGGCGAGATCGACTTTGACGTCGACGAGATACAGTTTTTGGCTCAGACGCAGAGCCCTGTCAGCGGCGAAGAAGACGTAGAAATGTTTGAGCGTTTGATGAGCATGCTGAACGATTGTGACGACGTGCAAAACGTCTGGCACAACGGCGAGCTGGCGTAACAGCCGCTCGACGCGGTGTTTGAGGCTGGCTTTTACTCATTCATCGCAATGGCTAGGTAGCTATCAAGCGCAGGCTCGCACGAGAATCTGCTCGCGCGGGCAATGCAAACGACACATTGCGCGCGCGGCTAACGCCGTCCACACCTACCTGACTTTTTTGATTAGGTTCACTACAAGCTCACCCTCTCCCTGCAACAACACCCAAACGTAGGCTCGCACGAGTGTCAGCTCGCGCGAGCAGATACCTCACAGAACTTTAAAATCCCCACGCCCAATCCTATGCAAAAAACCGCCAAATGCCGCGCCGAGTAACACTCCAAGTATCGATATCCAATACTTCGATCGTATTCTTTGCTGCTTATACGCTCTGTCGGTAGCTTTGGTTTCGCCAACACGGCAAAACCTTTCAAAGGATACAAGATGAATATGTTTAAAAAGCTGCTCTTAGCAGCGGCAACCGTCATCGGACTTCAGGCCGCGCCCCTTCAAGCTAGCGGGTTACTTACCCCAGCGGGCAGCGCCGACTCCCTAGAGCTCAAGAGCCACCACGTACAGGTGAGCATTGAGGACAGCTTCGCGACCACAACCATCGAGCAAGAATTTCACAACCCAAGCGATACCAAAATGGAAGCGCTCTACAGCTTTCCGGTACCCAAGAATGCGGTGGTGGGCGAGTTTATTTATTGGATAGACGGCCAACCGGTCATCGCGGAAGCGGTGGAAAAACAAAAAGCACGCGAAGTCTACGAGCAGCAAAAACAAGCCGGAGAAGCCACGGCCATCGTAGAAAAAGACAGCTACCGCCGCTTTGAGATGCGTGTTTACCCTGTGCCAGCGGGCGACGACGTTAAGGTTCGCTTGGTATATATGCAAAATGCCCTGCTCGATCACGGCGTGGGCCGCTACGTATACCCAATGGAAGAAGGCGGCGTGGACGAGCAACAGCAATCCTTTTGGACGCGTAACGATGTAGTGGAAGAGGATTTCAGTTTCAACGTCACACTGCGCTCGGGATACCCAGTAGACGGTCTTCGATTACCGGCACACGCACAAGCGCTGCAGATTCAAGACGCCGACGGGAACTGGTCTGCAAGTTTTGCTAATGAACCTGAAGAAGGCAACACAGTAAGCCCAGTAAAGTTTCGACTAGACAAGGACGTTGTTGTTTACTGGCGTTTAGCGGATGGACTGCCCGGACGACTTGACCTTGGCGCGTATCGCGACACGACACAAAGCAATACCGGCACTTTCAAACTGACCTACACACCGGGTGAAGATTTAGCGTTAATCACTGGTCGTCGCAACTGGGTATTTGTCCTCGACAATTCGGGCTCTATGGATGGCAAATACAACAGCCTGATTGAAGGCCTACGCCAAGGGCTGGGAAAACTCCCAGCGCAAGATTACTTCCGGGTAATCACGTTCAACAGTCGCTCACAGGATCTATCGGGCGGATACAAACAAGCATCGTCGAGCAACGTCAACGCCATAATGGACAAAGTCATAGCGGCAGGTACCACAGGCGGCACAAACTTATACGACGGCCTGCAACGTGGTTTTCAAAACCTAGACGCAGACATTCCCACCGGTGTGTTTCTGGTGACTGACGGCGTAGCTAACGTCGGCGTCACCGAGCGAGCTGATTTCTACAAGCTGCTCAAAAAGAACGATGTTCGCCTGTTTACCTTCATCATGGGCAACAGCGCCAACGAGCCATTATTACAAGGCATGGCCAAGTTATCGAATGGATTTACAGCCAATATATCTAACAGCGACGACATGCTAGGCCAGGTGATGGCGGCAGCTTCAAAGTTAAAATACCAGTCGTTGAACAATGTTCGCTTGAGCTACTCTGGGGTACGTACGTTTGACCTAGCACCGGACACACCGGCAACGCTTTATCGCGGCGAGCAACTGACGATGATGGGACACTACAGCCAAGGCGGAACGTTAAAGGTAAAGCTGACAGCGGACATAGGTGCGAATCAAGTGGTACACGAAACTGAGATTGTGCTGCCCGAAGAAGACGCATTAAACCCAGAGCTTGAACGCCTGTGGGCTTTTTCAAAAATCAAGAGCATTGAGGCGCACGATAACTACTTGGGTGCAGAAGGTTCGGAGAGCAAGGCTGCAATTACCGACCTCGCCTTGCAATACGGTCTGCTGACAGACTACACCTCTCTTTTGGTGGTCAAAGAACCCGTGTTTGAACAAGAAGGCATTGCCCGCAACAACAAACAAAGGGTTCAGAGCGAACAAAAAGCCCGTCAGCAACGCGCCAGCCAAGCAGTTGCGCCTAGCCCACGAGCAGATAAGGCTCAACCAATCAGCCAGCAACCTGCAGCGACGCACAGTAACGGTCGCAGCAGTGGCGGCGGAAGCACTGGTTGGTTTACGTTGATCGCCTTGCTGATGTTCGCTTCCCTCAAGCTGAAACGCACCAGCTAAGACGACTTAGTTTCAACGCAAAACAACGGCCCCGCACACGCAGGGCCGTTTTGCGTCAATGGCGAAACTCTATTCCCAAGACCCTAAACCACCAAAAGGTATTTTTGACCCAAAGGCAGTCACCATAAGTAGCCGCGTATAAGCGAAGCGCATCGCGGAATATGAGTACGAGTGTAAAAAACTTCCCCAACCTTTTTATTTAATCACCTGACAAGTACCCAGCTAATTCCGGTAAATGGTCTCAATCAAATGAAAACCAAACTTGGTTTTAATCGGGCCATGTACTTTCAACACCGGCATTTTGAAGACGACTTTATCAAATGCAGGCACCATTTTCCCAGGGCCAAACTCACCCAAGTCACCGCCCTTTTTTCCCGATGGGCAAGTCGAGTGCTTTTTTGCAAGGCTGCCAAAATCTGCTCCACCCGCCAACTTCTTTTTCAGCGTTTCCGCTTCTTCTTTTGTTTTAACCAAGATGTGCCTTGCGCATGCGCTAGCCATATTATTTTCTGCCTCAAATTTTCACTGCAGTTTAACAATAATATTGCGCTGGGTTCAGCGCACAACTACTTGCACGTCACTCGGTTAAATGCACCGTTAGGCCGGTTTGTGCCGATTGTTGAATCGCCTCTACAACCCGCAGGCTCTGGAGGCCTTCAAAGCCTGATACCAACGGCTCTTCTACGCGGCGAATCACCTGACAAAAATGATCAATTTGCTGTAACAGAGGGTCGGCAACACTAACAGGGAAGTTGGTTGAAGACAGTGGGCTCCACCAGCTGCGTTCACCTTCATTGCGCCAGAGTTTGAGTTCAGGCAAAGAGAGAGAACCATGACTGCCGCCCAGTTGGTAACAACTCTGGTCGCTAGCCGCATAGGCTGGGTTCTCGCGCGCGGTAGACTCCCAGCTCCACGGTGCCACCACCGTGTCCGACACGCTGATGCTGCCCACAGCTCCATTGGCAAACTGCATCACGGCTGCAGCCACGTCTTCGTTGTCGTGCCCACGGGCTGAGGCTGCTGCCATCGCATGCACACTGAGCACCTCGCCCACCAAATAGCGCAGTAAATCAACATCGTGCACAAGATTCACCGATATTGGGCCGGCTCCGGTTTGCGTACGCCAAGGAGCTTGAGAAAAGTAGTCGTCAGGCTTGTATAACCAGCAAGTTGCCTGCACGGTTCTTATATCACCGAGCAAACCTTGCTGAATCATCTGCCGAGCTTTTTGAACGAGGGGATTATAGCGTCGATGATGGCCCACCAGCAGCGGTACATTTGCATGTTGTGCTGCCATTACCAACTCCCGCGCTTGCTCGGCGCTGCTGGAAAGCGGCTTTTCGACTAACAAAGGGCAAGCAGCCTCTACACACAGCAGGCCATTAGGCACATGCTGCTGATTGGGCGTTGCGATAATAGCTCCGTCGGGCTGAACCGTCTGCAACATCTCAGATAGATCTGCGAAGTATGGAATCGCCAGCTGTTGTGCAAATTGCCGCGCTTCAGGCGTCGGATCAACAATCGCCGCGGGTGTCGCGTGTTCACTCTGTGTAATGGTCGCGACGTGACGACGGCCAATCAATCCAGCACCAACCACCGCTAAACGAACTTTTGGTTTGGGCATACAGGCAGCTTTCCCGAAAAAGACGATTTGATTGTATAAGAAATAAGCGGTGCAATCAGGATGGAGCTTGCTTGTGCCCTCTGGACTTTCCTTAGGCTTCTTTGCGTGACTTTGCGCGAGCAGCCTGCCTGCTGTCTGCACCTACTCGACATCGCAAACCTTGTAGGCCTGCACAATCGAAGATTGCGCGGGCAATGCCGCTCACCTCTTTGCGCGAGCAGCCTTCGGCTGTTCGCACCTACAAGATGCAACACACTTTGTAGGCCTGCACAACCGGAGGTTGCGCGGGCAATGCCCCGCACGTCTTTACGCGAGCAGCCTTCGGCTGTTCGCACCTACAAACCGTAGGCCTATAGCGAATTTAACGGCACAGCACCGATGCATCTAGCGACTGCATGTGCTTTAAACCCAATTGCGCCAGTGCAATACTGGTCTCAGCACGGAAGACTTCTACCATCTCTGCCAAGCCTTTTTCGCCACCAGCGGCAATAGCAAACAACAACGTTCTGCCCAAGAACACAAAGTCAGCACCCACGGCATAGGCTTTGACAATATCTTCGCCGCTGCGTATCCCGCTATCAAAGAACAAAGGATAATCGGGCCCGAGCGCTGCGCGTATATTGGCCAACGCTGTTATAGGCGCAGGCGCACTGTCGAGCTGACGCCCGCCGTGACTGGACACTTGTATCGCGTCCACGCCTGCTTCACGCAGACGTATTGCATCGTCGCTGTTAAGTACACCCTTAACCACCAGCTTGCCTTTCCAGTGCTCACGAATGCGATCGAGCAGAGACCAATCGGCGCCCGCACGACTCGCTGTGCGGTCAAAAGCTCCAAACTCACCACCAAAATTTGCCAACTCCGGTGCACCACTAAACAGCGTTGATAAAGACCACTGCGGATGACAGGCAAAATCGACAAACTGCTGTGGCCCAATTTTGAAAGGCATTTTAAAGCCACGCTTGAGCTCTCGCGGACGCCGCCCAACCTCCGGCACATCAACAGTCAACACCATGGTTTTGTACCCGCTGGCTTCAGCTCTGTCTAACAGTGCTTTGGAAGAATCAAAGTTGCCACTAAAGTAGAGCTGAAACCAAGCGTGCCCGTCGGCGGCTTCGATGATGTGTTCAAGCGAAGTAGACGCCGCTGTCGAAGCGCCCACCGGCACTTGATGCTTAGCAGCCATGCGTGCCAACATTAGATCAGCACCAGGTCGAGACAAATTGCACATACCCATCGGGCTCACCCCAAAGGGCAGGCTCGCCTTCTCACCAAATAGTGGCACCGCAAGATCGCGGTGCTCTACATTATTGAGAATTCTTGGCATCAAGCGCAAATCACGCAGCGCTTGGAAATTGAGCTGCTCGCCCACACCCTCTCCCGCCGCACCATCAATGTAGTCAAAAACCATCCACGGCAGCCGACCCTTGGCGATACGCCGAGCGTCAGACGAAGAATGAATGCTTTGGGGCAAGTGCAACATGGCTCACTTCACTTCTTTAGGAGTTTCGGGCTTCTAGCTCATTCATGAAACGATCGCGAATTACCACAGGATCCATTGTGATGACTGGTACCTTGATATTACCCGACTCGCACTTACAGACAATCACGGTCATTTGGTTGCTGTCGATTGCTGCTTGCAATGCAGCAGGCGTGTCTTCGGCTTGGCATTCAACAACGTTCTCGCAACCGCAGGCTTTTGCCACAGCGGTTAGTGATGTCTTTTTACCTGCGTAAGTGGGCTGATCACCCGTGGAGCCATAACTGCCGTTGTCGATAATTAACAAAATAAAGTTATCGGCTACGTTGTTAGCGATTGTGGGCAAGGTGCCAAAGTTGGTCAACACAGATCCATCACCGTCGATGGAAATAACCTTTTGCTTTTGCGCCAAGGCCACGCCTAAACCAATAGACGATGACAAACCCATTGTGCCAAGCATGTAAAAGTTACTGGGTTTGTCACCCATCATGTGGAGTTCTTGGCTCGGCAAGCCGATATTACACACCACAAAGTGGTCGGCAAAAACAGGCAATAGACTTTTAATTACTTCTGAACGAATCATTTTTAATCCCCTATGCGGCTAGTAGCCATTCCAGAAAGTTGCGTCAGTCAGAATGGCGACAGGCTTGTTGCACATAAAAGTATACGCAAGGATAGCGTCGAGCTCTTCTACATCAGACTCTTTATGAAAATGATATGTGGGCACATTGATCTGCGCCAAAAGCGCCTTAGTGTGTACCGCCATCTCGACCTGACAAGCAACAGGCTCGCCCAGCTCGCCTCGATAGCTGATCAACATAGGCAAAGGCATACGATAGAACTGCGTCAGTGTCACCAGTGTATTAATGGTTACACCAATAGCGGTATTTTGCATCACAATGGCCGAGCGCTTGCCGCCCATAAAAGCACCTGCACAAATCCCCATGCCTTCGTCTTCTTTGTTTGAAGGTATGTGATAAATGCTTGGCTCTTCGTCGATTTTTTCAATCACGCCCGCTAACTGCTTGCACGGCACGGTGGTGACTAGCTCTACTCGGTGTTTGACTAAGTCAGCTATGATTTTGTCTTCAATAGACATAAAAACTCCTCAATTTAAAGGCAAGTCGCAACCCTTCAGTTGCACTTGAAGGCACACTTCCCCCTCGCCACTGAAACGAGTCGAGGGTAATTTTAATAGTCAATCTGAAAAGCTAACTCAGCTCCAAGGCTTGAGCACTATTTTGGGTGAAGCGGCCACGCCGCTTCGAATATCACTAAAGGCCTGCGCACCGTCTTGCAAAGCGCGCGCTTCTATCCACTCTAACTTGCCGAGGCTGCCATCGAAGATGGCGGCAGCGGTTGCTTTGAAATCCGCGGGCGTGTAGGTGTAGGTGCCGATGAAAGTGATTTCTTGCAGCGTCATGCGGCGAATATCTAAACCGCCGTCAGCATTGCCGAGCCCAATGTGCATAACCACACCACCTGGTTCTACCTGCTGTGATGCCTGTGCACGAGTGGCGGCATAACCTACGCAATCGATGGCTAGCTGAAATTGAGCGCTTGCTTCAAGTTGCTCTGGTGCGCGTACATCTAGCTCACCTTGGCTGAGCAAAAACTCTCGCCGAAGTGCGTTAGGTTCTATTACCACAACCGAAGCTATGCCTTGGCATTTGAGCGATAAAGCAGCTCCGACACCAATTGCGCCGCCGCCAATCACCAGCGCGCTGCTTTCTCTGAGTGGTGTGTTTAAGGCTCTCTCTGCCAAGCGCCCCGCGTGCCAACCACAGGCAATAGGCTCAGCCAAACAAGCTTTGTCAAAGCTGATATTGTCCGGCACAGTGACAAGATTAGCGCGAGGCATTTTCAGGTACTGCGCAAATGCTCCCTCTCGAGGCGGCATCGAGATTATCTGGCGTTGCGGGCACAGATTTCCGCGCTCGCTTGTGCAGTATTTACAGCTGCCACAAGTGACGAGTGGGTTCACGGTGACACGTCGCCCGTCATCTGCTCCACCTACGACAACACCGGCGCCTTCGTGCCCCAATATCAGCGGTGCAGGACGACGTTCATCGTGCCCGAGATAGGCGTGCATATCAGAACCACAGATACCCACGCTTTCAATTTTGATGAGCACTTCATCGCTTTCGCTATCCGCCACAGGGTCATCAAAATCCAAAAACTCGAGCGACTCCACGCCGGTATACACCAAGGCTTTCATTTTGCTGTAAACCCTCCATCGACCATCAACACCTGACCAGTGACATACGCGGACGCGTCGGAGCAGAAAAACAACAGCGGCCCGTCCATATCCGCGACATCTCCGTTACGGCCGATGCAGGTTTGCGTGGCATTGCGTGCCGCGCGCTCAGGATCGTTAAATACAGCCGCTGTTAGCTCGGTGTGAAAAAACCCCGGACCAATAGCATTGGTATTGATACCGTCTTTGGACCAAGCCTCGGCCATAGCGCGCGTCATCTGCGCAACGCCGCCTTTAGACGTGCCATAAGACAAGCCCCCAGGGAAAGCGCGGTGCGTCTGCAGTGAAGCAAAATTGACAATGCGACCCCAACCGCGCTCGCGCATGGCCGGAACCATCGCTTGCGCCAAGAAGAAAGGCGCGGCAAGGTTGATATCTAGAGTGGCATTCCAGCCTTCGGCGGTGATGTCGTCGGGCATTTGACGCGTATTCAAACCCGCCGCATTGATCAAGATATCGGGGGCACCAAAAGGTGCAGCAATCTGTTCTGCGACGGCTGCAAGCCCTTCTTTGTCACTAAGATTAGCCGTCACAAAAGCGCTCTGCCCTAAACAGCTATCACTCCAATCTTGCAGCTGATCCTCGCGGCGGGCTACGCCCACCACTGAGACGCCAGCGGCCGCTAATACATTTGCCGCTTGACGACCTAAGCCAGAACTTGCGCCAGTGACGCAAGCAACTTTACCGGCTAAGTTGTAGAGCGATGCTACTCGGTCACTGGTGCTCATTACTTGGGTACCGTGAGATCAAAGGTTTCGTCAGGAAAATACTTAGCCAAGCGAACATCGGCTGAACGCGCATGGCCTTCCATGCCCTCTAAACGCGATATACGCGCAGTGGCTTCGGCAACCGCTTTGGAGCCTTCGCGGGTAGAACGCTGCCATGTCACAATCTTCATGTACTTGTGCACCGACAACCCACCGGTGTAATTAGCTGCGCCAGAGGTTGGCAAGACATGGTTGGTGCCGGAGGCTTTGTCGCCGTAGGAGACCGTTGTCTCTTCACCCAAGAACAACGAGCCGTAACACTGCAGTCGATCCAACCACCAGTCGATGTCGTCGGCCTGTACCGACAAATGCTCGGGCGCGTAGTTATCTGAGGTGGCAGCCATTTCTTCGCGGTCACTACACAAAATAACTTCGGCGTAATCGCGCCACGCAGCTTCAGCGTTTTTGCCGTTCAGTTCGGGTAAGTCAGCTATCAAGCCTGGCACCAACTCCATCACCTTCTCGGCGAGTGCTCGGTCATCAGTTACTAGCCACACGGGTGAGTTGTAACCGTGCTCCGCTTGGCTGACCAAGTCCACCGCAGCGATCATGGGGTCGGCGTTTTTATCGGCGAGTATTAGGCTGTCGGTGGGGCCTGCAAACATATCAATGCCCACGCGGCCAAACAAAATGCGCTTAGCTTCGGCGACAAACTGATTACCAGGCCCAACAAGGATGTCGGCTTTAGGCAAACCAAACAGGCCAAACGCCATGCTAGCTACTGCTTGCACGCCACCCATGGCTAAAATGGTTGTCGCGCCTGCGATATGCGCCGCATAAATAATTGCCGGTGCAACACCAACACCAGGACGTGGTGGTGAACACGCAACAATGTTTGTCACGCCGGCCACTTTAGCAGTGGTGACTGTCATGATTGCTGAGGCGATATGGCTATAGCGCCCACCGGGGATATAACAACCCGCCGCACGACAAGGGATGCTTTTTTGCCCAGCAATTAAGCCTGGCACTATTTCCACTTCGATATCTTTCAGTGTGGTTTTTTGTGCTTCGGCAAAGCGCTTGACGTTGTCGTGCGCAAACTGAATATCTTGTTTGAGCTTCTCTGGCACGAGTGCGCAGGCCGCTTCTATTTCTTCAGCACTGAGTACAATACTGCCTTCGTATTGGTCAAACTTTGCCGCATATTCCTTCGCCGCAGCGTCACCGCCAGCTTCAATTGCATCGAGAATTTCTTTCACGGTGTGGCTGACATCTGCCACGTCAGTGGCTGAAGTGAGCGCTGCTTTTTTTAAATATTCTAAAGCCATTTTATAAATTCCTAGTAATTAGTTAGGCAACAACGACACTGATATCGCCGGCACATACGCAATCAGTAACACAACAGCCAGCATACCAATGACAAAGGGCACTGCACGCGCTGCAATTCTGAGAATGGACTCTCCCGTAATGCCGGAGACTACAAACAAATTCAAGCCCAGCGGTGGCGTGATAAAGCCAACACCCAAGGCAGAGATCATCATGATGCAGAACTGAATTTCGTGCATGCCTATTTGGTCCGCCAAAGGCTTCAAAATGGGCGCTAAAATGACAATATTGGGCGTTGTTTCCATCACACAGCCCGCACAAATCAAGATAAATATCATCAAGGCAATCAGCAAATACGGATCTTCAGTGAGAGAGGTCACGGACTCGACAAAGCCTTGCGGCACTCCCATCACAGCTAAGGCCTGAGCAAGAGGCAAAGAAAATGCAACTATCGGCAATATAACGCCGTTTACCTTGGCGGAGCTCATCAACATAGCCGGGAAATCTGATAGCTTTAAGGTGCCGATGATAAAACCAATGATTATGGTAATAATGACAGCCGTGGCACCAGCTTCTGTAGGCGTTAAACGACCTGAAAATATGCTGTAAAAAATGATGCCAGGTACCAAAAAAGCATACCAACCGTCTAAGAGCGTACGAACTAAATTAGATGACCACTCTGCCAATGTAATTGGCTCGCCACCCTCGTAGTTATGAATTCGGTTAACGATGATATTGGTGATCAATATACCTAGCAAGATAGCGATACCCGGTATTACAGCGGCCAAGAACAACGTAGAAGCCGATATACCAAGCACGAGTCCGATAACAATGTAGGCAATGGATGGCGGTATTAATATGCCGGTACAAGCTCCGGCGGCGACCAGCGCACAAGCATAAGGACGCGGATAGCCGCTCTCTACGAGCCGGTCAATCGTCATGCGCCCTACAGCGGCCGCCCCCGCTGCATCAGAACCTGATATAGCGGCAAACATTCCGCAGACCAACACCGTGGCAGAACCAAATCCGCCTTTGGTCCAACAGGTTAACGCTTCAGCCACATCTAAAAACTTACGGCTCAAGCCGGTTCGCACCAACACGTCGCCGGTCAGGATAAAGAGAGGTATAGCGGTTAGAGCAAAGGCATCAATACCGTCAAACAATGACTCGCCAACCAACGACAGTGGCAGAGCACCTGACATCACTAACAAAAGAATAGCGGCACTACCAATAGCAGCCCATACGGGCACAGCTAGCGCACACAGCAGCACAAACACCAGCACGGGGATAAAAAAATCAGGTCCCAATTCTAGCGCTGTTTCTAAAGTTTCATTCCAGAGCATGGCGCGACCTCAATCAAAAAGTTTATTGCCTTCGAACACGGGGTTTCCGGCTCTCAGGTCGCGAATATCACGTATGAAGGACTGCACCAGTCGCAAAATCATCAACGAAAATCCGATCGGTACTGCCGCTAGAAACCACACTAACGACACGCGCAATCCGTGGCTGACGGAGCCAAACTTCCAAGAAATCATCACCGTCTCGAATGACCAGTAAAGTGCAACACAGGCAACAACGAACATCACCAGATCACCAAAGATGTACAGCAATGCTTTTAATCGTGGGCTTAGGTAATGCATCAGTACGTCGATACGAATATGCGCTCGCTCGCGCACAGCAGTGGCAGCCCCTATCCAGGCCAGATAGATAAATGAGTAGCGAACTATTTCCTCGCCCCAAATCGACGAGTACTCAAAAAACTCGCGCCTGACGACTTCTACCGCCATGGTCAATACGAGCATTACGTAGAAAGCGAGCAACGCCCAGCCTTCCCCTTTTTCATCGATAGATTTCCAAAAACTAGACATGCCCTACTCCGGAGCGAGCTTGCAAATAGACAGGAAGCACTAGAAAGTTAAATCAAAGAACGAGGCGCTCTAGAACAAGCACCTCGAAACACACATCACACCTTAGGCGTCGTGTACAAAGTACTTGCCACGAGTTTCAGCAGCTTCCGCAAGTTTGTTGAAATCTTCCATTGAGCCCGCGAGGTCTTTTTTGTAGACATCCCATTCACTGCGCTGGTATCCGCCAGCTTCTACCCACTGGCTCATTTGATCGTCGGTAAGCGCATGGAACTCAACACCGTTTCGGCCCATTTCGTAGATTGCATGACTACGCGCAGAAGGCACCTTGGCAAGGTTCTGGTGGGCGGTCATTTCAGATGCAAATTCGACCGCTTCTTGTAGCTCAGGACTCAGTGAGTTGAACCACTCCAAGTTGCAGGAGTACACCTGAGCATCAGGTACTGCTTGCGTAAATGTGATGTGGCTAAGCACATCTTTAAAGCCAAAGACGTAAAGCGCACCAGCGGAGGGATCAAGCGCATCAGCCACACCTTGCTTAATGGCAGAAGGTGTTTCACCCCAAGCGATAGGCGTGGGATTAGCTCCTACCATGCGGTAGTACTGTTGCAGCATTTGTGAACCAGGAACGCGGAATTTCACGCCTTTCATATCTTCAGGGGTAATAATGGCGCCAGCGCCGCCTTTACGTACGGCGACAACGCGGGGGTCTATCACTATATAACACAGCGCCTTAAAGCCCTTGGCTTCGAGCTTGGGGTGTACAGCTTCAGCCCAAGCATCTGAGTTGACCAAATTGACGAAGCGCTGATTGGTGCCGCAGAAGTATGGCAAGTTGACCAAATCGGCAGCGGGAGCAAAAGCCGCAAAGTTAGCCAAGGAGTGCTGCGCCGCTTGAATGGTGCCGCTTTGAATTTTTTGAATAAGTGCGCCGCCAGCGCCAAGTTGCCCAGCAGGCGAAAGTTTGACGTATATTTTGCCGCGAGATGCGTTCTGAATGTTTTCTTTAAGGTCCAACTGCATGATCGGATAACTACGTGATGCACCTAGCGCGTAGGCAGTGGCGATAGTCATCACTGTTTCAGCAGCTTTCTCGCGTTCCTTTTCTTCTTTTTTGGTCATCGCGACCGCTTCTTCTGACCACAAGAACCCACCGCCAGCAGCTACAACTGCTGCGGTAAATGCTCCGGTACTGGAGAGCTTGAGGAAGTTTCTACGTTCAATCAGCTGTCGATCATCTACTTGTTCAGTCATGGTCTACTCCTAGAGGTGTGGTGTTTCAATATCGCTTAAACAGTCTCCACAGAGCTTTTGAGCTCTGCTTAATTATTCGAATCAGATTCGAGCTCTTCACGCCGCGCCTTTAAAACTGCAGCAACAAAAAAAACTGAAACGGCTGCCAATAGCAGCATTTCACTGATGTCGCCAAGGAAGGCCGAACCACCCAAAGATCCCATCAGTATATTTCCTACAAAAAGCAGAAAAAGAACGCCAGAAATCATCAAATACATAGCATTTCCTTAGCAAAAACAGTTTGTTGTGATCAATATCGCTATCAATCTCTTTCGAACCTAGTGCTTAACTTATCTGAATTAAAATGCCAATGCAAGCGCTTACATGTCTTTTTGTAATCGCTTGCATTGTTATAAGATCAACAGCGAAACGATGAATATGTCAAAATCCAGCAAAAGTTAACTCGCACTAATCGCACAGAGCCCAGCATGAGCAAGCCTGCTTTACCCACCCTTGAAGACGTAGCAAAAGCAGCTAATGTATCCACCGCTACTGTCTCAAGATGCCTTAACTCACCTGAACGCGTAGCCGAGCAAACACGAGACAAAATACTCGCCGCCGTAGACTCGTTGGGTTACTCACCCAATTTTGGCGCTAAGGCTTTAGCCACTAAACGCACCAACACCATCGGCGCGATTATCCCCACTATGGCCAATGCGATATTTGCTAGAGGCTTGCAAGCTTTCCAAGAGACTTTAGGCACGCACGGAGCGACCTTACTGGTTGCCAGTTCCTACTATGATCCAGAGATTGAGGAGCAACAAATTCGCTCGATGATTGCACGCGGCGCCGATGGTCTACTGCTTATCGGGCAGAGCCGCAGTGAACGTGTGTACGAATTTATTAAGCGCCAGAACATACCGATAGTCATTGCCTGGAGCTACGACAAGAATAGCGAGCACAACATGGTCGGATTTGACAATACAGCTGCGTCACGCACTCTGACACAACGCGCTATCGAAATGGGCCACAAACGCTTTGCGTTTATGAGCGCAGAACGACGGCATAACGATCGTGCTCGGGATCGCGTTGAAGGTGCTAAACAAGCGTTATCAGCAGCAAATATTGACCCAGACAGCATGCCGGTCGTTGAAACACCCTACTCCATTGAAGAGTCAGGCGTAGCTTTCGAAGCGTTGCTCAAAAGCCCAAACAAGCCAACTGTGGTGATGTGCGGAAACGATGTCCAAGCCGTGGGGGCATTAAAAAAAGCGCGAGAGCTTGGCTTACGTGTTCCAGAAGATATATCGATTACAGGCTTTGATGATTTAGAAATCACTACCATCGTAGAGCCCGGCATAACCACTGTTCATGTGCCACATCGTCAAATGGGGCAAGCAGCGGCGGAGATATTAATACATGAAAACCCTGACACTCAACGTATTGAACTACCAACCTATACGGTTGAGCGCGGGTCTTTAGCAGCTCCTCGCGAACACTGACGTTGTACTAGGCTGCGCCGTTATCTTGTAATAACTCCAGCATATCCTCGATATCCACACTCGCCGCAACTTCGCGCCCCTCCAGCAGAGAGTCAGCAAGCTCGCGTTTTTGCTGGTGCAAGCTGAGGATTTTCTCTTCGATGGTACCAGCCATAATCAACCGATAAATAGTAACAGGCCGTAGCTGCCCCATGCGGTGCGCTCGATCGGATGCTTGATCTTCCACGGCAGGGTTCCACCACGGATCCATGTGGATAACATAGTCGGCAGCGGTGAGGTTGAGCCCCGAACCACCAGCCTTGAGGCTGATCAAAAACACATCGCCCTTGCCCGCTTGAAAGTCGTCCACTGCCTCTTGGCGTTTTTTGACAGAGGTGCTGCCGTCGAGGTACTGATAGTTCACACCCTGCTTGTCCAGCGCAGCGCGAATCAACTTGAGGTGATCAACAAACTGACTAAAAATAAGCGCTTTGTGTCCGTTGTCCACAAGTTCATCCACAATGCCCAGCAGCTCTTTTAGCTTGCTACCTTCTATGTCCACGGCCGGTGATACCAATCGTGGGTGACAACAGGCGCGGCGCAGGCGAGTGATCTCTGCGAGGATCTTAAAGCGCTGATTGCCGGTCGCTTCTTCAGGCAGCGCCAAATCATCTAAGGCTTGACGACGCAGCGCTTCGTAAAAGACTTTCTCTTCGTCAGAGGCCTCTACAACACGGTTAATCTCGGTGCGCGATGGCAGCTCGGTCAACACTTGGCTTTTGTGGCGACGCAAGATAAAAGGCGCAGCTAGCGCTCTGAGGCGCTGCTTTGCATAGGGGTCGCCGTGCTCTATTGGGCTGATGAACTGCTGCTCAAATTTCTTTTGCGAGCCGAGCAAACCGGGGTTTATCACCTGGAATAAACTCCAGAGTTCACCCAAGTGGTTTTCAATTGGCGTACCCGTGGCAATAATGCGAAAACGCGCACTCAGCGCGGCCGCAGCTTTGCTTCGCAGCGCACGTGGGTTTTTCAACGCCTGCGCTTCATCAGCGACCAAAGTGTTCCACTCCACCGGTGTAAGCAGCTGACTTTCACTCTGCATCAGTCCGTAGCTACTCACCACCACATCGCGAGGGCCTAGCTCGGAAATCATGCTTGAGCGATCACCCTCGCCAAAGCGATGCATGCGCAGTGTGGGAGCAAATCGCGCGGCTTCGTTAAGCCAGTTAGTGCACACAGAAGTTGGTGCTAACACAAGCGCGGGGCCATCTTCCGCTCGCGCTAACAACACCGCCAGTATCTGAATTGTTTTACCCAAGCCCATATCATCAGCGAGACAAGCACCACCACCCCAATGCGCCAATCGCATCATCCAGTCGTAGCCGGCGACTTGGTAATCACGCAGTTGCGCGCCCAAAGTTGAGGGCAACTTTAACTCTAGCTCTTGTGCTTCGCGCAGCTTCTCTTGCTGCAGATTCCACTCCTGCGAGGATTCACCCAACATATCGGCAGTGAGTTCTGCCACCGCTCCACTGGCAAGCGGGTGAAAGCGGCCGTCGTCGTCGGCAAAATCAGCGAGACTCTGAAGCTTTTTGTGCAAGCTGGCCGACAGAGCAAAAAACTCAGACTCCCCGAGTTTTAGGAAACGCCCATCAGACTGGCGCACCAACTGCAGCACTCTTTGCAGAGACATCACGTTGTCTTCATCGAGCGCCAGCTCCCCATCGAGCGCAAACCATTCGCGTTGACTGGAAATATTAAAGGCCATACTGGTGGCACTGTGGTGCCCCAACAGTGACAAGCTACGCCCTTGTGGCCAGCTTAATACCAACTCTTCAGCGTAGTTGCGCAAACCGTCGAGCGCTTCTAGCGCAGACTCAGGGTCTTCGAGTAACCAGTCGGTGCCGGCACTTTGCTGAAAGATCGGCACCTGATCAACTAACGCGTTGAGCGCTTCGAGCTCTTTCGGGAAAGCACGTTCACTGCGCACGCGTTTGCCATCGATCTCGCTGATCACGTTCAGACCACCCACCCCGGGCGAAAACAACGGTCCTTGCTCGCCAAAGGGACGAATAAATGCCCCCATACGCAGGCCTTCACCCGCTGGTTGGATTTGGATGTGCAAGCGTGGATCGCAGGCGATAAACTCGGCGCTTTCATCCACCCCGCCACCGATATCGGATTGCACAGTGAGCAGCGGAGCTATAGCCGAGATGCTTTGCAATACCTGTTCTTTAGCAGACAAAGGAACGCGCAAACCTTCTGGCCCGAGTATGCGGGCGATCTCGATGTGTTGCTCATTGAGCGGTGTGATATCGAGCTGATTAAAGCCGCGTCGCTCAATAACTAGCTTGATTTCCAGATCGCGCACCACAGGAGTCAGTGATAAATTTAACTGCTCTCCCTGCTCCAAAACCACTAGTTCTGGCTCGGTCTTTCGAACTTCAACGGGCTCGCCTATTTCTTCAGGCCAGTACACCGCCGGGTGTCCTACGGCCGCCAGTAATGCCTGCTCGCTTAGCACAGCAACTTCTTTATCGTAGCCGTAGCGATCATACTGTTTGACAGCCTGAATGCAGTCGCAAATGCGCTCATCAGCTGGTGAAAGGAAATCAAAGTTTTCGCGCTCAGTGCGCAGTCGCATCAAAGCAACTTTGCGCCCCTTGCTCCAGCCACTCTTGCTGCGTTTTTGTTCGCGCGGTTCTAGCTGAAAATCATCGCCGATTAGCCACGCCATACGTGACTCTTTGTGCACGTGTGCAACAGCGTCCGTCGGGTCTGAGCCCGAAACCATGCCAGCCAGTGCATTCAACGACATCTGCCATTGCGGCACTGGCTCGATAATAGAAGCGATCATCAGTTTGCCATCAACAACTTTATCGCTATCAGTGTTTAATACTGCGTCGAGCTGTGATACATGCCAAGACAGACCCCTGACATTCGCATCATCTCGCATAGCCTGAAGAGATTCGCGATCGCTGGGCAATATGTCCATATCAAACCAACGGCGATGGCACGCCGCGATCAGATGCGACAGGGCGCCAATATGCTCGTCACTAAAGCCCTCAGCCGCTCCACCCGTACGACGGAACAACATACGCGCCGAGGCATCGACAACCAGCAGTCGCTCCGCTGAGTCGGAATAGACATCATCGGGTTTTTGTAGTTTTTTTATTTTTTCTAACGAAGGTTTATCACCCAGCTGCAAAAGAGCTAACTGATAAAACAACATGTAGGGATCGTCGAGCGGCTCCATGCGCGCGCCAAACTCGCGCTTACGCTGTTTCAGTGCCTGTAGAAAATATCCCACAGCCGCTTTTGGTTTGTCGGTTGCAAATGCAACAAAGCCTGCCGCACTGGCCAACCAGCTGGAGCTGGCGATGTTTATGCTTTCGAGTTCGATCTCTTCGCCACTGAGAAAGCGCGAAACGAGCAACAATGCCTGAAAAGCAGGCCGTTGCTCGCTGGCGCTGTCAGCGCATTTTTTCATCGCCGGAAGATACGTGCGCAGATCTTCGAGTCCCATCAGACCCATCGACAGCAAATATCCCAACAGTTGCCACTGGATCGCAGCGGGCATGCGATCAAACCATTCTTCATCCCACGCGGTGAGTGAGCGCTCAAAGCACTCGGTTAGCTCGTCGCTCCAGATAAAACTGAAAGGCTTTTGGCAGGCGTAGTGAAAAAGCATATTGCTTTCGCGCAGATAGTAGGCATTGCGTACTAGCTCGTCACTGAGCAAAGCATGGCCAAAGCGGTGGTAGCGCATTTGGTAAATAGAGTAGATACCACGAAATGTTTCGGGCTTGGCCAACCGTACTAAGCGCTCGCCTAAAACTGGGTGCACTCGGATCTCGGTGCCGGCAATGACCTCGATAGCTTCGTGCGCGACCATGCGCTCGCGCCATTCTTTGTTTAACAAAGACGCTAACGACTCTTGATTATTATCTAGACGCCAGCCCAAGGCAGTGATCATCTGCTTGAGCTCGGTGGGTTTGAGCGCACGACCCAATACCGCCAAGACCAACAGCACATTCTTATCGTCTAGAGAAATCGCACCTTGTACATCACTATCGACTGACACTTAACACCACCGGAGCAATAACCTATCTAAGCAAGAGAGAACAACAAAACGCACTTGTCACCACGTCAATATCTAGCCTTTTTATCGGGCTAACCGAGCATTGTAAAAGATTGGCCGTCAGAGATCTGAATAAATCTCATGCAAGTAGACTTTTTTGTGGACGATCCCTAATCCTCAGCAAGATTGCGTCCACACAAGCGCATTGCACAACATCAGTTAGGGCAAGTTTGTGGCGGAGATTTTAGAGAGAAAGAGGCAAATCGATGGATATCGATGGGTACGTTGGTTTCGCCAAAAAAGCGGCAGAGCGCCGCTTCTTAGAGCACAAGCAGGAACTTAGAGACGTGACAGTAAATCTTGTTTCTTGGCGTTGAACTCATCGTCGCTCAGAACACCAGCACCGTGCAGTTGAGCCAATTTTTCAATCAGTGTAAGCAATTGACTGCTGTCACCGTTGCTAACCTGTACGTTATTGTCAGCAAACGAGCCCGAAGCGTTGTTATTGCTCTGCCCCGGAACAGGCGCAGGTGTCAGTGCAAAGCTAGTCGATTCAACAGCTGCTGGCTCATTTTGCGGTTGAGGCGCAGGTGCCGCAAAGTTGTTGTTAGGCGGCGGAGCTTGGGCAACACCAGAAACAACAGGCAGACTGTTGACTGAAATCGTGCCGTATTGGCTGCTAAATGTTAGGGAGGAATCACCGCCCTGCTGCTGGCTCACGCCACCAATCTGGTGATCGAGCGTATCGTACACGGTTACTTGGCCATTCACTTCAACGGCTAAGCGACCGGCGAACACGGCATAACGCGTATTGTTTTGACCACCGCTGCTAAACGGCGAGCCTAAGTTTGCAGGCCACCACTGGTTGCTACCCGGCGTGCCCGCAGGCGCAACAGGAAATACCTGCGTTGTTGCCAATAGGTTAGACAATTCATTGCACAGGTTGTCCACAGTCGACTTTAGGCCGTAGTTGAACATATCCCCCACCATGGTCATACCGCCGCGCATCCACTGGCCGGAACCACCGAGTTCTGGGCAGTTAAATTGCGCCATGGTGCCCGCGCCGTTATTGACAGCGATGAGCATGTGCTCAACAGCCGCAGGGCTGAGGTTATAGCGATAAGATAGATCGGAAACGGCGTTCTGACCGGCTTGACTCAAGGTTTGCACAGAGTGCCTCACATAGGGAAATAAATTAAAAATCGAGCAGTTTTGCAGCTTATCAGTTTACTTAAGGCTACAGGCCTTAGAACCAATAGATAGCGCGCTATTTTTTAGCGGAGCAAGGCCAGTGATAGGTAAATGAAACAAACCACGCAACGACGGTTTTTGACCGCGTATTCCTCTAAGCTGCCTACTTCGCCAGCAATACCCGCACCATTGTATGACCTAACGAATAGCTATTGTTCCAATTTTTAGGGATCGATTCGCCTGCAAATAATGTTATTTCAACACCCCGCCTACTGTTGCTTAGCAGATTGCGTGTCATTGCCTTCCTATGCACCAAAAAGCGCCTATTGGAAAAAAGCTACTTGCGTAGTTATCAGACGTTAATTCAACCAATTAGCATGGAAAATCCACTAAATACAAAAAATCAATTTGGGAGCCGACCGTTTTGGCACTGCTTTGAGGCAATCAGCGCCGGACACCTCGATGTCACTGTTGACCCCCAGCAATTAAGGCTTACGAGCAAGCAACTTCGATGCACCTTGCTGCTGAATTAGGCGCTAAAGACCTCAATCGCACTTTTTTTGGCCTCCGGTAACAATTTTGTTGCAGAACGGCAGACTAAGCATCAGCCCTCAAACTCTAGGCCGATGTTATAAGTCATCTATCAAACTCAGCCAATCGCCCATGAAGCTCGCTTTAAAATTTCTCGCCGGCCTTTTAGTCTGCGCTGTTTGTTATCTAGCCGGAACAGGAAATTTGACGCTTGAGGCGCTTCAGTCACTATTTGAAGACCCTGTTTTACTCGACGGTGAATCGGTTGATTCAAACTCTGCGCGCATGAGGGTTTTGCTCGCCTTAGGCTCTCAAGAAACAGGCTTGACGGTTGACGAATACCGCCAGTCAGTGAAAGACGGTGCGCGATCACAGCGACTTGCCGATACGGCCATTCCGAAATTCAAAGAAGCAATAAAAAACAATAATCCAGCATTGCTTGCTGACGCTCTGGACGACATGCAGGGCGTTGACATTGGCAAGCATTTCCCGTCTATTTACACCGAGCTTATCGCTTCATCGAATATTGCTTTGTTCGACAAAACACTAGAGGCCAGACTCCCTTGTTCTATTGACTCAACAGCTGGTTCAAACGCTCTTGAGGCAGCAGCAAATAATTCGGACGGTCTTTTTTTGCAGTCGCTGATCAACGCAGGCTGCGACATGCCCGCTAAGGCTTCACACTATAATAGAACACCGCTTGTTATCGCCCTCTCCAAGCACCCTGAACGACTGCTTCAATATCCAAGTGCCAAACGCACAATGGACTCAATTCACCGAGCCTTTCCGAGCGTTTTACAAACGGGCAGCGAAGAGCAGATTCGGGAATTTATCAAAATTGGCGCCAGCATTAATATAAACCAGCCCTCCTACAAAGAGTCACCACTTTATACGGTTCTCAGCAGGGGCTTTGACACGCTTGCTGTGTGGATGATCAACTCGGGCGCGGAGGTTAATTTACGTAAACCTCACAGCAAAAAAACATTGCTACTTGCCTTTGAGAAAGGCTACTCCAGCGTTTATGAAGCAATATTGACTCGTAATAGAACAATAGCGAAACAAGCGTATGTGGGTAACTCGTTACTCTCACAAGTCATGCAAATTGAAAATTCTGCTACTCGCTTTAAAGCCATAAAGTACTTGCAACAACAAGGTATCCCATTGGCTAATGACTATACTTCTCACGTGTTACGACTACACAAAGCTATTCAAGATCAGGATGTCGAGCTCGCCAGTCTCATTTTGGCAGAGGGAACCAGAGTTGGCATTGTCTCAAGACATCGCGGCCGTGAAGATGTTCTGCATCACGCAACTGATGCACTCGAAGAACCAAACAAAAGTATCTTTCAAAATCTACTGCAATCTCACGGCTGGACTACTCGATTAGCAAGACAAAAATCGTTAAGTGAAGCGATGGCGAATTGCAGCATCGGCAAAAAAATCCCCGATGCGGATGAAGCTATTTTTTCTAGTAAACGCGACTCAGATTCACAAAGAAAAATAAACCAACAGGATTCTAAGCTGAGTGTCCACCGTTGCATTGCTTCGTTAAATAGCTGCATGGAAAATGGATACGGTGCAGATGACTGTGTAAAAACAGTGACGACTTGTTCGACTTCGTCTCAAGCCGGAGAAAACAATAGCTGCTGTACGGAGGCCGTTAAAAAAGACTACGAACTGTCGCGCTGTGCGGGCAGAGGCGCAATAGACACGTTACAGTATTTTGCCAGCTCGTATTACAAAAGCAAACAACAAGACTAAAGCGCGATAACGTGCATATTCGGCTACAAAGCGTTAAACGCACATGCCAAACAAAACGAGCCAAGAGCTGGCTCGCCTTGCGCCAAACAGCACTCGCAACTGACAATAAAAAGCGAATTACAGATAAATTCGCATAGATGCAGTTGTGCTCTGCGATGCGATTCAGGAGCGCTGGCTAAACATCGCTCCTTGAAACATATTGGCGTATTCGGTCGCCGGCTTTAAAAATTCCTGATAACTCTCATAGACCTTTTTAAACTGTGCATGATCTTTTGCTAGGTCATCGATGACTTCCTGCGTGGCCGTTTTTAGTGCTGCCACCACGTCGTCGGGGAAAACTTTAAACTCTACACCAGACTCTTTGAGTTGAGTGAAAGCTTGCGTATTAAAATAGTCAAACTGAGCCAAGGTTTCTACCGAAGTCGCCAGTGCTGCGTTCTCAACAATCGCTTGCAAATCAGCTGGCAAGCTATCCCAAGCCTGTTGATTGACAGAAACACACAGCGCCGCACCTGGCTCATGGAAGGCAGGCACATAACAAATGTTGGCCACTTTGTTTAAGCCAAAAGCTTGATCCAATAAAGGACCAACCCATTCTGCGGCGTCAATTGCGCCAGACTTAAACGAAGGAAATATCTCTGGCGGTGGTAACAGCACCGCATTGACCCCAAGCTTGCGCATAGCTTCGCCGCCCAAACCGGCAATGCGCATATTCAGCCCCGACAGATCCTTAACGCTGTTGATTTCTTTTTTAAACCAACCCGCTGATTGAGTGCCTGAATTGCCACTGTAAAACGATTTGATACCCCGCTCTGCGTTCAGCTCATCCCACAGTGCTTGTCCACCACCATTGATCAACCAAGCGGCGTGTTCGGTTGCTGACATGCCAAATGGCACCGTGCTGAAAAAGTGTAGCGCTGGGTTCTTGCCCGCGGCGTAATACGGTGTGGTGTGGCCAATCTCAACCGTGCCTTTTTGTACTGCATCTTCCACGGCGAACGGTGGCACTAGCTCACCACTGCTATACACCTTAAAGCTCAGCCGACCACCCGACATGGCTTCGACGCGCTTGGCAAAACTGGTGACGTTAGTGCCTACGCCTGGAGCTTTTGCGGGAAAACTGCTGGGTAGCTTCCAGACAAACTTTTCGCCATCTGCGGCGACTGCATTAGTGGCCGCCACAGCAGAACTACCCGCTGTAAATGCCGCTGCGCGCTGAATAAAACTTCTACGTTCCATACCCTTCTCCTAATCAAATACAACGTCTGGCAACCACGTCGCCAGGGCCGGAAAATACAACACCAACAGCATAGCAATAAGCTGGATGATCACAAACGGGATAACCGACAAGTAGATATCAACAGTGCGAATATGCGAGGGTGCAACCGAACGATAATAAAATAATGCAAAGCCAAACGGCGGCGTTAAAAAGCTGGTTTGCAAGTTCATTGCAACTAACACAGCAAACCATATTGGATGAAAGTCTGTGGCCAGCAACACAGGCCCAACAATTGGAATTACAATGAAAATAATTTCAACGAACTCCAATACAAAGCCCAACAAAAAAATCACCAACATCACAGCGAACAGCGCCCCCCAGTGCTCTCCGGGAATCGCGCTCAAAACCTCTGCAACCACCTCGTCACCACCAAAGCCGCGAAACACTAAAGACAGCATGGAAGCCGCCACAATGACGCCAAACACCATCGCCGATACGCTGACCGTTTCTTGCACTGCCCCGCCTAGAATGTTGTGTTTTAAGAGATGAAACACCGCTGTCAACAGCGCCAACACCAGCACGGTGTTTGCAACCATCGCGGAAAGACTGCCCGAATCGATAAGCAAAGCGCCGCTACTGAAATCAATGTTCGACCAGCCCATAGACTTCATAAAAGCCAACGCAAAGGCACAAAGTGCCCCAACCACCATAAGACCTCGTAGCCATCGCGGTGCATCAACATGACTAGCACCAGCAATGAGCAAAGTGCCCGCTACACCTACCGCGGCGGCTTCAGTCGGCGTCGCCACACCCAATAATATGGACCCCAAAACTGCGATGATCAACAGCAGCGGTGGCAGGAACGTGCTCAGGATATCTGCCAGTTCAACAGCTGCTTCTACGTTAGCGCTGGGAGCTTGTTTGTTTGTATCAAGGGGCAGCTCGTCCTGATCTGGCTGAGTCGCTGCGTCTGTCACCGTGTTAGAAACCGAACCGGAGTCTGAAAACAACCGACTGTGTACAAAAACATAACCGGCATACAGAGAAACCAACAGCAGGCCCGGAATCAAAGCACCGGCAAACAAATCCCCTACAGAGACCGGATCGGGAGCAAAATTACCCGCATTGCGCTGAGCCTCAAGATAGGCATTTGAGATTTGATCTCCCAACAAAATTAAGACAATAGACGGTGGGATGATTTGGCCTAAGGTGCCAGAAGCACAGATCAGCCCGCTGGAAAGTCGAACAGGAATGCCTGCCCGTAACATGGCCGGTAGGCTGATCATGCCTAGCATAACGATAGTTGCGCCGATAATACCTGTGGAGGCCGCGATGAGTGTGCTTACGATTAACACTGAGTAGGCCAATGCTGAGCGCGTGCCGCCAAAAAAGCTCGCCATGGTGATTAGCATGCGCTCAGCGATGCGGGAGCGTTCAAGCAAAGTACCCATCAAGACAAAAAGCGGCACCGCAATGAGCAAGGAGTTATCCATGATGCCAAAGACTCGCTGAGGAAAGGCACCAAAAAAGCTGAGGTCAAAATGCCCAAACATCGAAGCGACAAACGCCACTAAAACTGGCACACCCGCAATGGCCAACATGACAGGTACACCGCTCATGATTCCGGCCAGAAGGCAGGCTAACAAAACCAGCAGCCAAATCTCTTCCACAATCATGTGCTTGACCTTGTTGCCACGTATTCACCTTTGCGCAGCAAAATCGTCGCACCTTGCAGCAACATCAAAACAGCTGTCACCGGTAGACAGGTTTTCACTAAATAAAGCCCAGGCAGCCCCCCTGTCTCTTTTGAGCCTTCTTTGATTTCCCAGGCATACCGGATGTCAGGCCATACGTGATACAGCAACAACGAGAACACCGGTATCAACAGCAGCACAACTCCCGCAAAATCTACGGAGCGACGTGTGGCAGGCGTTTGCTTCTCGCGGAAGACATCAACCCGCACGTGCGCATCACGTCCAAGTGCATAGGGAATCCCCAGGATCACGAGCGCTGCAAAGCAATAGGAGGCAAAGTCTTGTAATTGTAAAAAGCCAATGCCGTAGATATAACGCAGCAATACAATCGCGATTTCAGAGGCAGCTAAACCCGCGAGTAAAAAAACGCATAAAACTCCGGTGAGTCGATGCAGCGTTAGACCAAGAGAAACGAACAAACGAAGTGCTCCCGTGAATCAGCTAGACGAGCGATAAAGTGCTCAGAAAAATCACTTGAAATATAAGCGCCATGCTAGCACTTCTCGCGGAGTTATAAGTCGAGATTAAGCTCCAATTAAGCGACACCAGAAGCCATATTCAATAGAAAAACACCTTCGAAGACCGCCACTCAAACATAACAATGCACTGACACTAGGTAACTGGCAGTGAGATCAAATAAAATCACTTCAGCGAGTTAGCGATGATACTGTGGTACTAACGATCCTCTCTTCCCCGATGTCTTACGCACAGGTCACATCCCCATGAGTGAACGTATCGTGCAACTGCACAGTGAGTTAACCTATCTGGTTGAAACACCCACGACCATTTTGCTGCAAGTGGCTGCGATGAAAACCAGTTGGCAATTTATCAAAGATGAGCTTCTGACAGTTAACCCCTCGACTCCTGTCGACTACTTACAAACAGGGCCACTTGGCAATCGAGCTTGCAGGCTCAGCCTACAACCGGGCTCTACCACTATCCATTATTCGGCCACTGCAACACTTGCCCCTAAGCAGCCGGTTAACTCAAGCTTAAATGAACTTGACTACACCAAACTGCCTGCAGATGTATTGCCGTACCTGAATCCGAGTCGTTATTGCGAGTCTGACAAATTGGGGAAGTTTGCCGCCGATACCTTTGGTCACATGAACCGTGGCTTTGATCGCGTTAGCAAAATAGCCGATTGGGTGTTTAATAGCTTGTCTTACACGCCAGGAAGCACAGGACCCAGCACGACAGCCTGCGATGTCTTGCTGCAGCGTACTGGCGTCTGCCGCGATTACGCGCACTTGGCTATCGCACTGTGCCGTTCTTTGGGGATACCTGCTCGTTACGTATCAGGTTATGCGGTCAATTTAGAGCCACCCGATTTTCACGGTTTTTTTGAAGCATTTTTGGGCGGTGACTGGATACTATTTGACGCCACAAAACTTGCGCCGGTCAGTGGCTTTGTTCGTATCGGTGCTGGGCGTGACGCGGCGGATGTAGCGTTCGCCACACTGATTGGCCAAGCCACATTGACGGGTATCACGGTACAAGCGATAGACCCAGAACAAACGCACGACGACCCCAACAATGAGGCCATCTCCACTGCCTAGCAAGACCACAGTGCACATTGTTTAAGCGCAGTGCCACCCTAAGTTGCCCATCAATTTTTCTCTAAAAACCAAAAACGGCGAGCCAAAAGGCTCGCCGTTCTTGTCTTACAAAAAGCTGTTTAAAGATTAACCTTTAAGAACTTTCAGCAAGGTTTCACCTAATTTTGCGGGTGATGGAGAGACAGCGATTCCGGCCGCTTCCATAGCTGCGATTTTGTCATCAGCTCCGCCTTTGCCGCCAGATATTACAGCACCGGCGTGGCCCATGGTGCGACCAGGAGGCGCAGTACGCCCCGCGATAAAACCAGCGATAGGCTTTGAACGGCCCTTTTTCGCTTCGTCGGCGATAAACTGAGCCGCATCTTCTTCAGCTGATCCACCAATTTCACCGATCATGATGATCGATTTGGTTTCGTCGTCGGCCAAGAACATCTCGAGCATGTCGATAAACTCTGTACCTTTAACGGGGTCACCACCGATACCAACAGCAGTGGTTTGACCCAAGCCGGCGTTAGTCGTTTGGAAAACCGCTTCGTAGGTCAAAGTACCAGAGCGTGAAACCACACCCACAGAGCCTTTGCTGAAGATGCTTCCTGGCATGATGCCAATCTTGCACTGATCAGGTGTCATTACACCCGGGCAGTTAGGACCGATCAAGCGAGAGTTAGAGTTAGCCAAACGCGCTTTAACTTTGATCATATCCGAGACAGGTACGCCTTCGGTAATACATGTGATCAGAGGAATCTCAGCGTCGATTGCTTCAATGATTGCAGCAGCGGCACCGGCAGGTGGTACGTAAATAACAGAGGCGTTAGCACCTGTCACTTCCTTGCCTTCGGCAACACTGGCAAAGATAGGTAGCTCTTGACCGCTAGCCGCAGTCCACTGAGTACCACCCTTCTTTGGGTGGATACCACCGACCATTTGAGTGCCGTGGTAAGCCAAAGCTTGTTCAGTGTGGAATGTGCCGGTTTTACCGGTCATGCCTTGAACCAAGACTTTTGTATTTTTATCAACCAAGATAGACATTATGCGGCTCCCTTGATAGCGGCAACAATTTTCTGTGCTGCATCGTCCAGATCATCAGCGGAGACAACGTCTACGTCGCTGCCGTCGATGATGGCTTTACCTTCAGCAACCTTGGTGCCTTCGAGGCGAACAACCAACGGTACTTTTAGGCCTACGTCTTTCACTGCCTGCACAACGCCTTCAGCAATAACGTCGCAACGCATGATGCCGCCGAAGATGTTGACCAGAATGCCTTTGACATTGGGATCAGCTGTGATGATTTTGAAAGCTGCGGTAACTTTCTCAGTGGTGGCACCGCCGCCCACGTCGAGGAAGTTAGCTGGCTCTTCGCCGTACAACTTGATGATATCCATCGTGGCCATGGCCAAACCAGCGCCGTTAACCATGCAGCCGATGTTGCCGTCGAGGGCTACGTAAGCCAAGTCATGCTTGGAAGCTTCGATTTCTTTGGCGTCTTCTTCAGACTCGTCACGTAGCTCCATCACGTCGGGCTGGCGGAATAGCGCGTTGCCATCAAAAGACATCTTTGCGTCAAGGACGCGCAGTGAGCCATTTTTCATGACGATCAGCGGATTAACTTCCAGCAGGGCCATGTCTTTTTCAACAAAAGCTTTGTAGAGCAAGCTGAACAGCTCTGGGCCTTCTGCAGCAGCGGTTCCAGTCAGTTCAAATGCCTCAACCAATTTGGCCGCGATACTAGCATCAACACCCGTTTCGACGTCTACGTCGACTGTGTGGATTTTCTCTGGGGTGTCATGGGCAACTGCTTCGATGTCCATGCCGCCTTCGGTAGAAGCGACAAAAGACACTTTGCCTGTCTCGCGGTTAACGAGAATAGACAAGTACAGCTCTGACTCGATATCAGCGCCGTCTTCTAGATACAAACGGTTGACTTGCTTGCCGGCAGGGCCGGTTTGCGCTGTCACCAGTGTGTTGCCAAACATTTCTTCGACGTGTGAGCGAACTTCGTCTGCTGTGAATGCCAAACGCACGCCGCCTTTGGCGTCTGCGGGCAATTCTTTGAATTTACCTTTACCACGTCCACCTGCGTGGATCTGGCTTTTCACCACGTAAAGTGGGCCGGGTAGCGCTGCTATTGCAGCCTCAACATCGTCCTTGCTCAGGATCGGCTCGCCGGCGGCCACGGGGGCCCCGAACTGCTTCAGCAGTTGCTTTGCCTGGTACTCATGTATGTTCATGAAGTAGCTCTCGCTCTGGGTTTACAGAAGGTGCCGTTCTGGCCTTTTGTAAAAAACTGCTCAAAAAGTCTGATTCGCGTTTTAGATGTTTTTTACACCGTTGCACGCTTAGGCAGACGCTTTTGAATGACTTTTCACAGGCCGATTTTCGTCAAACGGCTAGATTAGGTACACATCCATCCCCACCATTGTGACAAAAAATGGAGAAGAATTGGACTGAAAAACGCATCGTTATTGACAATTTCTGTTAATTAGCGCAGTAAAATGCCTTTTGCCAGTGCAGAGCATCGGCAGGCGGCACTATAACGTTTGGAAAGTTAGCGTTATTTGGCTTCAGGGACAGGTCAGCTTGGACGACCAAGCCGAAAATGGCGGTGCGAACGCTCGATATTGTGAGTTTTTCATCGAGAAAAGCTATGTCAGTTGCATGAGCTGCTTCTGAAATCTCTAGCGACGAGGACTGTTCCACACCATTGATAATTGAGAGGCCCAAGCACATCGTTTGCACACCAACAAAAACGACACCTGCAACTACCCGAGCTCATCGCCAGACACATGCACGTGCGACGCTAGGAACGCACGTACCTGCAGGCCAAACTATGTGATCAGCCTGTCTGCATATCGAGCTGCTGGTGGATCTGGGCAATCAACGCTGAGTCCAACCCCAAAGCTGTCGCCAGATGCTGCAAATACGCCTCTTCCATCGGATTATCTAAGTCTAGTACCGTCAGCGACGCGAGGTACACTTCTGCCGCTTCTTCGGCGCCGGATACACCCAAGGCTATGTCGACGGGGTTGAGAGGTTTTTCGAGTTCTTGCTGGATAAACTCAGCGGCCGACGCATCTAGCCCCAAGATGGTAACTTGCTCGTTTATGCGACGGCGCTCTTCGTTGTCTATATGGCCATCTGCGCGTGCAGCGCCAATCATCGCCCGAAGCAACCTTAAGCTACGTTGATCAATATTGGCTGGATCTTTGTTCACAGGAATTGCAGTAAAACCAGGCTCGGCAAGCACCGCACTTTGATCTTGCCAATTCTGGTATGCCTTATAAGCCACCCCACCCAGCGCTGCAATACTGCCAAGTTTGACCGCTTTACCGCCAAGTTTTCGACCAGTTTTAGTGCCTAACAGCAGAGCCAACGCACCCGCGACCGCCGCCCCCTTTCCCATACCCGACAGCATCGCTTCACGCTCTTGCCCTTCGGGCGGCAAGTTGAGCTTTTGCTCTGCGTAGTCCTTGCCACGAGTACTCAGATCTTGTCCAGCACCTAAAATTTCATCCAACAGCTTCTTGGCATCCATCGCGTTTGTATCACTCCAAAAAATTATATCGCCACTACATACAGGCACGGTTTGCCGTTAGGCACTCACTTTTTACAGTGGAGACTGTCGTCAAACCCCTAAGTATTGGTCTGTTGTTTCGGGTGTTAGTTCCGCAAATGCGCCAGACCAAACCGTTACTCCACGCTGCACTACATAGGCGTCGTCTGCAACGGTTGCGAGCTCTTTCAGGGACTTATCTACCACCAAGATGGCCAGCCCAGTCTCGCGCTTTAGTACTGCAATAGCAGACCAAATTTCTTGCCTTACCAAGGGCGCCAAACCTTCAGTGGCCTCGTCTAGTATCAGCAAGCGAGGGTTTGTCATCAAGGCGCGGCCAATCGCGAGCATTTGTTGCTCACCGCCAGATAAAGTGGCGGCGGACTGGTGTCGACGCTCCTCTAGTCGCGGGAACAACTCGCACACGCGGCTGAAATCCCAGTGCCCTGCTCGTGCCGCAGCGTGTAGGTTTTCATCAATGGTCAAATTGCTAAAACAACGCCGCCCCTCGGGCACTAAACCCAACCCTAGACGCGCCGCCTTGTGCGAAGGCAGCAATGCCAAGTTGTGCCCGTCAAACTGTAACTCGCCCTTAGCAATGGGTAGCAGTCGACTGATAGCTTTGATGGTGGTGGTTTTACCCATGCCATTACGACCAAGCAAAGCGGTAACTGAGCCTTCTTTGACCTCCAAGTTCAGATCAAATAAGACTTGACTGGCCCCGTAGTTTACTTGGAGATGGCTGGCGGATAACAGGCTCACTCTTCTTCCCCCAAGTAGGCACGCCGCACCTCTGCGTTGTTGCGTATCTCCTCAACAGTGCCTGTAGCGATTAGCTCACCGTAGACCAGCACACTGATACGATCAGCCAATGCAAACACTGCATCCATGTCGTGCTCCACCAGCAGTATGGGCGCTTCGTGTCGCAATTCAGCCAGAAAGTCAGTTAGACGCTTTGAGCCACCACCGCCTAAACCTGCCATTGGCTCGTCCATCACAAAGGCTTTTGGTTGCAGGCTCAGCGCCACGGCCACTTCGAGCTGGCGACGCTGCCCGTGGGACAGAGCCGCTGTGCGAGTATCGGCATGTGATTCAAGTCCTACGCGCTGCAATGCTGCCTCGGCAATATCCATCAAAGTGGCATCGTGCAATGCCGGGCGGAAAAACCGAAACACCTGACCGCGAGCTCCCAATGCACCTAACACAACGTTTTGCAGCACCGTGTCTTCCATCGCCAACGAAGAGATTTGAAAGGTACGAGCCAAGCCCAATCGTGCACGCTTGACAGCACTAAGAGCGGTGATGTCTTGGCCGTTAAAGAGCACTTGGCCAGCGTCGGGTTTCAACTCACCAGAGATCTGCTTTATTAACGTAGACTTGCCCGCGCCATTGGGACCAATTAAGGCGTGAATCTCGCCTTTTTTAAGCTCTAAGGAAATGTTGTTGCTGGCCTGCAGCGCAGCAAAGCTCTTGCTTATCCCTTGGACCGAAAGCATGGATTCAGCCATTCGCTTGCTCCCGCCCCGCCAAGGTGCCAATGATGCCACCACGGGCAAACAACACCACCAGCAATAACAGCAAGCCTAAATAAATATGCCAGAACTCACTGAGTCCACCCAACTGATGCTCTAGCAAAATAAATAACGCTGCACCGGCTACAGGCCCGAACAAGCGACCAACACCGCCAAGAATCACAAACACCATTATCTCGCCGCTGGTTTGCCAGCTGAACATGGTCGGGCTAACAAAACGATTGAGATCGGCGAACAACGCGCCGGCCAATCCAGTGATGGACGCTGACAGGACAATCGCTACCAGTTGTACATTGTATCGCGTGATACCCACCGCCTGTACACGTGCCGGCGATTGCCTAGCCGCATTTAGCGCCAAACCAAAAGACGATTTTGCAAGCCTGTGATAAAACCAGAGTGCTAACGCCAATACCGCGTATGTGAGCAACATAAACTGCAACGGATCAAGTGTATTTAACCCAGGGAAGCCATTACGCACATAGATGGACAGTCCGTCCTCACCGCCGTAAGCCAACCAACTGATCGCAAAGTAATAAAACATCTGCGCGAATGCCAGGGTGATCATAATAAAATAGACACCTGAGGTTCGCAGGCTCAACGCGCCTATAAATACCGCTGCCAGTGCCGAGACAGTCATCGCAGTCAACCATATCAGCGGCATAGATTTAGTCCCTTCTAACAAGAAAGGAGCTTCCATCAACGGGGTGTAGCTCTGAGCATGGCTGGCTAATATGCCCATGGCATAGCCGCCCAAACCAAAAAAAGCAGCGTGCCCAAGACTAACCAAACCACCTACACCCAGTGCTATATTGAGGCCAACACCCGCAAGCGCAAGTATCGCTACACGCGTACACAAGGTTAGCGTGAAGGGTTGATCACTAAGCCAAGCCCATAGCGGCACCGCGCACAGAACTATGCACAGAGAGAGGTTTATCCAACTTTCTCGGCTCAGGCTATTGATAAAACTCATAGAGATCGCCCATAGAGGCCGGTGGGCTTTACGATTAGCACCGCCGCCATCAAGATGTAAATCAACATGGAAGAGAATATGGCGCCGACAGATTGAGCTTCGGACATCTCTATAAATGTGCTGAGCATTTCAACCAACAGCAAACCACCAAGCTTTTCCGTTAGACCCACTAATATCGCGGCGACAAGCGCACCCTTGATAGAGCCGATACCGCCAATCACGATAACGACAAATGCCATGATCAACACAGGCTCTCCCATGCCAACTTGCACCGATTGCACCGCACCAACTAGTGCACCGGCCAAACCCGCAAGCGCGGCCCCAAGAGCAAACACCAAGGTATAGAGCTTTGAGATATCCACCCCGAGTGCGGCAATCATCTCGCGGTCATTCTCACCGGCCCTTATTTGCACACCTAAGCGAGTTTTAGAAATCAACAAATACAAGGCAGCAGCCACTGCGAGGCCGACAAGGATAATGGAGAGTCGGTACAGCGGATACTGTACGCCTCCCGGCAACGTGACAGCGCCTTTTAGGTAGTCAGGAATATTGAGATACAGCGGGAAGGAGCCAAACAACCAGCGCGTGCCTTCGGAAAAAATAAGAATGAGTGCAAATGTCGCGAGCACTTGATCAAGATGGTCTCGGTCGTACAGGCGGCGAATAACCAATACTTCGACCAAGGCACCGGCAGCGGCAGCCGCGCACAAACTAGCGGCTAAGCCAAGTAAAAAAGAGCCGGTTGCATTAGCAACTGCCGCAGCGGCAAACGCACCGACCATATACAACGAACCATGCGCAAGGTTTATTAAACCCATCACGCCAAACACCAGTGTCAAGCCTGCGGCCATCAAGAAGAGCATCACGCCAAACTGAATGCCGTTCAGCATTTGCTCCAAGATTAATATCATAGACATAGCGGCTAAGCTCTAAGACAGATAGGGAAATACAGTGGCGATATTGCGCGAATGACAAACCACCCGCTCAGATGCCTATGCGCAACTGTCGCTGACGGGTACGACCGTACCCGCCAGCGATAGTTAACTCAGCACGAATTAGAGATTGCAGTCCGCAGCATAGATATCGGAGTGCTCGGTGAGTGCAGTGCCAATAATTTTATTGGTATAAACATCTCCCTCTTTCACCACCTCACGGACATAGATGTTTTGGATCGGGTGCTGGTTAGACGCAAAGGCGAAATCTCCGCGCACTGATTCAAAGTCTGCAGCTTTCAGCGCTGTTCGAAAGGCGTCTTGATCTTTTACGTCCGCCACCTGCATCGCGCTGAGTAACAAGTTCGCGGTATCAAAACCCTGACTGGCATAAAGTGAGGGTAGACGGCCATACTTTTCTTGAAAGCTCTTCACGAAAGCCATGTTTGCGGGTATATCGATGTCTTTATTCCACTGCGAGGTGTTTTTCACTCCTAGCGCAGCATCACCTACTGCTTGCAATATCCCTTGATCAAAGCTGAATGCTGGACCAATGAGAGGAAGCTCTAACCCGCTGTTGGCATATTGTTTAAGGAATGAAATACCCATGCCACCCGGCAAAAAGAAAAACACCGAATCGGCGTCTGATGCCCGAATTTGTGCAATTTCGGCGGCGTAGTCCTTTTGACCGAGTTTCGTCAATATCTTACCCGCAGGCTCGCCGCTGAAAGTGCGCGTGTAGCCATTGAGCGCATCAACTCCAGCCGGATAATTTGGCGCTAAAACGAAGCTTTTGCTGTAGCCGGCTTGGTTCGCGTATGCGCCCGCGCCTTCGTGCAGGTTATCGTTTTGCCAAGCGACGTTAAAATAGTTGGCGTTGCATCCCTTACCCGCCAAAGCAGCAGGGCCAGCGTTCGGTGAAAGATAGAACTTGCCTTGCGCTGTTGCGCTGGGCACAACGGCCATTGCCAAATTTGACCAAATAATCCCAGTAAGCACGTCAACCTTCTCAGACTGAATCATTTTGTCTGCCAGCTGAACGGCGATATCGGGTTTACGCTGATCATCTTCGATCACCACACTCAACCCTTCAACGTCAGATTGCTCTACAGCGAGCATAAATCCATCGCGCACATCGATACCCAGACCGGCACCACCGCCTGACAGGGTGGTGATCATGCCAACTTTGACATCGGCGTTTACGCTCGCAGCACCGAGACTGAGCATCACGGCGCTTGCACTTAACATGAGCTTTGTAAATTTCATTCATCCTACTCCTAGTGGACGTTTACAGATTCTTGAAAACATCGAGCATATAATCTCGCACGTGAGCGCGTCGTTGACCATAGAGTGCAGGCGAAAACATCACCCTGCGCTCTCAAACAATCGAACCGATGGCTTTAACATACGCCGTGACGCAATATGTTTCAAGCATAAATAGTTAAGGCATAAAGCAAGTTAATAGCCGATAGCGCAGCCGTCTTTGCGATGATCTGATGCCCCTGTCAGCACTCCTTGCTGCCAATCGATAGATATCGCTTGCGAACCGCCGATTGCACCAGTGGCAGCGGAAATGCGATGGCCGCGTGATTTCAGCGCATCCACTAATGCTTGCTCAGCCGTTGTTTCAATCTCGACTTCACCGGTGAAGGGATCAACCATATAGCGTGGCAAGTCCATGGCTTCTTGCAGGTCATATCCAAATTCGAAGTGTCGACTGAGGAATTGCAGGTGACCAAAAGCCTGGTATTGCCCACCCATGACACCGTAACTCAGCTCTACCTTCCCGTCTTTGTACACCATTCCGGGGATGATGGTGTGCAGCGGCCGCTTGCCTGACGCAATGGCATTCGGGTGTCCGGCTTGCAAGCTAAAACCCTGTCCTCGATTCTGGAATACAACGCCCGTATTTGGTGCCATTAAACCACTGCCAAAACCATGGAAAACGGTATTGATAAAACTGCAGCTGTTGCGATCTTTATCAACAACAGAGATATAAACCGTGTCTTTGTGTTTGGGCAACATCCATTCACGCGGCGGCTCGATCGCCCTCTCAGGGTCGATTAGCGATCTCAATTGCTGTGCATACTGGCAACTAAGCAGCTCGTCTACAGGCACCTGCGCCATTCGCGGATCACCGACATAAGCGTTGCGCGCGGTATAGGCTAGTCGACAGGCTTCTAGTTCTGCGTGCACCCGCTCTACTGATAACGCACCACTGTCGATTCGTTGCTCGGCCATCATGTTAAGTAACAACAGCGCGATCACACCTTGCCCATTTGGCGGGCACTGGTGCACTTGTCTGCCAAGATAATCAGCACATATGGGGTTGACGTATTCTCCCGAAGTCGCGCGAAAGTCATCGACCGTATGTAATCCACCCTGCTGGCCAAGATAGTCAGCCATGGTTTTGGCTAAGTCGCCATTGTAAAAGCCGTCTCGACCCTCACGAGCAATCAACTCCAGGCTACTAGCAAGTTCAGGCAGCCGATGCAGATGACCTACAAGAGGCGCCTCACCCTCGGGCAAATAGGCTGCGGTTGCCGTAGCATCTCGCCGCAGTAAATCGGCCGCGTTGTGCCAGTCATGATGCACACGTGAAGACACAGGAAAGCCCTCGCGGGCATAAAATATCGCTGGCTCTAGCACCGCAGCAAGCGGTAGAGCGCCATGATCACGGTTAAGTTGATACCAACCGTCCACCGCACCGGGTGTGGTCACAGCATGTGGAGAGTGTTGTTCGATCGAGCTTATGCCACGCTCGGCATACCACTCAACTGTAGCGGCTTGCGGCGCGGAACCGGAGCCGTTGAAGGCGATGGGCACGCCCCGACCCTTGGGCGAATAGAGGCAAAAGCAATCGCCCCCTATGCCGGTAGAACCAGGCTCGACCACTCCCTGAACAGCTGCTGCGGCAATAGCACCGTCGAGCGCATTACCACCAGCCTTCAGAATATCTATGGCGGCCTGACTGGCCAGTGGATGTGAAGTACACGCCATTCCGCGTGTCGCGTGTACCGGCGAGCGGCCCATCTGCTGGAAGTCTCGCATTTTGTCCCCTGTCATTGACTCATCAATTGAGTTTACAGGGGATAGACTCGCTTCGCCTTAGCGACAGTTAAAGCGCAAGGCGGTAGCGAACGTCAAATCTATGCCGCTTTTTTAAGCACCACTGATGCCGGTGCAAACGTCTTGCTTTGCTGAAGAACCGGCGTTTTACGGCGATCTAACCGGATGGTCTGCCATCCACGCATTGCCGCTAAATCGTATTGGCGAAGTATTGATGGGGCAGGTTTCATCTTTAAATTTCCTTAGTCGGGATTGGAGAGTTAAAATTCGACGTACAGATACAAAAAAGTTGGCGGCTGTTTAAACCACTTCTGTAGTACATATGAACACACAAATAGGCTATTTGCCGCAGATGCAGTGCTGTTTCGCGAACAACCATCGGCGTACAACTTGCTCCCAACCTAAGTGGACAACGCCCGTCTTCAACTGCCTGACATTTTTGGGCCGTGAAGCGTTGCCCTATTTTTTTGCCCACTACGAATTGAAACGAATTCAATGATGCCATCAGCCCTGACTAACGTTGCACAGCCAAAACCCCGCTTGCTTGCTGCAGTCCTAATTTTTGTGCTTATGCTTGCCGCCTGTTACACATCCGCCCAAGCGGAACCAACGCCGCCACCTTGGACTGCCGACACCAAAAACGGCTTGTTTACGGTAACGCTAGGTCCGGAAGCTAACGTGATTCGTATCAACGCCTTGCAGAAGTGGATCGTCACGATTAAAGATAAAAACGGCAGGGACGTAAATCCAGCGCAAATCCTACTGGACGGCGGTATGCGAGCCCATGGACATGGACTGCCAACCCAACCGCAGGTCACAGATTACCTTGGCGAAGGGCGCTACTTAATCGAGGGACTCAGACTTAACATGGTAGGCGCCTGGACATTAATGGTGGGTGTCGACTTTAACGGTCAACGCGATTTGGTATTGTTTGAATTTGAGATCGACTACTGATGAAAGCCCTCGTGATGGTTGTTTTTGCCTGCATTTCAGGGTCAGTTTTAGCGGATTTTCCTGCGTGGTCAGACCGCGAGCTCAGGATTCTACAAAGCTTCAATCTCGACAATTTAGGCTCTGCGCCAGAACAGCCATCAAATAAATACGCCGATAACAAAGACGCAGCCGAGTTAGGGAAACAGCTTTTTTTCGACAAACGCTTGAGCGCGAATGGAGAGCTCTCTTGCGCTAGCTGCCATGTTCCAGCCCTGCACTATACCGACGGGAAAGCGCGCGGAGTTGGTGTCAACACCACGGGCCGGAACACGATGACAATCGTGGGCAGCGCGCATCAACGCTGGTTTTATTGGGACGGACGTCGAGACTCGCTTTGGTCGCAGGCACTAATTCCATTCGAAGCACCGAATGAAATGGGCAGCAGTCGAACTCAAGTGTTAAAGCAAGTCATGCAAGACGACAAACTCAGCTCACAGTACCAGCGAGTCTTTGGTGCATTCCCTGAACAGCTTGACGCTGAGGAATTACCCGAACACGCTGGTCCATTTGCAGACAAAGCAGGACAAGAGAGCTGGTATCGACTCAGTCAACGTGAGCAACGCAGAGTCAACACGGTATATGCCAACCTTGGAAAAGCTATTGCAGCCTTTGAGCGTACCCTAGAGTATTCCCCTACTCGCTTTGATCGGTATTTAGAAGAGCTAACGCAAGGCCGGTCAGACAGCACAACGCTGAGCGACTCGGAAAAGGCAGGCGCAAGACTGTTTATCAACGCAGAAAAAACCCAATGCTTGCAGTGCCACAATGGACCAACATTTAGTAACGGCGATTTCCATAACATTGGCAGCGGAAATTTCAGCGGAGAGCACCTAGACTTTGGCCGCGTGTTTGGCTTACAGGCAGTCGTCATGGACGAATTCAATTGCCTAGGCCCATTTAGTGACGCAAAAAAAGACCAATGCAGCGAGCTTCGCTTTCTCAAGCAAGACGCGCACGTACCACTTGAAGGTTCATTTAAAACCCCTAGCTTGCGCAACGTGGGCGCTACAGCGCCTTATTTTCATGACGGTAGCAAGGCGACACTCGGTGAAGTTTTGAGCTATTACAACCAGCCACCAGACATCACATCGAGCGGTGCACATGAGTTACGGACGTTGAATCTTAGCGACGAGGAGTTGGCTCAGCTAGAAAGCTTCTTGGGCAGCTTGTCGGACTAAAAGCAGGTTTCCCACTAGCTTTTTAATACATTAGCTGTAGCAATCAAGGGCAGGCAGAGAGCGTATCAAACGTGAGGATCGGTGTTATCTAGAAAGTCTTTCACCAAATTGGGTGATATACCGTGCAACTGTCTCAGACGACGGTCACCCCAACCCCAGCGCGAGCGCGACCAACGCACCAAGTGCCCTACCCAAGCGATCTCTACCGCTATCAATGAGACGCCTACCAACAAAAAAAACCAACCCAGCGGCACAGGCAAAGGCACAAAGACAATGCCCAACAGCACACTGCCAATGCCTAGTAGCAATCGACCTATGTGTGGTCTGGCTTTTTTTTGCTCAGATTTATAGTTCACGGATTCTGGCTATGTAATACATGATAAATGTGCCTAACAACGTACTTATCGGCACCGACATCATAATACAAACGCCCTATTCATTCCTTCACAAAATCGATGTACAAGCGACCTGTTACACATGTGTATTTAACGTTTAATACACAGCAAACATCGTAGAACCGTTCTGTAACATCGAGAATCGTCTAAAAACCGACATCAATGGTGTAGAGGCGTCAGAGCAAGGGTATTTCAGAGCACATAACTTATACACTGCCGCCATCGACCGCAGCTCACCTTAGGATGTTATCCATGTTCAAGGCCCTTCGAGAAACTTGGCCCCTGATGATCGGGATTCTATTGCTGCAATTGGGTAATGGATTACAAGGCACCTTGCTCGGTGTTCGAGGCCCCTTAGAGGGCATCGACCCAAGCTCGATGGGTTTTGTTATGTCGGGCTATTTTGTCGGTTTTTTGGGCGGATCTCAGATCACACCGCTGCTGCTTAGACGCGTGGGCCATATCCGTGTTTTTGCCGCTTTTGGCTCGCTTATCTCTGCAGCCTTTATCTTGTACGTCGCCTGGGTGAACCCCTACTTTTGGGGCTTGATGCGTTTACTGGTGGGCTTTTGCTTTTCCGGCCTTTACGTCGTGGCCGAGAGCTGGATTAACGACACTTCGACTAACGAGAACCGCGGCAAAGCGCTGTCTTTGTATTTGATCGTGCAGATGATCGGTATCGTCACTGGGCAAATGCTGCTCAACGCGGCGGACCCCGCAGGCTACGCGCTCTTCATATTGATATCGGTCATGGTATCGCTGTCTATCGCACCCATTTTGTTGTCGGTATCCCCAGCGCCGGTATACCAAATCTCCAAGCCGATGACTCTGCTCGAGCTATACAATGCGTCTCCTCTTGGCGTTGTAGGCACCATTGGTATCGGGGGTGTATTTGCAGCTTTGTTTGGCATGTCAGCGGTTTACGCTACCGAACAAGGCTTCAGCCTGATCGAAGTCTCGTATTTTGTGATGTCCATTTATGTAGGCGGCATGCTGTGCCAATA
>ENA-ORXM01000970-ORXM01000970.1-marine-metagenome-genome-assembly--contig:-NODE-970-length-43871-cov-32.380691_pt1 | contig 43871 bp, 39 predicted proteins | sample MGYA00237867_ERZ511480 | MGnify/ENA primary metagenome ERZ511480 (study PRJEB26309, sample SAMN06266103) | marine metagenome | isolation source: Algal blade | place: United Kingdom:Sidmouth, United...
GAACTTATCAAGTAATCCGTATATAAATCAACAAAATTATCCATCTTTTTTAGTCTCAGAGTTATCAACAATATAATTTATAAATACCTTAAATTCCAATTGTTATTGCGTAAGGTGAGTTAATAATAAGTAAAACGCCTAATTCATCACTTTCTAGCTCATCTTCTCTTCCATTTTTTAGTAGTGCATTATTACCAAATTGATTAAACTACTCCTCCAGCGTTTGTACTAACAGAGGCATCTGCGAACTTGTTTTCCAAAATTTACTCTCAGCATCACATTCCGCAGAATGCCGTCCAAGTATATGTCCTATTTCATGACCTAAAAACTCCAGCTACTGGATCTTTATTTTTTAATTTGGGAGTAGGGCATAGGTTATAAAAATTTGTCCATCAGGTAATGCAAAAGCATTTATAGTTTTGTCACCTACCAGTAAATGAAAATTATATTTATAGGGTGTTTTACGGGTCATACTGTTATTAACTGATTTTGAAACAATATCATCTATAAGCCTTTGTGATTGGGTATCAGGATGTAAACCTCCATATTGTCCCGCTATTTTGGGAGCACTCTTTACAATCTAATAGCAATTTCTTGTTGTAGGATAAATGTTTATGTTCTGTATTCTATTGGTACAAGGATTAACAGTCTTATTACCTCATTTTCTTACCAATGCAAAGGCAACGATAGTAATACCAATTAATAGTTTAAACTTTAATCCACCTTTTCTTATTTCGATTGTTTAAAAAATAGATTAGTGTAATATAGAGTTCCTTTCGCATTTTTAGTAGTTCCAATTCCTACATTAGTAAAATCCCCTTCAATATTAGCCAAATGGCTTGGGCTATTTAACCAACCTTGGACTACTCCTTTGGCTGTTTTAAAACCTGAAGCAACGTTTTCTCCTGTAGATCTTACTTGCTCTAATTTAAAAATCGAACAAGAACGAAACTGTGAATTGTCATGATTAATATTATTTGTTTCTATTTGGTAGTCGTTGTGTTCTAATGCCAAAACTTAGCTGTATCATTGTTTATAAGTTCAGAAAGTCCTTTGGATTTCCTATATAGGTTCAACTCGATTAATATTTGATTACTAATATCAACATTATTTTTAGCAAATAGCTTGTCTTGTTCCTCTTGAGTAATTGGTTTTATTTGGTCATTAAGGGATTCACATTTAGTATTTTTTAATTCAATAATCTCAGGAGAATTTTTGAGCCGACTAGGAATGTCAATTCCAGGAATTTCAAAAGCAGGATCAACTTTATTATTATCCTCGTCATCACAAGCTATTAAGCCAATAATAAAAGAAAAGAAAATTGATATTAGGCTAATTTTTTTAAAAGTATTTTTCATCATTATTAAGTTCTGAATATTTAAAGTTACAAAATTATAGAGAGCAAGTGCTAGGAGTTTATTTGATTTAGCACTAATAAATTTAGGTAAGGTGGTTTTATAAAACACTTAATTTACAATTCAAATATTCTAATCAGAACTATTTAAAAAATAAAGTTGAGTAATATAATTTATTATTATAATCACTATCCACAGCTATTCCAATACTAACAAAATCACCTTCTATATTTTTTTTATGTCTATCACTATTTAGCCAACGGTTCATGACTGATTGACACAATTTAAAACCAGATGCTACATTTTCACCAGTAGAGGTTACATTAGTAAAATTAGATAAATAACAAGTGCGGAATTGAAAATTTTCATGACTAATTTCTCCATTGTTTATTTGAAAATCATTATGTTTTGATGCTAAATATTTTGCAGTTATACTAGATTTTAATTTAATTAAACCTATCGATTGACGGTGAGCGTTAATTAGTCCAAGAATTTTATGGCTCATTATTTTGCGATCGGATGCTAATTGATCATTTATCTGTGTTTCTTTTAATCTAGTCGAACAATCTTCGATGACTGATAAATCAGAATTTACTTCACACGATGTAAATAAAAACAATGCAATAATATGGACACAAAAGTATATATTAAATAGATTATACATAATAAGTTGATTTAAAGCAACTTAAATGTAGTGAATTATTTTTTTCTTAATAAAGGATTAACTCCTAAAATGTTGTTAATCAGGTATCTATTGTAGAAATAGTTATCAATATTAAAGTTTTTAATTAAAATAGGATATATTTCATCTCTATTATTATGTTCCAAAAACTTTAAAAGTAGTTTTTTAGAAATAGGGGCATAGCTGTAATGCCAAGGTTCATACTTAAAGCCAGTTCGGCTTATTTCATTAGTATAAACTAAATAAAAGCCAAATTTATTAGCATTTTGATCCATCCATTTTTTAAGATTTTCAAAAGGACCTTTTAGAGCATAATTTGTAGGGGTTAGTAGATTTTTTGGAGGGTTTTTTACTTTTTGAATTATATCTATATCAGTACCCCAATGATGTCTAGAGGTTCCTGGAATAGTAGAATACTCAATAATTTTTTCTAAAATTTTCTTTTCTGAAAGCCCTTCTGATTTATACTTTAAGTATTTTTTATTAAAAATAGTTTTCTGTCTATCAAAATTTCTATTGCCTGATACGATTTGAATTTCAATTCCAAATTTTAATGCTTCCATTTTCATTTTTTTAAAAGCATTGTAAACTTCAATGTGAAGAAAATTATTTTCAGAATAACATTTGGAGCAATATTTTCGACCAATTAATACATTTAAAGGAAACTCTTCATTTTGAGAGAAGGAGTATGAAGCAATAAAACAATAAAAAATAAAGAATAGTTTTTTCATTAGCGATTTATATAGAGATAACCAGCTTTGGTTTTTTGCCCTCCTTGTGTATCTACTTCATAATTTAAGATATAATAGTAGGTGCCTACTGGTAGTAGATCATCTGCTTTTATAGTAATTCTACCGTTTGAACGTCCTCGAAAGGCATTTTTCGGATTTGGATGATTCTTAGAGTTATCAGCATCATAACCATCTACATCGTAAACTTTAACTCCCCATCGATTAAATATTTTTAAAGTATTATTAGGAAACTTTTTAATATTTTCAATTGTAAAATAATCATTTTTATTATTATCGTCACCTATGGATAATCCATTATAAATGATTAAGTCAGTTAAATTTTCTACTAAAACGTCACCCAATACTGCAAATGTAATAGCCTCATAGTCATTAGGAGTAAAGGAGTTTGATGTAATCGTACCTACAGATAAATTTCCCGTTATATCTGTATTTCCTAAGTTTACCCACTCTTGTTTGCTTTTACTCCAGCCAACTACAGTAAGTTCCACTAAAGGTTGGCTATCCAAAATCTGAGAAATATTACTAAAGATATCCCATGTTAAGGTAGCTTTGGTAGGAATATTGCCATCAAGATCCCAAAATTCAAAACTAGATATATTATATATACCATCTTCACGTATATCTCTATCTAAGCTAAAAGGAAAATCGACAGAGGAGTCTGGGCTTTCGTAAAAATAACCTGCTTTAGTTGTGTTTTTTGAGGCACCACTTTCGATTGATAAAGTTCTTAATCTAGTATCATCTCCTATCGGAAAAGTATACTCTAAATCTCCACTATAAGTCGCATAACCATCAATATTTCTAGTATTTTCAGATCCAACATATATTGCATTATCTAATAAGTTTATTGGAAAATCTACAGAATTACGAGGTGTAGTGATTATTCCATTTTCAAAAAGTAGTCCTACTTTAATATCTACAGGAACTTTGGTTTGTAATCCATTATTAACATTTACTACTAAATCAGAAAACTCAGGTGTTTTGGAACCTGTTATGGACAATTCTTCATTAGGATTTTCAAATGTAACTTGCCCTCCAGGATTGTTAATGTCGATTTTGAATTTTCCGTCATTAATTAAATTTCTATTTAATTTAGTGTTGCTATTATTTCTTGTTTCAAATTGTCCTTTGTTAGTTAGGTCTCCGAAAAAAGTAATATTGGCCTCACTATGAATTTCAATAATTCCATTTTCTTTTACAACAATATTACATTTTTGCGCATTAACTAAAAAAATAGTAAATATACCTATAAGTATAAAAGTGAAATTATTTTTAAATGATAAATTCATAAGGCTGTATTTGTGAATTTCTATATTGCAAATATATGTAAACATCTTGTTTTTAAATGAATACATCCAAAAAACCACATTATTTTTATCGTTTAAGCGCTATTTAAACCCGTTTAAATGCGTTTTTTTGTATTTTTCAATAAATTTTTGTATGAAATTCTTCTTACCTAAAGGTTAGTTATCACTATGTTAATCAATAGATTGAAGTGATTTTCAATTTATTAATAAAGTTTTTTTATTTAAATTGATTATAAATTAATGATGTTGTCAAAAAATTATGTGGGAATGTTAATAATTTCGAGTTAAAACATTATTTTTGTTAATATCTCTCTTCAAGATGTTGTTTTTTTAGCTTTAATACACTTTTAATTTTCTCCAGAATGAGGCTTAAAAGATTCTAAATTTTAGTACTATTAGAATAGATTAGACTTTTAAAGGTAGCCAAAATACTTTCATACAATATTATTAGAAAAAGTATTCATTTTGTAATAGAGCTACTGGTAAAAAGTTATACATCCACAGCTAATACCAATGCCAAATGGAGTAGGTGCTGATCCTGTAATTGATTTTGTTTCATTGGGATTTAAGGCTGCTGTACTTGTAAAAACATGATTAAATGTACCGTCCATGTTAGTGGTTGTATTTAGTGTATGAGTACCTAATACTAATCCAGGGATTGTGTTATAAGGTGTTTTTTGAATTAAAATTTGATAATCTGCAATTATAGCGGCTGTATTATTTTTAAAGGTGAGATTAAACTGACTAGAATTATTTCCATCCTGAAAATTAAGTAAACTAATGTTTTTTGTTAAGCTACCTGTAATACCATTATCAGGTTCAGTTAACCCAACCCTATAAGTTATTCTTCTATTAGTTATAACACTAGCAACGGTTAATTCAGAAATAGGACTAAATTCAGAAGTACTATTATCCGAATTTGTTGCTGTTGCAGTTATAAAATTTCTAATTATAGGTACTTGATTACTTATAGTAATTTTAAATCTAAATCGATTGGTATTATCAGTATTACCATCAAAATTGTAGGTGGAGGTGGTTGTATCTAGATCATCAATACTTCCTTCTATTACATCACCAATAAAAAGTTGTCCTTCCCCGTAATCGGTCATTCTACCAGTAAGTTGATTATCTCCTAAACTAGAAGTTCCTAAACTAATATCACTTAAAAAGAATTCCAGTTTTGTATTAGGTCTTGTCCAACCTGTTACAGTTATAATATTTCCACTTAAAGTAGAAGTTTCAATTATTGGAAAATTAATCAATTCATTAGGCCCATTATCTAAGTCATTAGTTTCATTTAATGTGATACCATCACTAATTCTTGGAGCAGGATTTACAAGACTTGGGTCAGGATTAAGATCTATTCCAAGAGTTTTAATAGTAGCTGTACCATTAGCAAAAATAGAGTTTTGAGAGATTAAATTTCCAGTAGAGTTTCCTCTAGTAAGAATTATACCGGCACCATTGTTATTATTTATTATATTATTTGAAATATTAGAATTGCTACCAGCTAAAATAACACCAGCATTTTCAATGGTTCCAAAGCAACCTCCTCCATTTTGTCCAGATTCACGAATTGTGTTTTCAGAAAGCACCAAGTTTCCTGAAGTTAATTCGTTAGCATCAATACCATATCCACTAGCACCTTCAATTAAATTATTATTGATAGAAACATTAAGACTATTATTTCGTATTAAAATATTGTCAGAACAAGTATCGGTACCATTGCCATTTAGGTGATTTCCTATTATTGATGAAGAAGCTCCGCCATTAATAAATATACCAGCATCACTATTTGTTGCAATATAGTTACTTGTTATTGTAGAATTAGCTGTGGCTCCTTCAATTTCAATACCATTAGCTATATTTCCAGAATTATTTCCGTCTGCATTAGTACCAATTAAATTATTTGCAACCGTAACATTACCACCTTGTATCGATACACCTGCATTCTCATTAGAAAAAACAGCAATATTTCTTAAAGTGGTTCGTATAGAATTTAGTCGAAAAACATCACCATTGTTTTGGTGTACCTGTATTTCAGGAAGACTATAAGTGGGTAGGGTAGTGCCACTAGCTCCTACTGAATTTGTACCTGCTCCAATTACTCCAGGATTTGTATTGGTAGAATAAGCTGTTTGAGTTCTTCCATCAATAATTGTATTATCCCCTATTACGATTGGTAAATCCTCTATATCTAAAATGGTAATATCAAAAATACCTGTGGAATTATCGTAATTAACATCAGCAGTTCTGCCTAAAGCATCCGAAGTAGGAGGGATCATGAAAATAGAGGTGTCTTCTCCAAGAGCTGGATCAAAAATACTATTAGGTTCTATGTCTAAAGTGGTGTTTTCTAAATTATTAGAATTGGTAATAAATTGTGCGATGGAACCTTGTCCGCTGCTATTTGTATTTACGATAGTATTAAAATTAAAGCCAAAATCAATACCAACAATACCCTCACTATCAATTTCTATAGAGGCTACAGATTGTGCACCAGATAAAACACTAGCAGCGCTATCTACTCCATTAGGATTTGTGCCACCAACTTCATTTATAATAGGAACATATGTATCTGTTGCAGTTATAAAATTTGTTTTAAATGTTTGTATAGGAATACAAGTCATACAGCCAGCTCCACCAACCCTTGATGAGCGAACAGTATTATTTACAACACGAATACGATAATTACCATTGGCCATCCCTCCAAAAATATATTGACCATTATTGTCAGTAGTCGTGGATTCTTCAATTGTAAAAGTTCCTGAGCCAGCTGGGTTTTCTCTATAAAGCTCCACTGTAGTATTGAAAACTCCAATATTTCCAGTACTAACCTTATCACGTCCAGCACCTCCTGAATAATTAATATCTTCGAAGACATTTCCTATAACAAGATTACTAGGAACTTTGATTAATACTCCATTTAAAATCACAAAATCTTGACCAACATTAACTTGAACATTAACACTGCTTTCTCCAGTATTTATAAAAGGAGAGATATCGTAAGTGTCAAAGTCAAGACCTAAGGTAGGTCTATTAACATTTGTTCCTGCAGTATTATCAAATAGTGAAGAGTTAAAAGGATTATCACTAGTTATTCCGTCATTATCACCGTCACCTACAAGCTTCTGTCGACCAGGAGTTAAACCAACTTCTATTGAAAGTTGTTCGTTATTATTTAAATCAACATCTCCCTCCCACGAAAGTATTGTAGTTTTTGCTCTAGCAGAACCAATTGCAAAAAAGCCAGTTAAATTATAATTTGTTTGTTGATTTTGCTGTCCATCGAAGCCATTATATATGTTAATACTTACAGCGGGTAATGTAGTTGGTTCACTGTAAAGAATGATTAAATTCCATCCACCTAAAACAGTTGTACCACCACAATAAATAGGTCCGTTATCAATAGTTAAATCTTCTAAATCATACAAGTTTGTAGATGGGTTTGGAATACCTAAAATTATAGAAGTAACATCACTAATCATATTATAATATGGATCTACACCAAAACTAGCTCCGTTGATAATATCCGCAGTAACTTGTTGCCCTTCAAAAGTTACTACATTATCAGGAGAGGGACCAGAATGAGTCCAATAAAGAAAAGCCTTTTCTATTGTTGCTCCAGTAATTATTGGTGTAGTAAGTGGTACTGGAGGTTTTGTTGAACTAATAGAACAAACATTTACGGTATCATTTCTGAAAGAATCTCCTGTAAGGGCATAATCAAAATAACCATTAAACTCTTCAAAAATAGTTAAAGGAACATTAAAGGGAATAGGAGTGTCTGTAGCGTCATCTATTATAGTTACTATGCCTCCAGTAGATGTAATATACGGAATACTATAATTATTAAAATCTAAAGAAAAATCTTCATTAGGTTCGCTAAAATTATTATCTACGATTGGAACTGTAATATCAAAATTTTCACCAGCAGTACCCACAAAATTTAGAGTACCTGATTGTGGAGTGTAATCAGAAAACTCAAAAGCACTACCATCTAGAGTTATAAAGTCAACACTAAAACCTCCAGAAATATCTTCAGAAAGTGTTACAGTTAGTGTAGCAGTTCCTGCATTTTCATTTATAGTTAAATCAGTTACATCCAGAGAAGCTCGAGAACATTCTAATGAGGCCAACCAACCTGAAAAATTAACAGAAAAATCAGAATCAAATTCAAAAGTCAAACAGCCAGTTAAATCTGTAGATCTAATTCTTCCAGGAGGGTTAGAAGAATCAAATGATCCAATCAGTGGAGAACTAGTACTATTTCCATCGTAGATGTTTAATTCATCAAAATTTATTTCAGTAGCAAATTCTAAAAAATCAGTAATTAATGAAGTTCCTGCAGTATCAGGACAAATCGTAAAAACAAAATTTTCATTATTAGAGTAATTATTAGGAATTCCACCAGAATCAGTAAAAAAACCATCACAAATATTTATATTTCCATTTATAATAATTATTGGTGGTATATCGTCTACAATTGTTCCTGTTCCTTGATTATCATCGATACTTACATTAGGGTTGTTAGTCGATAATAGATTGACAAAGAAGTTTTCATCCAATTCTACAGGAGCATCGTTAATAATAGGTATTGAGATAGTTTGAGTTTCTCCACTGACCCCTGAAAATGTAATTGTTCCCGGAGTTAATGTTCCAGTATAATCATCAGGGGAAACAGCAGAACCGTTACTAGTGTTGTATGTTACAGAGAAACCCCCAAGTACATCAATACCTGTATGAGAAACAGTAAAAGTAGCAGTGCCATCACCTTCATTTACAGTGACATCATTTATACTGATTTCAGGTATATCTTGAGTTATGGTAATATCGTCAATACCTCCTTCTATTAAATCGCCTGCACCGACACCATCAGAAACACGTACTCTGATCCTTAATTGAGAGCCTGCAGGGATATTATTGAGAGTTGCTTGTCGCCAAGTTGCTTGTGTTCTAACATCTCCGATTTGAATTAAAGGAGTATAGGTTGCCCCATTGTTAAAAGAAGTTTCAATAACAAAAAAATCATCTCCTGGATTATCATTTGTATCCCTTTGACCATGAAAATAGAATAGATTTAAACTAGATTGAACAGTTATACTGTAAAGGGGGGAGGTTACAACCGCTACACCACCATCAACATCATCAAATCCAGGGCTACTATTAGGGGCAGTATACATTGCATTTATACCAGACCCAGGAGTATTGTCATTTTCAGGCTGGGTATTTACACCATTATTATTTACCTGATTGGGGTTTCCTATTATAAAGTTGCCTGTTGTAGCAGAACTTCCAGCAGTACTCCAGCCAATGGTATTTGGTGCACCTGTGGTTGATTCAAAATTTTCTGATATCTGAGAAAAGATAGATGAATAAAATAAAATTGAAAAAAATATTAAAATTTTATATTTCATATTTCATTGTTTAAATTTATTTAACAACAAAAACAACATTAATTAAAGAGTTGAAATCCCTGGGTTGCCCAACTATAGTGTACGTCATTAAGCCAGTGTCTCCATCTATAGTTATAGTACCAAATACGTCTGAATCAGCAAAGGTTACGTAATAATAGAGTTCGTCTACCGCATATGTAGGAATATTAGGAGCAAAAGTACCACCTAATGTAGGTCCCCCATTTTCTTGGGAGCGAATAATACTTGGTAAAGTATGTTGAGAAATATATTCATCATATAAATTCAGTGTGAAAGTCCCATTTACTGAAGCATCTATTGGTATTGAAGGGGGATAAAATACACGACCATTTTTAGAAGTGATAGGAGTAATGGCTTGTATTGCCTGCTGTACAGTAGTTTCATTTCCTGCATTAGGGTCACCTATAACATTATTTACATCAAGAGGAGCTCTTAGGGATACTTCATTATCAAATTGGTCATCACTAGCTTCAATTGCCAACCAGTTAGTCCCATCAAATCGATAAATAAGATTATCATCAATATTATAAACTAAATTACCAATATTGGCAGCGGTTTCATTATCAATTTCATCATTAATTGTTCCGTTTGTATTAGTATCGGATACTCTTGGAAGACCTAAGGTAGAATTTACATCAAGTTGAGAAAAAACAAACGAGAATGAGAAAGATAGTATAATTGTGATTACATACCTCATAGTTATTTCAGGGTTTTATGGTAATCTAATAACAGTAAACATAAATTCTAAATTTATATCAATTCCTGGATTAGATCCGTTGTCATTATCTCTAATATTTACTTTAAAGCCATTAGTTTGTTGATCGTAATAAGTAATGCCAGGATCATCATAATTAGTTCCACCTGTCGGAGGACAATTTCCTCCACAATCAAGAATACTAAGTTGTATTATATAATTAGTGTTAGCTAAAGCAGTATTAAATGTTATTTGATAATCCCCATCAGCATTTCCAATAGCATTATTATTAGTGGCAATTTTTGTTATCGTAGCATTAAATATAGCACCAGTATCTACACTACCATCTCCATTTACTTTTCCTGCAGTGTAAATAGTCGGAAGAATAGGTAAATACGCCCCTCCATCAATACCTACTTGAATTGCATTAGTTGTATCAGTTCCATCTCCACTAACTACATTAGCTGTTTGTGTAACATTAGCTTCATTACGGTAAGTAATTGTTCCAGTAGCATTCGCTTGAGTTAAAGTAGTAACTGTTTCTTGTAGGCCAGTTACTCCAGTAGCACCTGTAACTGTAGCAATTGTACGGCCAGTTAAAGGAGGGTTAATAGGGTTAATAGTAATTATAGGCGAAGCACCTGTGAATCCAGTTCTACCCGTTAATCCTGTACGTCCTGTGAATCCAGTTCTACCCGTTAACCCTGTGCGTCCTGTAAATCCAGTTCTACCTGTTAACCCTGTGCGTCCTGTAAATCCTGTTCTACCCGTTAATCCAGTGCGCCCTGTGAATCCAGTTCTACCTGTTAACCCTGTACGTCCTGTGAATCCAGTTCTACCCGTTAACCCTGTGCGTCCTGTAAATCCAGTTCTACCCGTTAATCCTGTGCGTCCCGTTAGACCAGTTCTTCCCGTTAACCCTGTGCGTCCTGTCAATCCAGTTCTACCAGTCAATCCTGTACGTCCTGTGAATCCAGTTCTACCTGTTAACCCTGTACGTCCTGTAAATCCAGTTCTACCCGTTAATCCAGTGCGCCCTGTGAATCCAGTTCTCCCCATACGCCCTGTAAACCCAGTTCTACCTGTAATTCCAATAGTCCCAGCGCCTCCAGTTACTCCTGTAAGACCTCTTGGTCCAGCAGGACCTCTTCTACCTTGCAATCCTCGTGGACCATCAATACCTGTTGGCCCTGCAGGGCCTGTAATACCAGTAACTGTTATTATATTTTCGACTCCATTCTCATCAGTATAAATAATTTCGCCAGGGTTGATTCCAATTCGAATACTAGTTAATGTTTCATTTTCTGTAACTACAGATTGTAAATCAATACTCTGTGGAGATCCAGTTTGATCTGTAAAATTAAGTACTGTACGAGCCACATTTAGTCTTAGGTTGGTAATTCCAACCATATCTGTACCCCCGCCTGTGGAATCATTACATAGTGTTTTCCATGATCCATTGTATTGAAACACACAATTTTCAGTGGTGTTATAAACTAAAGAACCGAGTAATGGAGTTACAATAGCCTGCATTTGGATATCGGTAACGCGGGTTAAAACTAAAGTTTTTGTTGTGCTTTGAAGTTCTAATAATGAAGAGTCGTCTATTTGATTGGGGTTGTCGCCAATTTTAACTTGCCCCACAGTTGATGTAGAGAAAAAATATATAAAAAGTATTATAGATAGTAATCTTATTCTCATAGACAATATTAAGTCTTTCGATACGCTAATAACGCAAAAATCAAATAAATTCAAACAAATATACCATTAAATGTTAATTAAATTCGATTAAAGGCGAATTTATACGTTAAAAGTTAGGAAATGATCAATTGTTTAATTAAAATAATCTTCAAACTTTAATTTTTTGGAGGTTTAGGATAGTTTATCTTGCTAATCTTTCATTATCCTGAATATCCATCCACATTGCGAAAAGAAATGATTGAAAACCAGAAATAAATAAGAAAATAAAAATAATTAAATAATCTGTAGGGGTTTTACTATTAGGATCAAAAAAATTAAAGATCAATTGAAATAAAAAATAGCTATTTATTATTCCAATTAAAATGGAAGCCCAATAGAGAAGAAATAAAGGATGAAAACTTCTATATAAATATTTTAATTTGAGTCTTTTAAAAAAACACCTAATTAATAGTAATAAAATAGGTAAAGAAACTTTTAGAATGTTGAGTTTGGATTTTTCACCGACACCATATATGGGTTTAATTTTTACTTCTCGTATGGTGCAGAAAGCAATATTCAATTTTACGAGCATATCGTTAGGCATACCGTATCTTTTGTAAATATCATAAAGAGGAATAGAATTTAATGCGTTATTAGACATTGCTGTGTAGCCACTTTGAGTATCAGAAACCCCCCAATAACCTGAGGCTATTTTAGTAAGCATACTTAAAATAGAATTTCCAAAAAATCTAATTCTGGGTATTATAACCCAAGCACTTTTATGAATCAATCGATTTCCTTTGACATAATCAATATTTTCAAAAACTACTGGAGCGCAAATTGACTCTAATTCACCTGGATCCATTTGACCGTCACCAGCCATAACTGCTATGCAATCAATATTATGATCTTTACACCACTTATAACCCGTAGCTATAGCTGCGCCAACTCCACCATTCTCAGTATGTTGAATAACAATAATTCTTTCGCTTTCTATGTTTTTATTGTGGATAACATGAGGTGTAAATTTTGAAACTTCTTCAAGACTTTTTTTTTGAACTTCAATATCTGCTCTATTGTATATAGTAGGTGTTATTTCTTTTTTAAGGTTGGAAGATAATTGTATATCAGAAGTATTATTGTTTAAATAATTTGAAGCCACCTCGATGGTATTGTCTTTTGAAGCATCATCAACTACAATAATTCTATCGACATAGTTGGGCATACTATCTAGTACCATCTTAATTTGAAGACCTTCGTTATAACAAGGAATAACGACTGCGACGGTTTTATTATTTAGCATGATCTTATTATTTAGGGAGATTACTATTTGCCCAATTTAAATTATTTTTAGCTAATTGAAAGTCAGGATTTATTATAATTGCCTTTTGACATGCTTTTACTCCCAATTTCCATTTTTTTAAACGATTATAGTTCACGCATAAATTATTGTAGGCATCTGCATTATTTGGATCTAAGTCAAGTATTTTAAAACATGCTTCAATAGATTTCTCATGTTCACTTAATTCGTAATATTTTATACTTAGCTCAAGATAATTTTTTACTGTAGGATTATTTTTTATTTTAAGGATTATTTTATTTAACTGTTGCTCAGGTGCAATAATTTTATCTTTGATGTTATTTAACAATACCTGTGATTGATAGTGATTGGGGCTAATTGATAATGATTTTCTTAAAAGCTTACCTGCGGGAGTATACTTTTTTTGTTCTACTAAATACCTTGCGTGATAATAATACGAGTCGGGAGAATTAGGATCCAAACTAGCTCCTGCGTTGAAATATAGACCCGCTTTAGAGTGATTACCTAGAGCACCATTGAGTATTGCGATGTTAGTATATAGTGTGCCCCAATTGGGTGTTAATTTCAGTGCTCTTTCAAAATACACTAAAGCAGCATTATAATTCCCTTTGGCCATTAATGCTAACCCATAATTCATTAGACCTCTACCATTCTTAGGACTTTTTATTGTAACATCTCTCCATAAAATAGTAGAATTATCCCAAACCTTATTACGTTGATAAGTACCGTAAGAATATCCTATTAGCAAAATGCTTGTCAAAGCAATTAATTTAAAAGAGAAATTTTTAGTGTTTTTTTCTAAATCGTATTTTTTTATTAAATAAATTATACCCCATGGGAAAGCTACAAAGAGACCAATGAATGGGAAAAACATTCGATGATCGTTAGCTATTTGATATAAAGGATTTAATGTTGTAGGAATTAGAGCAATAAAAAACCATGCAATTCCAAAAGCTATTGGACGTAGCTCTTTTTTAAGCGCTGTTTTTATCATAATCCAAATTAGAATTCCAACTATGAGAAGTCCAGCAAGTATTTTTAAACTATACCATGGTTTAATTATTGAAATATCAGGATCTGCACTTAAGTTTATTGGCAAAATAAAATTGCTTAAATAATGTTTAATTACAAAAAACTGAGTACTTATATATTCAAATCGAGTTACTGATTGATTTGTAGAATTAGTGGAATTTGGTGTTAAGTAATATTGATTAAAAATAAATAGAGTAGTAGCTAGAATACCTGCAGGAGTAATTTTTCTTAGTGTAGCGATGCTATTTTTCTTTATATTTTTTTTGAAATTTTTAAAAAAGTCATCTTCTTCAAATAAAATTATATACACAAACAGAATAGGAAAAAACATAACTCCCGTTTGTTTAGTCCAAATTCCAATTACCATTGTAATTAAATATAAGTAATATTTTTTACCAATTGGAGAAATATATAGGAGTAATGAAGCTACAATTGCTAGGGTAGAATAAGAGTCTGAACGCGCACAAATATAATTTATAGTTTCAGCATTTGTTGTATGTAAAGCAAACCACCCAGCACTAAAAAGGGCACCTAAAGAAATCCATCGATTTTTTGGTTGAGCTTTTTTATATAAATTTTTAGACAGAAAATTAACCAAAACAATTAAAGTTAAAAACCATAAAAAAATATGTATGTGAAAAGCTATTGAATTTAATCCACCACCAAGTTTGTAATCAATTGCATTCATTAAGGTTACCCATGGTCGATAAGCTCTATTGGCAGGTAATGAACTGAAGGTTTTTGCATCCGTAAAAAAAGAAGTCCAATTGTCTAAAGACTTTATAGATGCATTGTTATTTATTGTGTGAGAATCATCGAAGAAAAAAGGATTGTCGAAATGATTTAGGTAAATAATAGTTGTAAATAATAGGATACTTACTAATGCAATTAACTCCGACTTTTTAGATATCATTTTTTTAATCATATGCATTTTATACTTACAAGCGCTAAAATATGATTTTTTCATGAGGATTTTACTATAGCTTTTGGAAGTAAAATCAAGATGTTTTTAAAATTAGAATCAGATTATTGAAATGCATTATATTTGATAATTAATGATTTTACAATTATGAATAGTAGAAGTTTTACAAATACAATCAGATATTTTATGGATGAATGGTTGCCTCCTGCTATTCGTGATTCTAAATTTTTTATGTATCCATTGTATTATTACGCATATAAGGGTAAAAATTTAAATAGGGTAATAAATTTAAAAAGAGATTTTTTTAAATGGTCGGACAAAGAAATTTCAGACTTTTATTCACAAAGAGATACTCGCTTTTCCAATAAAAGAGTAACAGATCTTTCCAAACAAAGTGTTCGATATCTTTTTGAGAAAATTAAAAGTAATAAAACTACGTTACTTGATGTTGGCTGTGGTAATGGTTTTTTTGTTGAAGAGGCTTCAAAAAGAGGTTTTGTAACTACAGGTTGTGACATTATACCAGAAAAACAATTTTCTCATAGTAAGTATAAAGTTTCAAGTGTTGAAAATTTAGATTTTAGAGATAATGAATTTGATATAGTTGTTTGTTCTCATACATTAGAACATGTAGTCAACTTTGATAAAGCGGTTAAAGAGTTAAAACGAGTTACGAAAAAAAAATTATGTGTAGTGGTACCTTGTCAAAGGGCTTATTATTATACTTTAGATGAGCATGTACGTTTTTTTCCATACAAATGGTTGTTAGAACAAGAAATGAAAATGAAATTTTACATTTGTGAAAAAATCCATGGAGACTTAGTTTTTATTGCAGATATGGAACAAGAAAAACAAAATTCATAATTTATGAAAAATGTTTTTAAGGCAAAGATATCAATTGTTTTATCGCTTTACAATGAGGCAAAAGGAGTGAGCTATTTTTGTAATTTATTGGTAAATGAACTTCAAAAAACGCCACTTTTTTTATTTGAATTGCTTTGGGTAAATGATGGTAGTTCAGATAACACTCAGGAGCTAATTGATGATTTTGTAGAAAGTTCACAGATAAAAAATATTGTACATAAAAGAATTCAATTCTCAAGGAATTTTGGGCACGAATCAGCAATGATTGCCGGTATAGATAATGCTACAGGAGATGTCGTAATTTGTATGGATTCAGATGGACAACACCCCCCTGAATCTATAAAATATTTAATAGAAAGTTTTTTTAAAGGAAATGATATTGTATTAACAGAGCGTATTGAAAGAGGAGATAGTAGTATTATAAAAAAGTTATTTTCAAAACTATTTTACAAGCTTATAAACTCTTTATCGAGTATTTATTTTCAGGAAAATTCAACAGACTTTTTTTTAATATCTAAACAAGTAGCTATCGTTTTAAGAGAGAGTTTCAGAGATCAAACACGTTTTATAAGAGGGTTTGTACAATCTGTAGGTTTTAGAAAAACTATTTTAAAATTCAAAGCACCTCCTCGTTTGTACGGTGATAGTAATTATTCTTATTGGGGATTGTTTAAATTAGCTATAAATGCTATTTTTTCTTTTTCAAATAAACCTTTAAGAATCAGTGTTGGATTATCATTTCTGTTTTTCTTTTTTACATTAATTTTAGGAGGGTATACGCTTTATAAATTTTATTATGATAACACTGCGCCTACTGGATATACAACGATTATAATTTTTTTATCAGTTTCTTTTTCTGTTCTATTTATATCATTAGCAATAATTTCTTTATATTTTGAAAAATTAATTAAAGAAGTTCGTACACGTCCAATTTACATTATAAAAGAAAAGGTATTGTGAATATAAATTTCATATTAAAAATTTTATCTCAATTTAGTAACTGGTTAAAAACAGTAAAAGCCTTAATTGTAGTTTTATTATCTATTATAACTATAAACATTGGGCTGTATTCTTTTTCGTCGCAAATTAAATTCTCAAGCAGTCAAGCACGTAATGATGCTTCAGGTTTTACTTTTGGTTTTGCTAAGAAGTTTATATACTTCTATTACTATACAGGAGATTTTCCATTAGCGACAACGAATACAAGTTTAAAGTATTCAAAAAAAGCAGCTTTAGACGAAATAAAGGTTAATGGTAATGATTTAATAATGGAATATTACCATTGGTCTCGATTAGGTGAACATGCTAGAATATTAGCTTTTTTACCTAATATTTGGATCAGTGGAAGCCCTCTTAAGCCGTCAATACGTTTCTTTAATTGTTTAATTTTTATTATTGCTCTACTAATTTTATACTCTGGTTTTTGGTATTCGAAAAAAGCATCATTTGGCTTTTTGCTAGTTTTTTTAGTAAATACTACTCCATTTTACTTATTTGAAGTTTTCGTAAATCAAAATATTTTTGGATTGTTAGGAGCTACTTTTTTTATAGCTCTAGGGGTTAATTTATATTTTTTTCACACTAAAAAAACACTTTTTTTTTGGGGCTTAATAGTAAGTGTATTTACAGGTATAGTTATCGGTTTTTTTAGTGAATTTAGAAATGAAGTTTCTATAGTTTTATTATCAGTTATTTTAATTTACTTTCTTGCAAATACATTTAAGATTTTATATAAGATAGGGTTAATTATTGTGTTAATTTTTTCATTTAATTCTACCAAAAAAGTATTTAGAAATTATTTTAATACAAAATTTGAAAAAACATTAGAATTAGTCGGTCTACATGGTGGACATGTATATAATGGCGCAAAAATTAGTGGTCATAATTTTTGGCACCCGCTATACTGTGGATTAGGAGATTTTGATACAAAGTACGGATACGAATGGAATGATTTGGCGGCTTATAAATATGCGATCCCCAAATTGAATGAGAAATATAATATGAAATTAAAATATAGTTTTGGGCAATATCATTTAGATGAATATTATGACAAAGCTCGAAAATACTATGTAAAACCAGAGGAATTAAAATATTACGAAATAGTAATGAAAGAAAAGGTTCTTTCTGATATAAAAAGCGATCCCTTATGGTATCTTGAGATTATTTGGAAGCGGACAATTAGAGTTTTATCACTTACATTACCTTATTCTTATTTAGGGTTTATTATGCTTCCGTTACTATATTATTTAATAGGACAAAAAAAATGGCATTGGTTAAAGCTACTTATAGTTTCGATGCCCCTTTCTGCAACTTCTATTGTTGTTTTTTCAGGTAAGGGTACAACTTACAATTCCGTATTTGGTTATTTTGTAGTAATAATAATTGTCTACGAGGTGTTTCATTTTTTTAATAAAAGGGCAATTAAATAGTCTATTTTAAATCCTGCTCATTAATTAAAGCAGTCCAAACACTCACAAAGCCATTTTGAACCTGCGTCCAAATAGGTCTTACCATATCATTATATACATTAATATTATTATAGTCGCCAAAAAAATTAGTTCCTTTGGGGCTAAAAGGATTTTTGGAAATAATATAGTCAGAAAAAGATCGAGATCCATTTCTAGATACCGCTAAATGCACTTCAATTAGATAAGAATTTGGAGTAGTTTCTTTGTAATAAACAATATAAATATAACCTGTTTTAGGATCGATACTCATCCAGTTAAAAAAGTGATGCGATTTATTAGGGTCAGAATATATTGTTTTAGCAGTAGACCAAGTTTTTCCCTCGTCTATTGATTTAGAAATAAAAATATCCGTTTGATTTTCATTTATTTGACTGCTCCAGTTTACATAAATTGTTCCTTTGTATTTTGATGTAGATAAATCGGAAGCCATTACAGGAAATCCATTACAACGTGTTACATTTTTAATTTCATATTTCCAGCCATTGGGTTGATCTGCTATAGCTGTTTCTTTAGACCAAGTTGATCCATTGTTAATACTTTTCGAAAACCAAATTTTTGAATCATAAGCCCAGGAAATATATAAATTCTTTTTGTCGCTAGTTAATGTCGTTCCTTCAGGGGTAAGGTCATTATCTAAACAACCTCCTTCTTGATTCCCAATTTTAACAGGGGGTAACCAGTTTGTTCCAGAATCATTAGATTTTGAAAATAAAATTCGAGATTTATCATTCTCGTTAGCACTATTGTACGCGTCAAATTCCGTCCAAGCGGTATATAGTTGATTTTCTTTTTTGGGATGGATCAGTGCCCATTGTTTGTCTTGTTGTTTAGGAGTATTAAGACCAATACCAATACCCTCGCTCCATGTGTTACCATTATCAGTGCTTTTTTGAACTACTATACGGTCTAAAATTTGATCACTTTTCCAATTTGTACCTTCGGGATCACTTAAGTGAAAATAATAGAAATTTCCTTTAGAGTCACCTAAAACAGTGGGATCGCCCCAAATACCATATTTTGATCTTAGTTTTTTAGTTTCCCAAGTCGTACCACCATCATTAGAAGTGTGTACGTAATCTAAAACACTACCTGCAACAATATTGTTAGGGTTTTTAGGACTAATAAAAATACTAGGTTCGCAAGGTCCTAAAGTTTCCTTAGAAGTCTGCTCGTAAATTTTAACATTTTTTGGACGATAGCTGAGATTAATTGTATTTTTATGGTGTTTAATTTTTTTTTTGGTGGCACAACTAAAAAATATTGTCGTTAATAAAACAAGAAATAAGCCAAATGGTATTTTACTAAGCATTTATGAAATTTTATTATAAAAATAAACAATTCAAACTCATATCAAGAACAATTGTTTTTTTTGCAATCGTATTAAGTATAAGTTCGTTTTCATTACATAAATATTACACAAGTATTACTAAAGTCGAAGTAGATTCGGAAGCACAATTATTAAAGATGTATACGCATGTTTTTGTTAACGATTTTGAAAAATTATTAAAAGAAAGATATGCTATGGAAATAGCAGATTTTTCTGAAATTTCTATAGATCAAAAAAATCAAATAGAAGAATATTTAGTAAGTAAAATAAAATTAGCTGTAAATAGAGCCCCAATAAAAATTGAGTTTCTAGGCTGCGAATTAGAAAATCAATTATTGTATTTGTATTATCAAGCACCTTTTTTTGAGAAAGTGCAGCGTTTAGATATTCAAAATACATTATTAATGGATTTATTCGTAAATCAACAGAATGCCGTTAATGTCACTTTTGAGAGTGAAGTGAAAAGTGTACATTTAACACAACAAAATAGTCAAAAAACCATATTCTTTTAAAAGAACATATGAAATTACATAAGAGCAGTTTACATCAATTTACACTATCTATTCTCGCATTTGCAAGCTTTGTTTGTATTTCAATACAAGCACAAGATAGTATTCCCCACCAAGGCCATACAAATCAAAATAAATTCCGTCAGTTATACGAAGAGTTTGCTACACCAAATGTATATAGAAATGCATCGGGAGCACCAGGACACGAATATTATCAACAGCAAGCAGATTATAAAATAAAAGTTCAATTAACTGACCCCATAGATGGGAGTGAACCAAAGTTGACGGGTCAGGAGACTATAACTTATACTAATAACTCGCCAGATAAATTAGAGTTTTTATGGTTGCAGCTAGATCAAAATAAGCGTGCTAAAAATTCAAAAACACCTTTAATAGAAAGTGATGTTATGAGTCCATACTACAGCCCGTCAGGTTTTACAGGTCAGTTTTTAAAAGAGCGTTTTGATGGTGGTTTTAATATTGAAAAAATAACAAATGGTTCAGGAAAACCAATGAAGTATTTTATAAATCAAACGATGATGCGAGTTGATTTAGCTTCGCCATTATTACCTGGAAAAAAAATTGATTTAAATATTAATTGGTGGTATATGGTAAACGAACATATTCCCAGTGAGGATCGGTCGGGTTATGAGTTTTTTAAACAAGATGGAAACCGTGCTTTTGTAATTGCTCAGTTTTACCCAAGAATGTGTGTGTATAATGATGTAGAAGGTTGGCAGAATACTCAATTTTGGGGAGATGGTGAGTTTGCTTTAAATTTTGGGAATTACGAAGTAGAAATAACTGTGCCTAAAGATCATATGATGGAAGCTACAGGAGTACTTCAAAACAGAAAAGAAGTATATACAAAAACAATGTTAGAGCGCTATGAACAAGCTAAAGAAAGTTTTACAAAGCCTATACTTTTAATTACTCAGGCTGAAGCCGAAGAAAAAGAAAAAACGAAAGCTACCGAAACTAAAACATGGAAGTTTGAAGCAGAAAAAGTACGTGATTTTGGTTTTGCTACTTCTCGTAAATACATCAATGAAATGATGGCTGTAGATGTTCAAGGTAAAACGGTAATGGCAGTATCTATGTATCCTAAGGAAGGAAATCCTTTGTGGGGAGAATATTCAACTAAAGCAGTTAAGCAAACTTTGCAAACGTATAGTAATATGACGTTTAAGTATCCGTATCACAAAGCCGTGTCCGTAAATTTTAGACAGATAGGAATGGAATATCCTATGATTTGTTGGAACTGGGGGCGTCCTAAAGAAGGAAAATATACGGAAAGTGAGCGTAATTCTACTATTGGGGTAATTATCCATGAGGTAGGACACAATTTTTTTCCGATGATTGTTAATAGCGATGAGCGCCAGTGGGGTTGGATGGACGAAGGATTAAATACTTTTTTACAATACCTTACTGAGCAAGAATTTGAAGAAAATTTTCCAAGTAGGAGAGGACCAGCAAAAAATATTATTGAGTATATGAGTGGAGATCAAAGTAAAATTTCTCCTATTATGACTCAAGCCGACAATGTAGTTCAGTTAGGGAATAATGCCTATGGAAAACCAGCTTCAGCTTTAAATATTTTGAGAGAAATTGTTATGGGGCGTGAGCTTTTTGACTATTCATTTAAAGTATATTCTAATCGTTGGAAATTTAAACATCCTACTCCCGAAGACTTTTTTAGAACCATGGAAGAGGCTTCGGCAATGGATTTAGATTGGTTTTGGCGTGGATGGTTTTATACTACAGATGTTGTGGATGTTGCTGTTGCGGATGTGAAAAACTACTATGTTTCTAACAAACCGAATAGCTTTATTAAAAAGGTCCTTGAAAAAAGAGGAATGACAGAAAGTGAATTGATTCCTTTAGTTTTTGCTGTTGCAGAAGATAGTGAAGATTTTAAGGATGTTGATACTACAAAAACAGTAACGGGTAATTCTCAAAACTTACAAGACTATTTATTTGATAATTTTACTCCAGAAGAACGCACTAAATTAAAAGATCCTAAATTTTTCTGCCAAGTGAGTTTTGAAAATAAAGGAGGGTTGGTAATGCCTTTAATAGTGAAATATACTTATGCCGATGGCACTTCGGAATTAATTAAATATCCAGCACGCGTATGGAGGAAAAACGATAAAAAAATTGAAAAAGTAATTCCTGCAACTAAGAAAATAGTAAAAATAGAAGTGGATCCAAATGAAGTAACAGCTGATATTAATACATCCAACAATACCTGGCCCAAAGAAAAAAAAGCAAGTAAGTTTGATCAGTTTAAGGAAGGGCAGAAGTAATATTCAGTTATGGACTTAGAAGAATTGAAATTTCCGATTGGATTATTTATTCCACCAGTTGACTATTCCCAAGAATGTATAAAAAAATGGATTTTCAATATTGAACTATTTCCACAGCGAATATCAGACTTAACTTTAAAGCTTTCCAACAAACAATTGAACTGGAAATATAGACCCAATGGATGGAAAATAAAGCAAGTTATACACATCATTGTGCAGATAGCCATATGAATAGTTTTATTCGTTTTAAGTTAGCGCTGACAGAAGATACACCGACTATTCGTCCTTATTTTGAAGATAAATGGGCAGAACTAAACGATTCAATTTCAGATGAAATATTAGACTCTTTATTACTATTAAAAGGATTGCATGCTAAATGGGTACATCTTCTAAAACAACTAACCGATCAAGAATTAAGATTACAATTTAGCCATCCCGAACACGGTACTAAATTTACGCTTCAAGAAACAATAGGTAATTATGCTTGGCATTGTAATCATCATTTAGCGCATATCGAATTGAGGCTAGAGTCAAAAGGAAAGTATAACTAGATTTGGTTATACTTTAAAAAATCATGGCTCACATAAATTTTGAGGGGATTAGGTAAAAAGTTTTTCCATTCTGAACAAAAAAACTTAGTATCAACTACACCTCTTTGATTGGCTTTAATAAAATCAAAAGAAGCAGTAGCTGATTTTTTAAAACTTACCTGATTGTTTGAGCTTAATTAAATCAAATCTTAATAAAGATAAATATGCTGATATCAACCTCTATGTTCAGGATGAAGCTAGGTTTGGTTTAATGACACATTTAGGAAGTATGATCACAGCTAAAGGAATTGCTCCTCTGGTCAATTTTAAGCAAGAATTCAAAAATACTTATTTATAAGGCAGCTATTCTCCAATTGATGGAGACTCGATTGTTTGTGAAATAAGTAGTGTTACTAGCAAAGCCTTTAAAGCTTATTTACAAGAACTATCTAAACACAAACCCTATCAATACAAAATTGTAGTGACCGATAATGCTAGATTTCATTCTACAAAAAACATTGAAATTTCTGATAATATTAAACTACTGATACCTCCATACAGTCCATAACAAATTCCTTGTGAAAAAATATGGATAATCATCTCATTAAATCAATAGTAAGCAATCATCATTATTTAGAAGCTTTTAAGCGAAGTTGAAATCCGTAAATCGTATTAAAGAAATTCTCTTAACTAAGTGCGCCAACTAAACTAGGCATTCCAGCTTCTTTAAAATACTAAAAACCGAAATGATTTATCACAACAAATTTAAAAATCAACAAGAAGCTAAAACAGCTATATTTGAATATATTGAAGTTTGGTATAATTGTAAAAGACTACATTCATCCTTAAAATACAAAACACCATATCAAATGGAAATGGAATTTTATAACAAACTTAAAATTGTTGCTTAATCTATCTTTAAAAATGTCCGACAAAAGCTAGGTAGTCCACAATATCAAGTAATATCTTTGAAAACAAATTTTTTTAATGAAATGAAAAGTTTTATAACGTTTTTTAAAATAGTCGTATTAGTTTTTCTTTTTCAGTCCTGCTCAAAAGAAGAAGCGTTACCTGTTAAAGCAGATTTTGAGTTTGAGGTATTTAATAATGACTTTTCTGTACCAGTAGAGATTATAATTTTTAACGCTACCAAAGGAGCAGACAACTATCAGTGGTCTTTTGAGGGAGCAGTACCACAAGTTTCGACACAACGTAATCCAGGAGTAATTACTTACAATGCTAAGGGTTCATATACCATTACTCTAAAAGCGACAAATGAGGATGGTTCGCAAGCCATAATTAGTCGAGATTTGGTTATTGAAGATCCCATCAAAATCGATTTTTCAGTAAACCCTAAGATAGATTTTTTTAGTCCAAGTACTATAAATATTACCAATACAACCAAAGGGGCAGATACTTTTAAATGGACTTTTGAAGGTGGGATACCTAAAACGAGTACCAATCAAAACCCATCCGAAGTTATTTTTACAGAACCAGGGATTCATAAAGTCATATTAGAGGCCAGCAATGGTTTTGAAACACAGGCTTTAACTAAAGAAATAGAAGTATTGCCGTTACTGGAAGCGGACTTTGATTTTGAGGTGAGTTTTGAAGATGATGACCTTCAAGTGCCTGTTATGATAACCATTGCCAACAAGAGTACAAGTGCCACTAATTTTTCATGGGAATTTACAGGTGCCTCTGCCACAATAAGTAAAGAAGAAAACCCCGAAATAGTTTTTGATCAGTCTGGTGTACAAACTATAACACTCACTGCCACTAATGGAAAGCAATCCAAAACAATTACTAAGCAAATTGAAGTATTTGAAAACACGAATCTTCGTATTTTACGAGACGTAAAATTAGGAATCAATACCTCTCATAATAATAATGTAATAGGTGCTGCATACGATTTAGATAGCCGTAAGGTTTTTACAAGAGATCAGATAACAATGGATAATGGAGAGGAAATTGATTTCTTGTTTTTTGGACTCAATAACCGTTTTACTAGAAATGTATTTACTTCACCAGATAATTTGGGAGATACTACGTTTTTAAACATTGCTAATGCAAATTCAACATTAATAATTAATAATTTAGAAGGTTGTAGTTGCGGTGTGAGTTTAAGTCCTATTCAGTTTGATGCAATGACTAATGATGACTTATTGAGTGATTTTTCTATAGTTGAAACTACTGAAGGGAACTTACCTTTTGATGGTAGTATTATTCCTAGGGTTGTTGTTTTTAAAACAACAAATGGGCGAAAAGGGGCTATAAAAATTAATGATTTTGTTGATGATAGTACTAATTCTTTTATTGAAATAGACATTAAGATCCAAAAGGAAGCTAGGTAGCTTCAGGGCAAACTCATACTTTTAAGTTTATGATTTTAATTTGTAATTGGTGTTGTTAAAAGATTTGTTAGTGTATTTGTTTTTTTGAGAAGTTTAATAAGATTTATAAATCCTTATAGCAAACTTAAAATAGTTGCTTAATTTGTCTTTAAGAAAATGTCCGACAAAAGCTAGATAGTCCAATGAATTAAATGTTATTCATATGAGCATAGAGTTCTTCCAAAGTTTATTGCTTTTTTTAGAGCTATTTTTCTAATAGTATCCTTACAATGGCTAAGTCCTGAGCAGCTTTCGAATTTGTGATACCTTTTGCTTCCCGTACTATTACAAATATATACTTTGGTAGTATCTGTTATTTTTTTGGTAACTTCAGACCACATGCCCATTTTTTTTAGCCTCGACAGTTTTTCTAATGAATTATAAGCTGTGTCTTTCGAATATTTTTTAAAATGTATTGCATACCCATTTTTAACGAGTTGTTTATTTAGAATTAGATTATTGAATTCTACACTAGCTATCAATCTACGATACCGATCATATTTGTTTTTGGAAATTATTTTCACTGTTTTGCCAAAACAAAAATTAGCAGTAAAATTCTTTGATTTTTGCCAAAAATCGTTTTTCCTCTCTGGGCAATCGATATGCTCTAATCTAACAACTATTGCTTGTTTTTTGTAAAGTACCTCTATAGTATCTCCGTCTTTAACACCAATAACTTTTGCGTAAAATTCTTTAGGAAGTTTTTCTATAACTTTAAAACTTAGTAATGGAATTAAAACAAATAGTAAAGCAAATTTTTTTATCATGATAATTAGTATTTTTTTATTCAAATATAATTTAAAAGTTTTACGAAGTTAATTGCACATACTTCGATCTACATAAGATTTGTTACCGTTAGAATTAATGTAATAACACCCACCTCTGGAACCCCTGTGATAAGTTTTTGAGCTAGTAGATCTATAATGCTTTTTTTTACTGTTATATATGCTTTGTAACGGACTAGAATTTTCAATCTTATAATTGATGTTTTTACTTAAATAGTTGACTTCACTTATGTAATTAGTTTTGGTATTTAACTTTTTATCTAGGGCATCAATTCTAGTTTGTATTTCTTTGGCTTGCGTTAATAAATTATCTCTTTGCCTTACTAACTCTTGTCTTAAATACAAACTATTTTCCTTAGTTTGAGATTGGCATTGGTAAAATGTAATTGTAAATAGTAATATTAAAAAATTAAGATTTCTCATTTTTGTCTAGTGTAAAATTTCTAGTTTTTTTATTTAAATTTGAGCGTAATTTAGTATTCAAAGCTCAAAACCTTATAGTAAGAACATTGAAATCATTTGATACTATCCCAAACAGAATTAATTTCATTACAAGCAAATTCTAAATTTCTTTGGGGCAGAATCGTAATTTGAATTGAAAACATCAATACTTATGCAAAAGTCGATATGTACCGTTTTATCTTTATTCAATTCTTGTTCTAAAATAATTTGATGAATCATAGTTGCAACATTTTTTCGATTTTCACGAGAAAGAGAATTAGTTTTAGAAATGTGGATTTTTATTCCGCCAACAATATCTTTACCTCGGTATTTTCCTTGAATCAATAAATCTGGATTTATATTAATTACTTTTAAAAATTTCTTTTTTGGTATTAAAATTATCATATTTATAAACTCATCAGGAGATTTTTTTTGAAAATGCTTCCAAAGCTTCAATGGATGCCTTTGTATCATTTACTTTAAAATCAGTTTTGACTTCTTTTTGTCTAAGTTTTTGAATTGCGTTGTCAATAAATTTTTTATCATTACCATATAGAACTCGTTTAAACTTTTTTCAATTGGCTGCAAAATGATCTTTTTCACTCACTTTTTATCATTTTTTTGTTCCGTAGCGATGCTATACAACCATAAAATGGTTTCAATTGAGCAAAAAAAACCTATTTTTCGCTTCAATCAAAAAAGTTTAAACGAGTTCATAATAAAAAATCTACCATTGCTTTTTTTGCATCTTTATATCTAGATACAATAAAATTAGATGGATATTTTTGTTCTTAAATAATTCTTCTTCTTAAGGCTTTTGATTCAAGATATTCAGCTAATTTATTTATTGATATTTTTTTTATAATTTTCATGTGTTTATTTGCGGAATCTCTCAGCTATTTTTTCTTCTCCAATCACTTGCATATTAGGTAATATCATTTGTGTTTCACCAGTAATTGGGTTTTTGAAAAGTTCAAATCCATTTCTGCAATTTTGATGTCGAAATTTAAAAGCTTTTAGTCCAGCTATAAACCCACCATTTTTAGTTTTGTCAAAAACATAATTAGAGCAGGACTTTTTGAAAATACATTTTTTTCGATTCGAGGCAGGGATTAAAAACCAATATACCTTGATTAGTGTTAGAAAAATATACGTCATACTATTTAGCAAATACAATCATTTGTCTAGAGGTCGTATATCCTGGTTTTGCTCCCAAACCAAAACAACCTGTTTCGGGCTTAACAAAAGTGATCACACTTTCAAGACGAATATATTTCCAACCCTGATTTGCAAGGTTCTGAATTAAATCTTCTAATTGATTAGCTACTTGTTTAGAATTCTCTTTAGTTTCTATTGATGCTACAAATGGTAAAACTTTATATTCCATAATTTTATGTTTTTTATTCTAAAGTGGATCCATCAGAAAAAATAATTTTTTCAGGTTTCCATACAATTTTTAAATCTTTAAGTGCTTTGGCTTTTAATGTTTTGTCGCTATCAACAAATTGGTTGTAGTCGCTAGTTCCAGACCAAGTCGCTTGGTTTTTTGGTTGTATAGCTTGGTCATATACAAAATTTAAGGACTTTATTTTATCTCCAAATAAATTAGCAAACTCAACAGTCCCTTTTACAGCTCGAACTTCTTTATCAGATTTGTTTTTAATTACAAATTTGTAAGTTATATATTCCTGATAGTCGTATTTAATAAAGCTTTTTTCAAAACAACTAACTAAAATACTTTCAGATAGTTTTCTGCTTTTTAACTCTTCTTTTCTTTTTGCTTTTTCAGCTAATTTCCTCTGTTCTAACTCAATTTTTTCTTGTTCTGCTTTCCACTTTTTTCCATCGTCAAGAATTTCTTGATAAGTCATGTTTTCGAGCTTTTTGTTTTGAAATTTAAGTCGAATCATATTACCCGCAAGAAGCATTATTTCTGTAGAGTCTATTTCTTCCTTAATCGCTGAAATATCATTCTCGGCTGTTTCTTCGCTAAACTTTTTATCCAACGGTGATGAGCAAGAAATGATAAGGCTTATAAATAATAATATTTGTATTTTTTGCATTTTAAATTATTTAACTAGTATGACATTTTATTGAACAGTAATAACATCCGTTTACTTGCGAATAGTAATTTTTTGCATTTTCAACAGCATCACGGCAATTAGAATAATCGCCTAAGTATATTCTGTTTTCTTTTAGAGGCAAAAAACTACACCCTGCCTTATGAACTTCATGATCTCCGTTTGTTTGTGAATTCTTATTTACGTAATAACTTGCCATAATACTTTTATTTTAATATTGATATTCACAAATCTAAACCAATTGTAATCCAGAACTTTGTGTAAAACCGCAGCACTTAAATTGTTTGGAAAAGAAAAGACCTACTTGATTTATCTTGTAGGTATCTGAAACTTGTTACCCAAACAATTTTTGATTTTTTAAAAGACTATACTATTCAAGAGGGCTTAATTTTTTTAAGGTTTTATCCAATCAAAATCAATCATATTAGCTAAATTATCAGTTTTAGTATTGTCAGGGTTAGACCTTAAATATTTACCACTATTTCCATTAACCACCTCTACAGTCTCTCCTTTTTTCCAATAAGCAGTTGAGTAATTCCAAACCCAGACAACAGCAGAATTTCCTTTTTTTCTAAAAGCTCTATAGCATCTGCTTTTGATTTTTTTGATGTTCTAGTAATTTCTTTTCCATTAACGGTATGGAAAGCATAATGTGTTATTACATCATTACTGTTTTTCCATACTCCAGAAATCCTATACTCTGCCATAATTTTAAAGTTGTTAAATTAATAATACTCCAAAATTAGGGTCATAAAAGCTTAATTTTTTGCGGAAAAATGCAGTAGGTTCTAATTAATAAAAAAGAGATTAAATCAATCCTTGATCTTTGGCTATTGAAATAAGATGATTAGAGTTATTCGCTTGTAAAAATTCTTTTAATTTTTTGATTCTATCCTGAACACTTCTTAGTTTATAGTTAGGGTAACTATTATTTTTTAAATAATCAGGAATATTATCTTGGCCAATACCTTCTGAAAGTAATTTTAGTATAAAAATGTCTGTGTCATCAATGTCATCTATATTATCGCCATTTTTTAAAAGCTGTTGTATGTTTGAAGAAATATAGCTATCATTTATAGCAATAGCAGTAATTGCTTTTTTAATTTCTTTTAGGCCTTCAGGCCCCTTTTGGACAAAAGCATTAACCTTATAATTATCTAAAAGTTGTTTTATTTTTCCAATACGACCTTCCATACTAAAAACAATAATCTTTAGGTTTGGTTGTTTTTTTTTAATAGCGATTATTAGCTCCTGACCAGAAGTTAGATTTTTAGTTCGATGATCCTCTGTAAAAGAAAGATCGGAAATAAGAAGGTCAAAAGGGCTGTTATTTTGTAGGGCTAATTTTGCTTTAAGCAAAGCTTCATCGCAATAGTGAGCCGTAATTACATTAGGAATAGTGCCAATTAAGGATTGATGTAAACCAGTATTTATAGAACTCATATCCTCGGCAATTAAAACTTTTTGAAACATCATGGTAGTTATATTTTAAATGTAATAATGGCTCTAAAACCATTTCCTGTTGAGGTTTTAAAACTAAAACTTCCTCCAACTTCCTGCATGCGGTTTTCCGCATTTTGTAATCCACTTATTTTTTCAATACTGTTTGAGCCCACTCCATTATCGGTGTAAGTAATCTTATTTTTTTTATCCTCAACTTTTAAAGCTATTGTAACCCTTGTGGCTTTACTATGTTTGTTCATATTTACCATTAGTTCTTGTAAAATTCGGTAAATAGTATTTTTCATAAGCTGCTTAAGTCTAAGCCTATCTATTGTTTTAATATTTGTAGTGATTTTAATCCCTTGGTGATTATGCTGCATCAATAAATCCATAAGAGTTTCGCCAAATGAATTTACAAATGTAATATCTCCAGTCTCAGCAGCTATATTACGAGTAAGTGCATATATGATGTCTAATTTAGCTGTAATTTCAGGTTTTGTAGGGTTAGTAGTTGATATCTGGTGTTCGACTATAGTTCTAATATCTGAAATATCGTTAGCCAACTCATCATGTACTTTTTTCGAAATTCTATTTTCAGCTTTTTGAGTGGCTTTAAAACTAGCAAGCTTAATACGTTGTCGCCAATGATAAATCATAAAAGCAATAGCCATAAATAAAATAGAAGCCACAAAAATCCAAGTATTACGTGTCGATTTTTCTTGAGCTATTTTTAAATCTTTCGCCACGGTTTTTGCGTTGAGTTCTAATATTTCACTTCTATTTTTGCGGGTTTCATATTTTATTTTAACAAATAGGTCACGGTTTTTCAAACTAGTGAGTTGTAAACTATCGTTCCACTGAATGTACTTTTGAGAAAGTTGCTTATATTCATTTCCTTCTATAAAATCTAACTTTCTTTTTAAGGTTTTGACTTTTTTAGTTAGGTTTGTAGTCTGTAAAGCAACGGCATAAGCTTTTTGGGCATTTTTTTTTGCCTCGCTCATATTGGATATATCTTGGTAAAACTCAGATAGCCTCAAATAACTTTCTATAGTTTCATAAACTAAATTATTTTTTAATTGAGTTTTTAGTGATTTTTTTAATAGAGGAAGTGCTAATTTATTATTGTTTTGTTTAAAATAAGTATACCCTAAATTGGATTGAATATTAGTCCATAATTGCACTTTGTTTCGGAGCTGTTTATTTTGTGATAACTCAGTCAATATTTTTTGAGAAGTTGCGAAATCTTTTTTTTCCAGATAATATGTTGCTTTATTATTTTTTATAATTGAGGCTTTATAGTTATCTGTTTGTAGTTTTTCAGTTTTTTGCCCCCAATATATAGCATCATCATAATTCCTTAAAGCATTAGTCGTAATTGAAAGGCAATTATAAATAGATAATAATTGTTTAGTATTGGTTTCATTTAAATAATCTAAAGCTTCAATAGCCGTTTTTTCGGCACCATAAAAGTCACTTTCATTGGATTGAATAATAGCCATATTGAGCAATCTTTTACCAATGGAAAAACTGTCATTTAATGTTATAAAAACCTCTTTAGATTTATTAAAATAATAATAAGCACTATCCGGCTTATTTTGTTTAAAAAAGTAATTACCCAGCTTAAAATAAGCTTTACCAATAGCTTTACTTGTATTACTTTTTAATGCTAGATTTAGATACTGATTGCTTATTTTATAATATTCATTAGGTCTATTTGCAGCATTTACTAAAGTTGCTTTGTAAGCTATTGTATTTAGAATTAAAGAATCATTTTCTAATTTTTTAGATAATTTGTGAGCACTAGATATTGCCAAAATTCGTTCATCTAAAAATGCTTTTTTGTTTTTACTAGCTTTACGATAATTAGAAATACTGTCTAAAGTTGATTTTGAATATGAAGGAGTAGTTGCCTTTTGACAACCAATGCTAAAAATTACAAAAACAAAAAGTAAAACCCTAATAGAATTCATAAAACTAATATATACAAAAAGAGGCTACCATAATTAAAATGAAGCCTCTTGTTATCAATAAAATTAACTATTCATCGTCATCGTCATCTGGTATTTGCTGTTGACCGCCAATCTCTTGAATTTCAGTTTTTTCTTCGATATCTTCCACATTACTTTCTGGGCTACAAGAAAAAAAAGATAAGTTAAATAATAGTATTCCTGATATTAAAAGTGCTTTACGCATAATTTATAAAATTTAAGATTGAACATAAGTGTGGCTATCTGAGAAATAAATCCAAAGGATAAATAGCTATGTAGCCACACTGTTAAATGAGAAGAAGCGCTTCTTCGTTTTTAGGAAGTAGGCAGAAATAGTTCAACAGGAAAAGTAGTTTGCACTTCCTAAATCAATCTTCTGATCCTGTTTTGCATTTCTGAATTAGAATTAGTTTGTATACATTTGTTGTGATAGCTTATCAACAACAGAACTAATTCTGAGACAAAGAAAAGACCGTCTAACCCTTTTATTGGTTAGGGATTCCGAACATTCCGAAAAATTCTAAAAAGTTCCAACGAATTCTAAAAGGTTCTAACGAATTCTGATCAAACTATATAAATCATATGGCCACAATTACTTTTGAAGATTATAAAAAGGAGATATTAAATAAATTTTGGAAAGAAAAAAAAGGAGAATTCAGTCGTTTTTTTGAGGATCCAACGCCAGGGAAAATAAAAAAGGTAGGAAGGCAAATTATCTTAAAAAGAGGGGCCAATAATGATCAACAAACTTTATTAGATTTTTTTGATTTAAATGAAGAAACTAATTTTAAAACTTATTTCAGTAAAGTTGACCCAGAACGTTTTAAATCCGTTCAACAATTTTTAAAAGGAAAAACAACCTCTCCCGATGAAAACCTTATAGAGTTTGTTGCTTGGCTAGTCAATTTTGAACACAGGCCATATTCAAAGTTTAGAAAAAGTAACGTTAATGATTTAATTAAAAAATCTACTTTTAAGAGTGAGGTGATAGTTGAGAATACTAAATCAGATGCTTTTAATAAATCTTATATTAAGACAGTGACAAAAAAGCAAGGAGTATTATCTTGGAGAATTCTAATTGGAATATTAATTATAATTTGTTCAGCCTTTTACATTACAGTTCAGTTAAAAAGTAGTGAGTGTATGACTTGGGTAAAAGATCATTATGAAAAAGTTGTATGTGAAGAAAATTACAATCAAAAGATTATTACTTTAGATAAAAAAATATTAAAAGGTTGCAAAAAGGTTTCTTTAAATATTAGCATGATATTTTTTGAAAAAGGGCAACCTTTGTACTGGTATTCGAAAACAAATGGTAAAATTGAGTTTTTTACCTGTCTAGGTCTACACCCTGTAAGTGGTCAAAAATTAAGCCCTATTACTGAAACAATTATTCGTAAATATATTTATAAGGAGTAGTGTACTTGCAGCAAAAGAATAGATAAAAGGCATATGTAATGATTTAACAATTAAAATGACATAATTTTTCCCGTAAGATATAATGGTGAAACAAAAAAAGTTTCTTATTGTAGTGTATAATCTATGTGCTTTTTTAAAAATGGAGTATAGGGGATTATTTAATTGATACTAATGCCTTTAGTAGAGGGTAAAAAAAATAAAGGGAAGTTACTTCAATTTGAAACTAAAGAATATCCAAGTTGGAAAAGCAAAATTACTTACTTTCTAAAGTAAGTTTTACGCAATTTCTTCAAAAGCTAAAGGAAACTAGAACACCCTTCATACGCAAATAAAACTTAGGGGTTGTTATATTTTAATTATTTTTGTTTTTAGTTATGAAAGTGTGCATTGCCGAAAAGCCAAGTGTTGCCCGTGAAATTGCTTCTGTATTAGGGGCCAAAATTAAATGCGACGGGTATTATGAAGGAAATGGATATGCTGTAACCTACACTTTTGGACATCTTTGTACATTATTTGAGCCTAATGACTATAAACCGCATTGGAAAAGTTGGGATCTAAACAATTTACCAATGCTACCAGATAAGTTTAAAACTAAAGTAGTTGATAATACTGGAATTAAAAAGCAATTTAATATTGTAAAAAAACTATTCGATAAAGCTACACTCGTCATTAATTGTGGTGATGCAGGCCAGGAAGGGGAGCTTATACAGCGATGGGTTATTAATCAGGCAGGTTATAAGGGAGAAGTAAAACGATTATGGATTTCTTCACTAACCATTGAAGCCATTAAAGAAGGCTTTGAGAGACTACAGCCTTCGGTTAAATACGATAATTTATATTATGCAGGATTTTCAAGGGCAATTGGCGATTGGTTGCTAGGTATGAATGCGACTCGTTTATATACAGTCAAACATGGGGGGTACAAGCAAGTGTTATCCATTGGCAGAGTTCAAACGCCTACATTAGCAATGATAGTTAATCGATTTAAAGAAATTCAGAACTTTATACCCCAACCATATTGGGAATTACAAACAGTTTACAGAGATACATTATTTAATTGCGAAGAAGGGCGATTTTTAAAAAAAGAAGAAGGAGAGGCCTTTGCTAAAGTGGTAAAAGAAAGTGATTTTGAAATAATATCTATAACCAAAAAAAAAGGAAAAGAATACGCTCCAAAACTTTTTGATCTTACAGGCTTGCAAGTTTACTGCAATACAAAATTTGGCTTTTCGGCAGACGAAACGCTAAAAATAGCACAAAAGTTATACGAACAAAAAGTAATCACCTATCCAAGAGTAGATACTACTTTTTTACCTAACGATATTTATCCCAAAGTGCCTGGGATATTAAAAAAGTTAACAAATTATCAAAAGTTGACGGAGCCTATATTAGCTAAAAAAATTAAAAAATCGGCTAAGGTTTTTAACGATAAAAAAGTTACAGATCACCATGCACTCATACCTACAGGCGTTCAGATCAATTTACAATATAATCAGAAACAAGTGTATAATAGTATTACCAAGCGCTTTATTGCAGTATTTTATGAAGATTGCTCTGTGGCAAATACAACAGTTATTGGTAAGGCGGATACAGTAACCTTTAAAACAACTGGAAAAGAAATTTTAGAAAAGGGGTGGAAAGTTGTTTTTGAAAATCCAGAAACGAAGGATAATAAAGAAAAAGGCATACTTCCCACTTTTATAAAAGGGGAAAAAGGAGTACATGAACCTTCGTTTACGGAAAAAGAAACCAAAGCGCCAAATCAATACACCGAAGCTACTTTGTTAAGGGGTATGGAAACTGCCGGAAAACAAGTAGATGATGATGAAATGCGGGAATTAATGAAAGATAATGGTATTGGTAGACCATCTACACGAGCAAATATTATTGAAACACTTTTTAGGAGAAAATATATTGAGCGAAATAAAAAACAAATTCTCCCAACAGCAACTGGTGTACAATTAATTGATTCCATACAAAATAAGCTGTTAACCTCAGCAGAGTTAACAGGGCAATGGGAAAAACAATTAAAAGAGATTGAAAAAGGAAATTTCCAAGCGGGTACTTTTGTTAAAAACATGAAGCAAATGGTAGACAATTTGGTGTATGAAGTGCGTATGGAAAAAAGACGAGCTAATATTTCCCATACTACTGAAGCAAAAGTTTCGAAACCTAAAAAAATAAATATAGTAAATGAGGTAAACGGACAACAATGCCCTAAATGTAAACAAGGAACTCTTTTAAAAGGGAAAACAGCCTACGGATGTAATGCTTATAAAAACGGTTGTGATGTTGTCCTTCCGTTTTCCTTTAAAGGTAAAAAAATATCAGAAAAACAATACCTGCGGTTACTTCAAAAAGGATGCACTGTAAACTTAAAAGGATTTGAAAACGCCTCCGCAGAAAATGCTGAGGGATTAATTCGTTTTGACGATCAATTTCAACTTGTTTTTGAGGAAAAGAAGGCAAAAAACACTTCAGTTTCAGATAAAGTACACAATCCTATGCCTTGTCCAATTTGTAAAAAAGGAAATGTTGTAAAAGGAAAAACTGCATATGGTTGCAGTCACCACAAAAATGGCTGTGATTTTAGGTATACATTTGATACGATTAGAGAAAAAGCCAATGGAAAAGCGTTAACTAGTGGATTTGTTTTTTCTTTGTTAAATGAAAGTGTGGATTAATCTTATATTATGGAATGTAATTTTAAGTGATAAGCATACATAAGTACTGAATCACATAAACCTTATTGTGGTTATTAGCCCTTTTTTCTTTTCAGTTTTTAGTAGTTGATTCTTATACTATTTTAGATTTAAAATACTTCTAGTTAAATATTATACCTTGAACTATTAGAAAAAGAAACCAATATAATGAATCATTTTATATCCAAAATGATATTATTTACTACTATCCGTTCAATATATCCAGATTTTCGATATTATTTGATATAATACTTCACTTCTTTTAACAATTTGTACTTCGTTCCAATCAGGTTTATCTTGTAGATATTGATTAATGATCAATGTTGAATGACTTCCAATTTCTCTTTTTTTGACAGAAAAAGACGAATTACTTACTGCGGGGTTTAATGATGAAGTTAATATGGCTAGATTACCTAAGGAATGTAACACCTTGTTTCGCTCTTCAATTCTGTGGAATTTACCCTCCTTATCATTTTCTGTGCGTACTGCATAGGGCGAAAGCTCAAAATCTTCCTGAGAAATTAGCTGTCCGTCTAAAGGCCAATGTTCAAACCAAGTTTGTGGCAAAATATGCTCAATATGTAAACCAGTATTTGAAAAATTTACTTGCTCTTGTTTGCTACCTCTTTTGTAGTGCTCAATTTCTAATAAAATATTTGATATACTTTTAGTTCTATTTCTTTCCTCGCGATACAAAGGTCTTTCCAGTAGTCTTTCTAAAAGCATATTGTCGGAAGGCCAAAGGTTGGTGTCGGATGTTTTTGATTGTAAATGTATTTTAAAAGATTCTGCGTCTTTGTGTTTTTTTAAAAATTTAAGGTACTCTAAAAATACATTGTTATAGTTTTTTGTTGTTAAACCACATAAAAACCTCCTTGTTAAATAAGAATCAAGAATTGTGTAAATTTCATTCTTGTTTAGTTGAGTAATTTCCGAATCTCCTTCAACGTAGAGCAGTAGCGGGAATAAGGTTGAAATATCCATATCCCGCAAACGTTCTGCTAATTTTTCAAATCGTGAATTTCTTTTTGGATTTGTAAGTCTTTTAAAAATTTGACTATATTTATTTAGTTCTTTAAGTTCTTCCTCAATATTTTCAAAGTTTGCTCTATTAAGTGTAAATAATTTATAGTAGTAAAATACTTGATCGTACCTAATTTCTGTCTGTAGTTTTAAAGTCAAGTAGTCAATTACGTAAAATTGTAAACGGGTTTCTGAATATCTTCCACGACTAGTTTTATCGTGCCATCGGTATTCAGCATTTGGGTCATCAAATTCATCCCAATATCTATCATAAATTTCATCGAGCTGTTCTTTGTTGCTATTTGCTCGCATAAAAATATAATTTCTTATCAGATCTGTTTCACTTAATGAAGCTCCACGGCCATTCATAGTTTCAAAAATCATTTGTGGGTCATCATTTTGAGTGAGTCCAATTTCTACAAACTGGAAATCTCTTTTTATAACTAAAAGTAAATTTGTTATTAACTTGGTGATTTCTATATCTGATTCTGCGATATAGTTATTTAATTGATCGTAAAAAAATATGTAAGCACCTAAAATATTATGTCTGCCTTTTGCAACATTTCTATAACTTTTTGGTCCAATTCCGTGTTCATTGAGAATAGGTGTTATATGTAATTCGTCAACTTTTTCGTAGGTGTTTCCAATGATTGATTTGAAAATCTCTTTGTTAAATTTAGTTGGCTCAAGTTTAAATTTTTGATTTTCATAATCTTTATCTCCAAAAGATTTGTCATTAAAAAGATATTTGTTCAATTCCTTGATTAGACTTGCGTCGTCTAAATGTTTACGACAGACTTCTCGGAAAGCAGCAATGAATAATTGAAAAGTCGTTAATCTTTGTTGTCCGTCTATTACATTGTAAGTTGATAATGTACTGGTAGTTGTGTTTTCATGAAATAGAACGATAGAGCCAGTATAATGTGGATGAATTTTCTGCTTATTATGTCGTTCATTAGATTTATTTATAAAATCTTCCCATAATGGCATCCATTGTGAATGTTCATTCCAAACATAATGTCTTTGGAAAACGGGGATTTTAAATCGAATTTGCTTATTTAGTAATTCTTCTAATAATGGTTTTCCTAAATTCATTCCGTTGGTTACTGTTTTCTTTATTGATGTACTGTGGTTTTTTGCCAATATAAGGTTATCTGCTTTTTTAAACAAATTATTTTATTTGTAATATTATGTAAATGAGATATTTGTGTTTTGTTAAGAATGGGTTTTGATTTTAGAATTATCAAAAAAAATCCCAACTCAAAATTTTGAGTTGGGATTTTATAAAAAAGTATGTTCTAAAATTTAAATCAACTCAAAACTACGTTTTACAAAATTGGTTAAATCTTCACCTTTTAAAAGGTTTTGAGAAAGTTTAGCCAAGTCTAACGCTTGTTTTATTAATGCAGACTTTGCATCCTCAGATTCGGCACTATTAATTTTATCAACTATAGTATGGTTGGAGTTAACAACCAAGTTATAGCTTTCAGGGAAGTTTCCAAACATTCCCATTCCGCCACCACCAGATTGTTGCATCTCCTTCATACGACGCATAAATTCGGGCTGTGTAATAATAAAAGGAGAAGCTTGGCTGTCCATAGCTTCAACTTGTACCGTATAAGTTTCTTTAGGAACTACAGCCTCAATGGTCGTTTTTAGGGTTTCCTTTTCCTCATCACTCAATTTAGAAACGGCAGTATCCTCTTTCTTAATTAAATTATCAACGTGGTCTCCATCTACACGAACAAAAGTGGTGTTTTCGTAAGTCGCTTCTAATTTTTGGATTAAGTGCGAAACAATAGGAGAATCTAATATCAAAACCTCGTATCCTTTTTCCTTAGCAGCTTGGATATAACTGTGTTGTGCATCCTTGTCAGAGGTGTAAAGGACTACAAGTTTTCCATCCTTATCCGTTTGAGAAGCCTCAATTTTAGCTTTTAATTCGTCAAAAGTAAAGTAGCTATTATCTACAGTTGGAAGTAAAGCAAAGCTTTTTGCTTTATCAAAAAACTTATCTTCAGACAGCATTCCGTATTCAATAACCATTTTAATATCGTTCCATTTCGCTTCGAAATCTTCACGATTGTTTTTGAACAAAGAGCTTAATTTATCAGCAACTTTACGTGTAATATAGCTAGAAATCTTTTTAACAGCACCATCTGCTTGTAAATACGAACGCGATACGTTTAATGGTATATCTGGAGAATCAATAACACCACGAAGCATCATTAAAAATTCAGGAACAATACCTTCTACATTATCAGTAACATATACTTGATTTTGGTACAACTGTACTTTATCCTTTTGGATTCCAACACTAGGATCTAACTTAGGGAAGTATAAAATACCAGTTAAGTTAAACGGATAGTCTACATTTAAGTGAATATTGAATAAAGGATCTTCGAACTGCATTGGATACATTTCTTTATAAAAATCTTTATAATCTTTATCCTCTAACTCTGTAGGTTGTTTTGTCCAAGCTGGATTAGGGTTGTTAATAATATTATCTACCTCCTGAGTTGGAGCGGGATCTTCTTCCTTAGCGCCTTCAGGCTTTTCTAAAGTTTCTGTTATAGTACCAAATTTAATAGGTACGGGCATAAACTTATTATACTTTACCAAAAGCTCGCTAATTTTAGATTCTTCTAAAAAGGCAACTTCATCTTCGCTTACGTGAAGAATAATTTCAGTTCCTCTATCAGCTTTGTCAGATGCTTCTAAGGCAAATGTTGGCGACCCGTCACACGTCCAATGTGCTGCGGGTGCACCAGTATGTGATTTAGTAATAATTTCCACCTTTTCTGCAATCATAAAAGCAGAGTAAAAACCAAGGCCAAAATGTCCTATAATTCCAGAATCCTTAGCACTATCCTTATATTTGTCTAAAAATTCTTCTGCTCCAGAAAAAGCAACTTGATTGATGTATTTTTCCACCTCTTCAGCGGTCATTCCAAGACCTTGGTCAATAATACGAATTTGCTTCGCCTCTTTGTCAACTTTAACTTCTATAATAGGATCGCCATAATCAGACTTAGACTCACCAATACTTGTAAGGTGTTTTAACTTTAAAGTTGCATCAGTTGCGTTAGAAATTAACTCACGTAAAAATATTTCGTGATCCGAGTACAAGAATTTTTTAATGAGTGGGAAAATATTTTCCACAGAAACATTAATTTTTCCAGTTGCCATATGTAAGATTTTATTTTAATTAATATTGATATAAATGGATAGGCAAAAAAAATACCAATTATAAATTGCTGACAAAGTGTCGTTTTTTGAATTTTTATATTGAGTTGTTTATAGTTCACAGTTTTTGTTTAGTATTTAAGAGTTGGGTAATACGAACTCGTTTAAACTTTTTTCAATTGGCTACAAAATGATCTTTTTTTACTCACTTTTTGTCATTTTTTTGTTCCGTAGCGATGCTATGCAACCATAAAATGATTTCAATTGAGCAAAAAATCTCTATTTTTCGCTTCAATCAAAAAAGTTTAAACGAGTTCGATGTTTTTAAATTCAATTATCAAAATTTAACAAATATTTTGTTTAATTGATTTAGTTAAAGTTTAGACAGATTGTATCTTTACAGTAAATGATTTAGATTATGGCAGTAAAGAAAAAGACTAAAGAAAAAGATCCTAGAGTTGAAATTATAAGTGCTTACATGGAACACGTACTTATGGAGGGGAATCCACACAGTGTTTTTTCTTTTTGTAAAAAAAATAAAATTGAAGAAGCAGACTTTTACAATCACTTTGGGAGTATTGAAAGCTTAAAGAAAATTATTTGGGCGGATTTTTATTTACATGTAGAAAGCCTTTTATTAAAAAATGAAGAATACGGAACGTATTCGAGTCGTGAAAAGTTACTGACTTTTTATTACACCTTTTTCGAAATGTTGACAGCCAACCGCAGTTATGTATTATATGCTTTACAAGAAGAAAAGGAACCAATAAAGAATTTAAAACAGCTTACAAAATTAAGAGCTAAAATTAAAGATTTTGGAACGGAGTTAGTAGAGGCGGATAATGAAGACAAACAATTAAAAATAATAAAAAAACCAGTAGCTATAGTTTCAGAAGCTGTTTGGATTCAATTTTTATTTTTATTGAAATTTTGGATGGACGACGAATCACCAGCATTTCTAAAAACAGATATCGCTATTGAAAAATCGGTAAATACTGTTTTTGATGTATTTGATAATACACCGTTAGACAATATATTAGATTTGGGGAAATTTTTGTGGAAAGAGAAGGTAAATAATTAATTTTTAAATATAAGTTTCGTTCCACAATTCGATAAAAAAACAATAAAGAATGTGTATTTTAGATTTAATTCAAAAAATAACATTTTATTTTGGGACATTTAAAAGATTCAATTTATTACCGCAACGCCATACAGGTTAAAGAATATCCTTTTGCAACATATTATTTGTTTGACACATTTATAGTTTCCGAAATTAATGAAGGTATTTCTTTTACGTGGGATAATCATGCTAAAAAAGTAGTCAAAGAATTTGGTGAGCTATATGAACAAAAAGGAAAAGATATGGTGCTTGTTTCCAATAGAGTGTACTCCTTTTCAGTTCGACCAATTGATTGGTTTAAATTTTTCGGGGATAACTATAGCCTGAAAGGATATGCTATTGTAAGTTATACGAAACAAAGTTTAGCTACTGTTTTAATAGAAAAACTATTTGTGAGAACTAGTTTTCGGAATTTTGACAATATTGACGATGCTATTATATGGGCAAAAAGTTTAAATGAAAAAAATAAAGAATAAAATCACTGATGTTAGTAATGGGTTAGCATTTTTTGATTTGTGTTTTAAAATGAAATAATAAATACCTATTAATTCTTAGCAAATGAAAACAATTGACAAAATACCCACATCAAAACTTGGTAAAACTACAGAATTAGTAAAAACAGGCGTAAAAGTAGGGGGGAATTACCTCAAATATTATAGCAAAAAAGTGGTTAATCCAAGTATAACTAAGGATCAACTTAACGAAGATAATGCTACTGATATTTACGATGGATTAAAGAGTTTAAAGGGAAGTGCTTTAAAAGTAGCACAAATGTTATCGATGGATAAAACCTTATTACCAAAAGCATATGTAGAGCGGTTTTCGTTAGCGCAATTTAGTGTGCCACCACTCTCGGCACCTTTGGTAAGAAAAACATTTAAAACATACTTTGGAAAATACCCCGAAGAAATATTTGATGCTTTCGCAAGCCAATCAGTAAATGCGGCCAGTATAGGTCAAGTACATAAAGCTGAAAAAGATGGAAAAAAACTTGCTGTGAAAATCCAATACCCTGGAGTTGCCGAAAGTATCAGTTCTGATTTAGCGATGGTAAAGCCTATCGCTGTCAGAATGTTTAATTTACAAGGACAAGAAACGGATAAGTACTTTAAAGAAATTGAAGGTAAACTCTTAGAAGAAACAGATTATATTTTAGAACTTAAGCAAAGTAAGGAAATTACGGAGTCATGTTCTAAAATCCCGAATCTCAAATTTCCAAAGTATTATGAAGAATTTTCAAGCCAGCGTATTATTACAATGGATTGGATGGACGGAGTTCACCTAAGTGAGTTTACAGATAAAGATTTTACAAAGGAGCAAGGTAATAAATTAGGTCAAGCGTTATGGGACTTTTACATGTACCAAATGCATATTTTAAAAGCAGTACATGCAGACCCGCATCCAGGAAACTTTTTAGTGGACAAAAATCAAAATCTTATAGCTATTGATTTTGGTTGTATTAAGGAAGTTCCATTAGAATTTTACACTCCTTATTTTGAATTAGCAAAAATTGAAAATATTAATAATCCTGAAATTTTCAGGGAGAAGATGTTTGAATTAGAAATTTTGTTAGAAAATGATACTCCAAAAGAATCCGCTTATTTTTCGGCGTTGTTTCATGAGATGTTATCGTTGTTTACCTCACCATTTCATAACGAAACCTTTGACTTTGCAGATGAAGAATTTTGGAATAAGATTACTTATTTAAGTGAAAAATATTCGAATGATAAGGAATTAAAAAAAATGAATGGAAGTAGAGGAAGTCGTCATTTTTTATATATTAACAGAACCTTTTTTGGATTGTATAATTTATTACATGATTTAAAAGCAGAAGTTAAGATACACAACTATAAAAAGTATCAATAATAAATTAGTTAGGTTAATTTTTAGTGTGAAAAAAAGCCTCATTACAATAGTATTTGTAATGAGGCTTTTGGTTTTATTAATGGTATTAAACTATAATTGAAATACTCCTTCAGATATAAAATTTAGGTTCTTCGCCAAAAGTTGTGGATTAAAGGTTTTGCAAAAAAAACAAAATTTTATGAAAGAGTCATTTATCTCATAAAAGCCTTAATTTAAAACTACTTAATGGGGTAGATT
>ENA-ORXM01000972-ORXM01000972.1-marine-metagenome-genome-assembly--contig:-NODE-972-length-43860-cov-4.862846_pt1 | contig 43860 bp, 44 predicted proteins | sample MGYA00237867_ERZ511480 | MGnify/ENA primary metagenome ERZ511480 (study PRJEB26309, sample SAMN06266103) | marine metagenome | isolation source: Algal blade | place: United Kingdom:Sidmouth, United...
TTCTTGATATCGGCCACCGCAGCTTTCTTTTCACTTTCGATTGCAGCTTGTGCTTGTTTGAGCATTTTATCGCCTTCAACCTTCGCTTGTTCTTTAGAATCGGCAATCATTTTATCCTTGATTTCACGGGCTTCCTTTAACATGGTCTCTCGCTCTGCACGGGCCTCTTTCAATAGCTTTTCGCTATCGGCCGTAACGTTCTGCATTTCCTTTTTGGCATCTTCAGCAGCTGCCAGGGCGTTTTTGATACCTTCTTCCCGCTCGTTTACTGCATTTAAAATGGGCTTCCAGGCAAATCTGCGCAAAAGCAAAAGAAGCAAAACGAACAAAAGGGTCTGCCAAAAAAACAACCCTATTGAAAATTCATTCATTAATTTTTCCATAACCTACAATATTTGATGCATCCTTAACCTTTAAATAGAAGCTGACCGCAACCAACCGTTACGGTCAACGTCCTTTAGATTCTGAATTATACGGCGAAAAGCGCAGCAAATCCAATCCCTTCAATAAGCGCCGCTGCAATCAACATAGCTGTTTGAATCTTACCGTAAGCTTCAGGTTGACGTGCGATAGCGTCCATTGCTGAACCACCTATCCTACCGATACCGATACCGACACCGATAACTACCAAACCTGCACCTACCATTACTGGAATTTCCATAATCTATCTAGTTTAAAAATTAAAAATTCGAATTTAAAGTTTACGTCAATTCTCAAAAAAATCCTGTCTCTAAGGGAATGACGATACTTCGGCTGCTCTCAGATTGACAATTTATTACAAATGTGCCAATTCTGGCTCCTCTTCATGGTCATGGTCGTGCTCTTCAGAAGCAAAACCGAAATAAAGTGCTGAAAGCATCGTAAAAATATAGGCCTGCAATAGGGCCACCAAAACTTCAATCAGCGAAATGGCAAACGCCAAACCGAACGACAGCGGACTACCTAACCAACTTTTAAAAATGAACATCAGCCCGATCAAACTCATCAATACAATGTGCCCCGCTTGCATGTTCGCATATAAACGAATCAATAGCGAAAAAGGCTTGATAATCAAACCCAACAATTCTATAGGCACCAAAATGATGTATAAGGGTATTTTCGCATACCAAGGCATCGTGTCTCCCAAGGGGTCGAACAAATGTTTCCAATAGTCTTTTGTTCCCGTAAAATTTGTCAACAAGAAGGTCAGTAAAGCCAAGGCAACGGTCACCGCAATGTTTCCGGTTACATTTACGCCCAACGGGGTCAACCCAAAAATATTAAGGAACCATATAAAGAAGAATATGGTCAGCAAATAGGGCATATACTTCTTATATTTTTTTTCGCCGATGTTCGGTCTAGCGATATCATCCCTAATATAAAGTACAATGGGTTCAAAGAACCTACCTGCTCCTGTAGCTACCAAACCATTTTTAGCATACGATTTGGCCAAACTGGAAAACAGCCATAGCATCAATAGCCCCGTCAAAAGAATCATTATCACGCTTTTGGTAATTGAAAAATCCAAGGGTTGTTCGTTTATCGGATGGTCACCATGAGCTTCATCATAATTAATCGTACCCTGGGCATCGGTTTTATAGATTTTACTGTGATACAGCTTGTAGTGGTTGCCATCGACCTCAGCCAATGTTTCCCCATGGTGGAATTTTGAAGAGGAAAATACCTTTAGGCCATTATCCCATAAAATTACCGGCAATGGCAAGCCTACATGGTGAACTTCCCCACTGTCATCGGTATACGAATACAAATTAAAATCGTGAGAATCTTGAAGGTGGTGCTGGATGTACTCCTTGATTTCAGTCTTCTTGTCGGTAGGTTCACCTTCTTTTTCTTTCGCAGAGGCAGAAATACCTAAAAATAATGCTATGAGTACAAGTAATTGTAAAAAGGAAAGTTTTCGCATATCGCTCAAAATAGTCGGTCTTTATGCCTAATCCCAAAGCGTTGGGAGGTGCTTTAAAAATCCGTGCAAATGTACGGTATTCTTTCAAAAAGAAAAAAGCAAATCGACTCTTTATTTGCGAATGTTTCAGACGACAGGCTTAATTCATTTTCAGGAGCATTTTAGCGGTGAAAACCGTTTCTACGATCAGGCAAATCGCATAGGGTACGAAAAATGCTGCAAACTCAGAAGTGGCCATCGTTCCATCAGCCTTGTAGGAAGGATAAAAAAGAATAAAAAAAACGATGAATTTTAAAAAGCTGCCGGCCATAAAAAGAAATCCGATCTGGTTCTTTATTCGATTTCTAAAACTATGTAACCCAATGTAGATGGCAGCGGCCAATACGAAATTAACACCATATGAGAGTACAATAAGATTACCGTATTTGGAAAGGCCTTTGTGCTGAAGAAAAGTAGTATGTAAAAAGAAAGAAAGCCCTAACAAAGGAATCAATATACCGAGAAAGAGAAGAACCGGATTTCTTTTGGCCATCAATGTTTAATACGTTTTAGTTGTCGCAGAACGACCCAAATAGAAATTGCCACACCGATACATGTGGCAATTGCTGTAAAAATTCGTTTTTCGGTCCGGTAATGCGCGTCCAACCAAATACCTCCTTTGGCCGCCAAAAAAATAATGGCGCCCATTTCAAAAGCGATGCCCGAAAGCACCGCTATATTTTTGAGATTATTTTTTTTCTCCTTACGAGGCTTTTGCTGTTTCATTGGCCGTTTTGGCATCGCCTAAAGAAGATTTAAAACTGCTGCTAGACGAAGACGAAGCACTTGAGCTGCTAGAGCTACTGCTACCAATCGATGAACCGCCTTTGCCCTTCATTGTACATGAAGCGTTAAACGTAGCACCGGGCTCTACCGCCAATTTGGTTACAGAAACCGTGCCTTCGATTACTGCTGAAGACTTCAATGAAAGTAGGTCGGAGACCAAAAGTTCGCCGTTAAAGCTACCTTCGATATCGGCATTGACACATTCTACTTTTCCGTGAATGTAGCCGTCTTTACCGATTACGACCTTACCTGTGGTCTTAACGTTACCGTCTAGCTTTCCGTCGATTCTAAAGTCAGCTTCGGAAACGATATCACCTTTAATTTTTGTGTGCTTAGAGATTCTGTTGGGTTGTGCGCCTATTTCGTTCATAGTTCGTGGTTTTTTGTTGTCAGAAAACATTTGTTTATGGTTTTGGGGTTAACGAAGTATCGATTACTTCAAAATTTGATTTTTATATTCTTGTAGGTTTTTATGTACTTGGATTATTTTATAGTTAGCAGATAAAATTACAAAATTCTCATTATCAATCCGGTAATCCTTGTTAAATTTTATAAGCTCTGCAAAGCCCAGTGCGTAGTCTTTCGATTTAAATCCGTGAACGACTACGAACTGCTCTTCCAGGGTATAAATATCCTTTGAGACAATATTTCTATACTTCAGATCTTTGATGGCCGCTTCAAGTTCGCGCATGACCCTTAGCGCAATCTCATTGTTACTTCTCCTAAACGGAAAAACTACCTTCCAATTGCCCGTACCTGACGAACCTACGTCAGTGGAGAACTCTTTGACCGCCAACTTGGGCAACTGCTCCGCAACCATCATTTCGGCCTTTTTGCCTTCGGGGTTGTTCGGGTAGGTCAAGGCTACATAGTTCAACTGTTCTTCAAAAGGCTTAAAACCGTTCAACCTGCCTATGGCGTTCGCCTTTAACATCTCAAATTTCGGAACGATCGGATCCCCTGTGTATTTTTCAATATTCTCTTCTGCGCCCGTTATTGTTCTTAAGAATTCTTGCTGCTGATACAGTTTGTAAAGTGCCGAATAGCGCGCATCTGGGCTGTCGGCATCTTCATCGAGTATGGCCCTAGGGTTCAATATGATCTCTGCATAACGCGAATCTGGATGGTTCTGCAGAATGTTGTTTTTCATGGATGCCAAAAGCGGACTGTTCTCCTCCTCATAAATCTTGTACAAGTTATACTTTGAAGGAAGCACCAAACGTTCTTCAGGATTGGAGGCTAACACATCTTCCAACTTCCCGGCGGCCAGCAGATTTTCCTTGAATTTTTCTTTGTATATCAAACCCAGTTGATAGTTGGCGAAATTCCGTTCTGTTTTTAGGCTATCGATAAAGGCTTCCTCCTTTGGAATACGATCCATATAGAAGGTTAACGAGAAGCGCTCTTCTTCAGAGAGTTCCCCGCTCAGGCTATCGTTCGCCGCAACGGGCTGTCCGGTGGCTTCCGATGGCAATGATCTGTTTTTATTGCTCCAGCGCCAATCGTCGGCGAGTTCACGTTTTCCCCAACGGGTCACAAAATCGTTTTTGCCATACCCCAAACTGGTCAGGTTGTAGAAATAGAACTTGCCCTTGTTTTCCTTTCCCCCTTTGCTTTCGGCGAATTTGGCGAAGCCTGCGTTCAGGCGGTCTTCCTCTTTTTTGGCAGCTGCGGCCTGTTTGGCCTTAAGTTCGTCGATATACGTTTCAAAATAGGCGATCTGGTCGTCGACCGGAAGGTTATACAATGTAATCACACTATCGGCATGCTGCACGATGTCTTCATATTTGATAACGTCTTCCAAATTGTCGAGTTTCTTTTTTACTGACCTGAATTTCTTCGTATTCTCATCAAGGTTTTCCAATACACTATCATAATAGGCTCCAGCAAGCTTATACTCGTTTTCGTCAAAATTGTAAACGGCCAAATTTTCGTAATTCAAAACATTCAGCTTGGGTTCGTTTAAGGTCGCCCTAAGTGATTTATTAAAATAGACCAAGGCGATGCTGTCGTTCTCTTGGTGTAGGTGGTACTCGGCCACCTGTCGGTAAATCTTGTCCAAAAAAGGACGGTTTTCACGATTCTCCTCGAGATCTGTCAAGTATTCGAGCATTTCAATCTCGTTCTCGGGGGTAATCTCGGTGTTTCGAATTTTCTGTATTTCGGCATTTATCATATAGACCCGGGGTGATCGCCTGTTCAGCTCAATGACCTTGTCAAAGGCATAGTTCGCACTGTCTTTATGGCCCAATTGGTTGTATAACTGCCCTATAATGTAATAGTATCTACCCTTCTCCGGGTTTTTCTTTGTGTAATGTGATGCAATCTTCAATTGCTGTACCGCGGTATCGAGCACGCTTTGATTGATGTAGGCCTGCGCCATCATCGATCGCGCGTCGGCATACTCTTGGTCTTCGAGCTGTTCGTATTTCAAAAGGTTCTTTAAGTTCTTGATGGCCAGCTCTTCGTTTTCCAATCGGATATTGACTTTTTCGCGCCAAATACGGGCTTGGCCTAACTTATCACTATAGGCGTATTTATTGATGATATAGTTGAAGGCCTCTAAAGCGGGAATATACCTTTGATCGAAATAGCGCGCCTTGCCCAAAAGCAGAAAAGCCTCATCGGTCTGTGGATTACGCTCTACGTCTTTAATGTCCATACTGTGTTTTTGTATGGCCTTGGTCGCTTTTTCTTCGGCAATTATAAAGTTGGGATTGTTGTCTTCGGAATCGAGCTTGATTTCTTCGGTAACTTCAAGGCGTTCAATGGGGAGTACCTCCCAGTAATCGTCTTGATAGCCTTCATTCAGTTCTTCCCTACCCTGTTCGAAGGCGATATTGCCATTGTACAAAGTGTTATACTTGGTATTGAGCGCATGCCAGTTACGATTGATAAAGGCATCTTTTTTGGTGGAGCACGCGTTAAAAACGACGCCTCCCAGCACAACGGAAAGAATGTATGTATATCGAAGTCTCAAGTTCCTAAAGATACCTATGTATCCTTAACTTAAAAAGAACGGGATTATTATGTAGTTCATCGATAAAAAATTGAAAAAGAAGAGTTCTGAAAATAGAGAAAAGATTTAATACGGATAATTTTGCAATCCTGTTGTTTAAAATACATACATAGCTATTTGCCAAAGGAACGCTTAAAGAAGTTCCGCATTTGAAACGTAATTTACCAGACCTGTATACTAAAGATTGGATATTTGCCTCAAATGATTCGAGCCGACAATTACAAACCAAGTGGTCTCTAAAGCTTGCCACTCATCGATGCCATCAAGCTTTCTGCGCAGTTAGCAGCTATTTTCGTATCTAAAATCGTGGAAATTTCAAATTAAATGCACGGTTCGTATAGCAAAAACCAACTATACGGTCGGTTCTTCCGTTTAGCAAAAGAAAGCGTTACCAAGCCGAGTTAGCATGTGCATCGACCAAACTTCTGTTATATTTTCCCTTATAAGCGACAGGCGATAGCCCCACATATTTTTTAAAAAGCGTACGAAAAGCCTTTTGGTCGGCATAGCCAACCTGAAACATGACCTCGCTCACATTTTGTTGGGTCGATTCAAGGCTTTTTTTAGCCGCCTCGACCTTTACGCGCTGTATATATTCCAAAGGTGTATTTTGAGTGGCCTTTTTAAAACGCCGCACAAAATTTCTTCGGCTAATGGAATATTTATCGGCCAGTTTTTCGACGGATATTTTTTCGGAAACATTGCCTTCGATAAAACTTTGTGCCGCTTTAATTTCACTGTCCTCATGGTTCTTTTGGCCTTGAAAAATGGCGAATTGGTTCTGGTCGACCCGATCTATCTCGATCTCGAACAATTTCGAAAGATAAATGGCCGTATCCCTACCACAGTACTTTTCCGCGAGGTGCAGCATCAGGTTCAAAAAGGAATAGGCCCCGCCACTGGTATAAATGCCATCTTCATCGGTCACTATTTTGTTGGAGACCAGATTGACCTGTGGGTACAATTGTCTGAACAGGTCCATGCCCGCCCAGTGCGTCGCACACAGTTTTCCGTCGACCAGACCCGTTTCCGCAAGAACGAATGCGCCCAAGCACATACTGCCCACCTCTGCGTTATGTCGGTTTCTTTGCTTCCTGATCCAAGGTACTGCCTTGGCATTTTCTTGAATACATTGCATTAAAGCCTCTGGTCTGACCGCGGGAATCAGAATTAAATCGGTTTTCTCAATCTCATCGATGGTCGCATCGCAGTGAATACTGAAGGCGCCATCGTACAATACCATATTCTTTTTCAGACCGACCAAATGAATATCGAAAAAGTCTTCTTGCCGCTGCCCGGTTTGTATTAGAAACTGGTTGGCCGCGGAGAAAACCTTAAAAGGCCCTACTACATTACTTAAAATCGCATTATTTCTCGGCACAAGAATGCTTACATGTTTCATATCTTAAAATTTTGGTACTACTCATTATGAGTTTTTCATTTGCTATTGGCTTGTCTCTACTCAAAAATATGATTCTTTCATGGCACAATCAACCCGTAAAAGTGTCTGATTTGCCCATGTTCATCCATAGACCTGTTTTGTAGTTTTGATTTGAATCGGTCATAGGCTATGGAATTCAAGCAGTTTGAACACATACGGAACGCTTTATCTACGGCGGATAAAGATATCACGGAAGGTAAGATGATGAGTTCTACGGCCATTCATTATAAGAACAAGGTTTTTGCCTTCTTTTCCCAGAAGAAGAAAATGGTATTTAGGTTGGGGAAAGGTTTTCCTGTGGATACGCTGGATTTTGAAATCAACGAATTCAGACCCTTTAAGAATAAAAAACCATTGAGCGGATGGTACGAGATGGATTATACACTGCATGCCGAATGGGAAGCACTTGCCCTTAAAGCATTGAACCTTATGCGATTGGAACAGCAGCATACCAAGCCGGGATTAAAATAAACCCTTGAAACCGAAAAATTGTATTATGAACACCAACCCGGAAGTAGACCAGTTTTTAAAGGATAAAAATCACCCGATGATGGATGAAATCCAAAGCGTTCGGAAAATCATTCTTGAGGCCGACCCTAATATTACGGAAGCCATCAAGTGGAAAAGCCCGACTTTTATCTACAAAGGAAATATTGCTTCCTTTTTCATGAACGCAAAGAAGTTTGTGAGCTTGATGTTCCACAAAGGGGCATTAATTCAGAATACCCATGGTCTTTTGGATGGTGACGGTAAAGAGGCCCGTGTCGCCCGTTTTACGGATATGGATGATATCACAGAAAAAAAAGAGGCATTAGTGTCCATAATCAAAGATTGGATTCGTCTTATGGATAGTAAAACATAAAAAGTAATCCATATGATCACTAAAAACTATACCGCATTCTTTAGGGAGCTTCAAAAAAATAACCAAACAACATGGTTTCATGCCAACAAGAAACGCTATGAACGAGATGTAAAAGAACCTTTTATTGGCATATTGCAAGTCCTCATTTCAGAATTGCGAAAATGGGACGATAGAATTCTTCCAGACCCCAAAAAAGCCCTTTTCCGCGTCAATAGGGATATTCGGTTTTCAAAGGACAAATCACCTTACCATACGATAATGAAAGCGGGTTTTTCACCGAACGGGAAAAAATCGATCTTTCCCGGATATTATTTGGGTATCGATGCGGAAAGCATACATGTTGGGGGAGGCTTGTTTATGCTGCGCACTCCCGAGCTTAAAAAGGTTCGGGAACATATCGCGGATAGTCCGAGCATATTGACCGATATTGTGACCGCTTCCGATTTTACTTCCAACTTTGGAAAGCTCAAAGGGGAAAAAGCAAAACGTTTGGACAAAACACTGTTGGAAGCGGCGAAACAGACCGATTTGATCTACAACAAACAGTTCTATACCATGGCAGAATTTCCCCTGGAACCTTTTTACGGTTCGGAAAAACTAATAAACGAGGTTTTAGAACACTTTAGGGCCATACGCCCCTTGAACGAATACCTTAACTCGGTATTCGAAGCAAATGCGCAACCACAAGTATTATAATCTCAATTATATTAATCATTCAAAAAACGAACAGTTATGACAACACAAGAAGTCGCCGACAAATTGGTCGGCTATTGCAGACAAGGACAATTTGATAAAGCCATGCAAGAACTATATGGAAAAAGAATCGTAAGTATTGAGCCCAAAGGTGCCCCAATGGAAAACGTGGAGGGTTATGAGGCCGTAATGCAAAAGGCGGAATATTTCAATAACATGGTCGCTGAATTTCATGGCAACGAGGTCTCCGACCCCTTGGTCGCCGACAATTTCTTTTCGTGCCGTATGAAAATGGACGCTACTTTTAAAGAGGGAGGTCGACAGGCCATGGAAGAAATATGCCTATATCAAGTAGAAAACGGTAAAATCGTAAAAGAGGAGTTTTTCTATACACCGGCCCAGCAAGGGTAAACTTTAAAAAAAACCTAAGATGCTGTTTTTAAATAGCTTTTAAACTTAAACCCGCCGGTTTATTAAGTATGAAAACTTACGGACCACAGGTGAAATAGGCGCATCGAAAAAAGAAATTATTTTTAGGGATGATGTTTTGAACACAACTTTCAGAATTCAGGGCCTTTACAGCCAACATGGCGTTGACATTTTAATCTCCAAGCCCTTTGGCCGAAGGATTGAATTTAGCTGCCGAATTGCAAATAAATGCCTTAGGCATAAATGCGTTCAGTTGAAAGAACGATACCATTGCGTTGTTTGCCATTAAAAAAGGGATGGACTTTGATGAGGGTCCATCCCTTTCTAAATGCCGCATGTAAGGGCATGATTGTTAAAGGTATTGATTGGATACGGCCCAGCGAATCCGCTTACTGTCCCTTAAAGTTGAGATAGTGGCGAACTTTTTAGATACTATGGGCGATTGATTGATGAATGTTTCCATGACTTTTATTTTTGATTTTTCTTGATGACCGTTCTTAGCGGTTAAAGTGTCGGTACTGAGCCCACTGTGCTCTTTTGCTTGCCCTAAAGGCTGAGAAATACTGACCTGTTTTTGATTCTGTTGCTGTTTGTGTGATTGATGCTTTCATAATTCTAGTCTTTAAAATTTTAGGTAATTGTTTTCTTGTTTACACTGGATAGACGAGAGAGTTTAAATTTTGTTACAGTACTATGTATAAAAAGGTACTATATTAAGCAATATTTAACATTTTAAACCTTTTCGGACACTCCAGGATTCCAAACTCCTGTCTTCACCGTTTCTTGTGCAAAAACCGAAAAATCTTTTGGCTTTCTGCCCAGAACTTTTTCAATATCATTTGTGGTTTCTGCAAGCTCGGGGTTGCCCAGTACTTCCGTAAACAAGTATTCGATAAGCCATACAAAATCCCCGGACATACCTTCTTTACGCATCACTTCGATGTACTCCTTAATTGTAACGGGTACGAAAACAATATGTCGTTTACTTGCGGCCGCAATTTCTTTTACAGCCTGCCCGAACGTTAGCGTGCGCGGTCCGGTAAGCTCATAAATCTGACCGTTATGTTTATCATCTAAAAGTGCTAGGGCCGCTACTTCGGCTATATCGTCTGCATCCACCCACGGTATTTTCGCTTCCGCCTGGGGTAGAGCCACAAATCCATCTAGAATTGGTTCCAGTAGAAAGTTTTCACTAAAATTCTGGTTGAACCAACTCGCACGGACTATGGTATAATCCAATCCAGAATGGATAATGACTTGCTCACAAAGTTGCGCCTCGCGTTCTCCTTTACCCGATAACAAGACCAGTTTTTTGATAGATGCTCTTTTGGCATCTTTGACCAATTGCTCGATCGACTCCAAGGCACCGGGTACGGCCAGGTCTGGTTGGTAGGTGATATACATCTTGTCCATTCCTTCCAAAGCTTTGAGCCAGTCTTCGGGCCGGTGCCAATCGAATGGCGGTTCTGCCGAACGCGATCCTACGCGAACGTTTTGACCTGCAGCTTCCAAAAGCTTAACGATTCTTTTTCCTGTTTTACCTGTTCCTCCGATTACTAAAATGTTTTCCGTTTTCATTATATATAGATTTATTATTGATTTTCATTTATAGATTATATTCAGAAAGACCTCAGACAGCAGTCTTATTATTGGTTCTGTAGCATGCCCGTAATTAGCAGGGCAAATGCAATGAACGAGCTGACCGTTCGCATCATGTGCCATTGGTTCCATGGCTTTTCAACTATTTTTCGCAAGTCTGCAAGCTCAACTTTGGTAGCTGTTTCCAATACGGTGTTATCGAGCAGTTCATTAAGCGGTACATTCTTGAAAATGGTAACCAGTGCTACGCCCAAAAAAAAGAATACAGCGGCCCATAGAAAAGACCAGAATACAGTCTGACCCGCGTTTTTAAACAAAAAGACATTTAAAAAGAGCAGTAGCACGGGGCTAAAAAACACGATTAAAAAACTCCGATTGATGATGGCGCGGTTCATCGCCTGTAGGGATTGCAGAAAGGCGAAGTCGTTCAATCTCCCAATTCCAGGGGTAACCGCATTGGACCATGTAAAACATAGCCCTGCCGTGAGCCCGGTGAATAAAATGCTGATTACGAGGATTAAGGTCTTTATCGATATTTCCATTAGATTTCGTTTTTAGTGGATGCACTCCTGGTTGATAATTCTTGATATCCTTTTGGTGAGCCTGATTTTGTTATCCTTTGGCATTCTTTGTTCGATAAAGACTTGTATTTAAACATCGTTGGCCCAAGGCCCCATATTTTCCAGAGTAAAACACGATTTCTATTTCGCCTCCAGTGACATATACTGCATTTACCGTTTAGTATTCAATAAGCCCGAACTGTTGTTGAATCGGTAATTACTATTCTAGTATACACATGCGATATATCATCGGAAGAAGTCCAATGAGCATTTTCACTTACAGTGACAACCAATAAACAAATTGCTATTATGAGTTTTGTGAGTACTGTCATCACTCAATAGTTTTAATTGTTCGATGAAGCAAAGGTGCAGCGATACGGCTTGAATCATTTATTCGAGCGGAAGTAAGATTTGTTCGAAAAGTGCGCTATTTGATTTGGCTGGGCCTATAGCCAAACTTTTTGGCGAAAGCATTGGAGAACGAACTCAGACTGTCATAACCTACCTGCCAAGCGGCTTCCTGAACGGTTGATTTTTGCTCGTTGATAAGCTTATGGGCAGTAACAAGACGTTCATTGTGCAAATACTTGAATACCGGTACCCCAAAAACTGCCTTAAACTCTTTTTTGAGCTTCGTAGTGTTCAGCCCAATTTGTTTTGAAAGTTCGGTAAGTGAAGGTGGATTTTCAAGATTGGCCAATAAAATCTCCTTGACTTGATTGAGCTTTTCTGTATGATCGGTTCTTGACTTTGTATCTTGCATTAAAGCAAGCTGCCCGAAAAAATGGGAGAGTAAGGCAGTAATCTGACTTCGAAAGAACATCATTTTGGTTTTTCCAGAATATTGGTTGGAAAATATTGCATCTAGTATATGCTGCATTTCAGGGGTCATCAAGAAGCTTGGGCCCTCAACGTAATGGTCCTTAGGGCTAACCAATTCTTGAAGTAACTCCCTGAATAATTGCCCTTCTTGATTGGGCAGTTGTTCAAGATTGCGCAGGGCCGTGGCAACTACGATGCATTGGAGATTTTTATTTGGGGAGATGGTATGTTCAAATTCTACTTCGTCGTCAGCATAAAAAGACAAGGCCAATCCTTTTGTATGGTGAAAATCTTTCTTTTCGCGACCATACTTTACCGCCAAATCTACGTTGCCCGAACCATAAAAGGCCACGGAAATCAAAGGTTCCTCAAAGCGGCAGGCATCTATTTCGACAGTGGTTGCATAAGCTTCCTCGACCAAAATGACAAAATCGTTGATATGTATAAAATCTCTTGTCATTACTACTTCACTATCTAAAAATAGAGAATTTTTATGCCCGTATCAATACTATTATTAGCTTGTGTTGATAGCAAAAAGAAGAAGTAGATGAAATTGAAGTAGTTTATTGAGGTCAGTAAGAGGAAAAGAAAATTATAGAATTTACAGGTCTTTCATCCAGCAAAAAAGCTTTCCAATTCTTGTAAAGTCTCCGTAGAAGTCTGTATATCCCTAACGATTTCACCTTTATTCAGCACTACGATACGTTCACAGACCTCGGTGACATGGATCAAGTCGTGGCTGCTGATGAGTGCCGTAACTTCATTGTTCGCGGTCAATTCTTTGATAATCGATTTTAGCCGTATTTGAGTAGTAGGGTCCAAATTTGCAAAAGGTTCATCAAGAATTACTACTTCGGGATTGCCTATAAAAGAGGCAACGATACCTGCCTTTTTTTGATTACCCTTGGAAAGGTCACGCAGATACTTTTTCTGGCCCAGGATCTCCCCGTGAAAAAAATCCTCAAAATTGGAAAGTAATGCATCTACATCGGCTTTGTTTTGGTTGCGCAGTTCTCCGATAAAATAGAAATATTCTTCAGGAGTCAGATAGCCTATCAAAAATGATTCATCGATAAAAGATGAGGTAAAGGGTTTCCAGGCCTCGCTTTGGTCGACACGCACCTCGTTATTCACAATGTGGCCGCTAGTGGGTTGAATCAGATCGAGCAATAGGCTGAAAAAAGTAGTCTTTCCCGCGCCGTTATTGCCTACTAGACCAAAACTTTCGCCTTTTGGTATTTCAAGATGCTCCAAATTCAGAACGATTTGGTTACCGTACTTTTTTGTCAAATTACTTACTGCTATCATTGAATGTTTCTTTTTTAGTCCTTGAACTCTTTTAGACCATATGGCCAGAACCCTCTTTTGAATTTTTTTGTTAAGTCAACTCCGTCACCTTGGGCCCTTCGACTGCGCTCAGGGTGACATATTAATCAACTCCCCTTCTCTTTAAAGCCCGCAACCATACCGTATTTCTTTTTTCGGTACTGTTCAGTAATGAGGTTCAAAAGATAATTCTTCATGGCAAAACCGATGATGCCCAACACGGATAATAAAATGATGGCCACCTCGAAGGATACGAGATAATAAACAATCGCAAATAGCACTATAGGCGCTACGAGAACGGGCAGCATAATTAGAAATTGAGTAGCACTGGTACCCTGCATATTACCAAACGGACTCTTATCCAATTCTATCCGCTTTTTGTTGAAGGAGCCGAAAAATAAAATGACCGGGATATTTACTCCTAGGTTGTACAGGGCGCATGCGAAGTTGATTGCCAAAGCCTGCCAACCGAAATACACGTAGGGTATCGTCAAAAGGAACATCACCACCACACTGACCGAGATCAGGGTCGCTTTCGATTCCAAATATTTGCGCAGGGGTATGTTCTGCGACATCATCATACTGTAATAACTGCTGTCCCAGGCCGGGATAAATTGCCCGAAATTGGTCAGGAAAATACCTGTCATGAAGATGCCGAGAAAGACCATCATGGGTATCATATCCTTATACATATCCTGCATGTAGAAAATCAGTCCGTAAAAAACGAACAATAAAGAAATGAATACCTGAGATTTCGTACGTTTATTTCTCCAAATCAGCTTCAGGTCCAACTGCAAAAAAGGGCCCATATCGCCAAACCTTTTGGTCCACGCCAAATCGGAGGTATTGGCCTGCTTTGTCTTTGCTTTTAAACCGGCATCCAAATAAATCTTATCCCGTAAAAAACGGAAATTCAAAAAATAGACAAGAACGGCCAGTGCAATGGGAACCAAAACGGTAATCGGGTAGGCATAGAGCGCATGGAATATCGGTGCAAAAAATTCCTTGACATCGAATACCTGAAAATAATCCAATCCATAACAAGCCACTACCAAGGTTGCGATTGCAATCAAAGCCTTATCGCTCTTATTGATCAAGAGGTTGACATAATTGAGGCACAAGGTTATGGCGAAAACAGCAATGACCCATAGTAGCACGTTCACCAAAGGATAGCCATGAAACAATAGCACGATGGCGAACGGAACGAAAAAGAAAAGCGATAGCAAATTATAAATCGATGCCCCTGAACGGCCTAGAATGTAATGCGCTATGGCACTCTTTTTAATCGGTGTGGTGAGAAAGGGCTTAACATCCATCACGGGCAACTTCTGCATGAAATAGCGTAGCAAAAGCTCTATACATATCCAGTAAATGATGTATTGGCTAACAATCCACATTGGATTCTCGTTGGGAAAAACTTTCCGGAGGATAAAATACAACCCAGATCCGGCCCCGGCCAAATACAGCAGCATCATGATACCGAAAAAGCCCATCATTATTTTTATGGCAAGGCTCTTACCAAGGTTCGAAGACCTAAAAAACGATTTCCATTGAAGTTTGGTAAATTTTTTGAACATATAGAGAAGCGGTATTTCCTTGAATCGTAAGTGTCAGAAATATACGTTTTGTTACAGTCACAGTGTATTTTTTCCATAATCCGTTTCGAATCGGCCTTCCAATGCTTAATTTTGCGCCTTTCAATTAAAATGCAGTTGTCATACGGGCAAAAGAAAATAAAGATCCCGAAACGACAGAAACCTGAAACTACAATTCATGGCCAATTTTTACTCCCTTACCGTCAAACATATAAAACCGCTCACGCCCAGTTCGGTAGCGATTACCTTTAGCATTCCCAAAGATTTGATTCAAACTTTTGATTTTATACCGGGACAATATATCACGATAAAAAAGGAAATAAAGGGCAAGGAATTACGTAGGGCCTACTCCATCTGTTCTTCCCCAAAAAGCGATTCTTTTACGATTGGTGTAAAAAAGGTAGACAAGGGCGGGTTTTCCGATTATGCCAATACCAAACTGGCGGCAGGTGATGTGCTAGAAGTTATGCCCCCTGAAGGTCGGTTCACGTTCGGTTCAAAGGGCAGTCCGAAGAATATTGCGGCTTTCGCTGCCGGTAGCGGTATTACGCCTATTATGAGCATTGCCAAGGCGGTCTTGGAAAGTGATCCCAAAAGCCGGTTCGTTCTAGTTTATGGTAATAAATCGTACAAAGAAACCATGTTCTATACGGATCTAGTAAAAATGGAACTCGATCATTCGAATCGATTTTTTGTGTATTTCGTTACTAGTCAGACCCAAGAAGAAGATTCCCTTTTCGGGCGTATCGATACCTCAACGGTGAACTATGCCCTGAAAAACAAGCATAAGAATATCGATTTTGATGGATATTACCTCTGTGGCCCTGAGAAGATGATTGATTTGGTATCCGACACCCTACAGGAAAACGATATCTCAAAGGAAAAAATACATTTTGAGCTTTTTACCTCCACGGAAATTCTCGACGAGCTCCCTGAAAAACCGGAAGGACAGACCGAACTGACCGTTACCGTTGACGATGAGGAATTCAGTTTGACCATGAACAAGAAAGAACGGGTCTTGGACGCTGTACTAAAAGAACAGATCGACGCCCCCTATTCCTGTCAAGGCGGTGTATGTAGTAGCTGTATCGCCCGTGTAACCGAGGGTAAGGCCGAAATGGCACAAAATCAAATTTTGACCGATGGTGAAATCGAAGAGGGATTTATCTTGACTTGTCAGGCGCACCCGCTGACACCTGTTCTGAAGGTGGATTATGATGATGTGTAATCAAGTCATTGAAGTATAGTTTCCTCAACACGCATTGCTTTATTTTTACACAATTTGAATATCGCTACAGAACATATGTTTTTGCTTTTCGAATTGTAAAATTGCCATTTAGAGAATCGAAACTACCTCTCGCCAAAAATTGAAAACAGGTCTAATTTTGAAATTACTACCTAGTCATAAGTTCACTCTCTTCTTCGGCTTCCTGGTTTTCATTTTGCTGAATGCTTGTACTTCCACCAAAAGTATCGAGCAAAGCACAAAGTTATACTCTCGAGCTGCTATTGCCAAACCCATTGGCATAGCCGATTTAAAGGGGAAAAAAGTGAATGTAACTCTCGTAGAAGCTACTATAAAAAAACTTTCCGTTAACAGTTTAGACTTTGTTTTTCCGCGCAGACCGTTAGTTCTAAAACCCGAATATCCCGTTGCGCGTCAACTTGTGGAAAACTACAATAACAGTATCAACAAAACTCCTGGTGGTCATTGCCTAGCGGTCAGTAAAAGTCGTTTCGAAAAGGCCTTTGAAGATGTTTATGGATATTCCTTTTACGATGATTTATCAGAGCAGATCGCTACGGACGAACTTACCCCCAATCTTGTTTTCGATTACCTATACAACTCGGCGACGAGTCGCGGCCCGAAGTGGCGTACCCTCCCCCGAAAATACCGCGGCAAGGGTAATGCCGGGGCCCTTACTATGGCTAATTTCGGGGATCTGGTGGATAAAAAGGGAATTTGGAGGGGTAAACTTCGCCCTGGGGCTCTTGTTCAGGTATGGAGATTGGCAGAAGATTTTAAAAAAGTACGTCGCGGGGCCAAGGTATCCAATTTCGACCCTTACGGCCATTCTTTTGTCTTTTTAAACTATGAAATAAACGAGAAGGGCGAGATTGAAGGTATAAAAATCGCCGATCAGGGCTATCAAAGTTACAGAAGCTTGGTTCCCAGAGATTATGAGGTTTGGTGGGGCGTTAATCTAAAAATCTAATATAATCGGGTAGACCGAAAGTGAATTACCCAAAGGCAAGCTCTGAAGCGTAAGGACACATTGTTAAATCTCGATTATCGAGTGAACAATGAAAAAGATTTAGGGGTTGCTATTCAATGAATTTCCTGATTTTACGTTATCTTGAATAGCTTGGCTTCTCATCCAAGCTAATAATTCATTGAATGATGTTGTTTCTGAACCTTTTGTTTCTATTCGTCTGCTTGCCGAACGGTACGCCGGAAACTGTTGCTTCTAATACTTATATGAATTACGGCCCAACAACGGAATATCCGGGTCATACTAAGAAGCTTTCAAAAAAGGAGCCTCAAACACCGAATCTCATTTCTAATTCCGATTCCTTGACCTATTCCGCCGCTAAATACCAAATTGGCGAGATGAGAACCCGATTGGTTTATGACCTGAAGGAAAAACGTATCGAACTCGATAGCGTAAAAGAAATATTCGCCGATCAATTAGTGAATAAAATAATCCCTTTTTGGTACGGAACGGCCTGGAGTTTCGGTGGCCACACGGCCATACCCGGAAGAGGTAAGATCGCTTGCGGTTATTTTGTTTCAACAACACTCAGGGATATGGGCCTAAAACTCAATCGCTACAAATTGGCCCAAAAGTCACCTATCGACGAGGCCCTAGCGATAAGTTGCGGAACCGAAATAACCACAATAGAGGAAGATGACTACGACAATACACTAACTAAAATTGATAGTCTTGTACAAAAAGGTATTTACTTCATTGGGTTCGACACAGGTCATGTCGGATTTTTGGTCAAAAAAAATGGTGTGTTGTTCCTGATTCATTCCAATTATCTATTGCCCATATCCGTTTGTATTGAGCCCCTTAAAAACGCGCGGGTTTTTAAGAAGTTCACCAAGTTTCATTTAGTCGATGTATCGCATAACGATCTGCTTATCAAAAAATGGTTAAGCGGGGAAGTTGTTCTTTAGATAACACTTCTTTCGTGTGGATTTTCCAACAAGATAAAACCAAGGCCCGCGAATCGGAGACGGTATATTTTATCCAAAAGTATTTTTTAGAACCTCGAGCGTATGCTCATAGCCTACCAAGTATGCTTTCTCAATTCCTTTTCGGTCCAAAACCCCAATATTCTCCAAGGCCTTGAATTCTAGAAGCAAGTCACAAGCCTCCAATTTTTTTCTGTTGATGGCATAAATCATCAGTCCCGTAACGCGCCCTGTTATTTGCCAGGAATTCTTTAAGGCATTCTTGTTGAGTTGACCGACCACCGAAACATTACTACCCAAAATAAAATCAGCCTTTTCTAAAACCGGCTCCAAGGGAAAGTTGTTCATAATTCCGCCATCGGCATAAAGCTGCCCATTAAGCTCTACGGGGCTAAAAACGGGCGGCAAAGCGGCCGAAGCCAACAAAGGGCGTATCAACTGGCCTTCACTGAAAAATTCCTGTTCCCCCTTTTGTAGGTTCGTTGCGACGACACTTAATTTCCGCTCCAGCGCGTCAAAGCTATCCTCGGGAAAATAGCCCTTGAATATATTAAAATACCTATCGGTATCTAGGAAGCCAGGTTTTAAAATGGTAAGAAAATTGTACTTGAACAAAGGGGTTTCCTTAAAAAAGGATAGCATATCGTCGACCGTATTGCCGTTTGCGTAAAGTGCTCCTACCAAAGCACCGACACTACTTCCGCTCACTATATCGGCCGAAATTCCAAACTCTTGAAGCGCACGGATCAAACCAATATGGGCCATGCCACGGACACCGCCTCCAGAAAGCACTAGGGCTATCGATTTTGCCTTAAGTACGCTCATATCTCTAAAAAAATGCCGCACCGGAACGTTCCGATACGGCATTAAAATTAGCTATTTTCAAATTGATTCGTCAAGAATCCATCCCAAAAGCGTAATAGTATTTCCCGGGCTCATCTTCATAGGTACCTTCTAACATTACGCCACCTTTTTTATCTTCCAAAATGGCTGCAACGTCTTCGATATCAGTTACTTTTTTACCATCGATATGGGTTATGATAAAGCCTTCACGCATCTGGGTCTCCTTTCTTATTTTACCTGGATACAATCGGGACACTTTCACCCCACCATCAATATTTAGTTTCTTTGCTACCGCTTTATCCAATGTTTCGAAATCGGCACCCAATAGGTTCAGGACTTCCTTCTTTTCCTTTTTCATAATGTCCGTCGTTCCTTCGGCGTTTTCAAGAATTACATTGAAATTTTCGTCTTTTCCGTTGCGCCTGACCGTAACTTCAACCTTATCACCAGGTCTCTTACTGGCTATAATTTCCTGTAATCTTGGGGAAGTGCCAACGAGTACGTCATTAACCTTCGTGATAATATCGCCCGACTCGATACCAGCTTTGTCGGCAGCACTATCTTCACCTACTTGCTCAACCCAGACGCCTTTCGAAAATTCGACGCCCTTTTCCTTGGCCAAACGCCCATCCATGGTGCGGATGCTCACGCCAAGCATACCCCGTTGAACATTACCGTATTTCAAAAGATCTTCGACCACCTTTGTTACGATATTACTGGGTACGGCAAAACCATATCCCGTATAAGTTCCGGTTCTACTGGCAATCGCGGTATTTATTCCCACTAAATTTCCGTCGAGGTTCACTAGAGCTCCCCCACTATTTCCGGGATTAATAGCTGCATCGGTCTGAATAAAGCTCTCAACTGCGAATTTTTCTTTATTGATGTTAATGTTTCTGGCTTTCGCACTGACAATACCTGCTGTAACCGTAGAATTAAGCCCCATGGGATTGCCTACCGCCAAAACCCATTCGCCTACTTCTACGTCATCTGAGTTAACCAGGGCCATCGTCTTAAGGTCGTCGGCTTTTATCTGTAATAATGCCAAGTCAGTAGTAGGATCTGTACCGATTACGGTAGCCTTATAGGTTTCGTTGTTATAAAGGGTAACCTCTACCTCATCAGCCTTATCAATAACATGATTGTTGGTTATGATATACCCTTTTTCATTAATAATGACTCCTGAACCGGTACCGAACATCGGCTGCTGTTGCATACCGCCTTCAGGTATTTGACCTTTGAACATGTCACCGAAAAACTCTTTGAAAGGGTCTGGTAACTGACGGGCTTCACCCAATCCATTTTGCGAACGGGTCTGTGTCGACCTGATATGTACAACGGCATCCAATACCTTATCGGTAGTCTCGGTAAAATCCAAGGGTTTGATATTGCCCTCCTCGTCTGCAGTATACAACACCCGTTTACCGGGTACTTCAACGACCTGTGTAATTGCACTAGTTTCTTCACCCTGTAATTTAGTAAAGCCTATGACCGACAGACTGACAGTTAAGGCAATTAATCCGGACAAGAAATACATCCGCCATGTTGAATTGTTTCGTTTCATGATTTATTATCGTTTAAAGTTAAAATTGAAAAAATTTGATATGCGTTTTTAACAAGCTCAATTATGACAAAGTGCGTGCCATTTGGTTTGAAGAAATAGCTAAAATTTTTTTAAAATTTACATCCTTTTTAAACTATTCTTAAGAATTGATTTGAGACCGCTTGGTCGGTTGCTTCCTATAAGTCTGAATAAAAAAAGTGAATCCTTGGCCTTTTAGCTATTTTTCTTTCCTTTTTGTCTATAAAGTTTAGTTTGATCAAACTAGGTTCAGAATTATCACCGACTGCTTGGTCGGTAGTCGTATTGCCAAGAGCAAATTAAAAAGCGTTGTGTTAGTACGTACTGTATTGCGCGACCAATGAATATATAATTTTTTATTGTACGTTTGTAAGAATAATCCCCTATATGCGTTCGGCCCAACATAATGAAGTCGCCATTTTGGTTTTTGCCAATTCTTCAACTGAAGAATTGAACCATAAGCGTATTTCCCAAAGTAGTGGGTTTTTCGACACCCTTACCGAACAAACTATTGCTACAGTCCAAAAAACAGGGTTACCGTTTTTTCATGTTACCGAAAGGGAGCAAAACGGCAATAGCTTCGGCGAACGCTTCTCGAACGCCATACAATCCGTTTTTGATAAAGGCTATGAACGCGTCATTACCATCGGTAATGACACTCCGCATTTAAAAGCACCACAGATTCAGGATACTGCCAAACAATTGGCAGCGGGTAAAACCGTCTTGGGCCCGTCTGCAGATGGTGGGTTCTATTTAATGGGATTGCAAAAGGCACAGTTCAACATTTCAGATTTCGAAAAACTACCTTGGCAAACAGAAGCATTGTTCAAAGAGGTCTCTGTGCTATTGGACATTGATAATGAGCAAACTATTCGATTGCAAACACTGTTTGACATCGATGACCTTTACGACCTTAAGCTATTTGTTAATCGTTTTAAGAATATCCCTGAAAAGCTTTTCAGAATTATCCAGTCGCTTCTACCCAAAGCTGTCGAAAATTTTCGTTTACGCTTTCTGTTTTTAGAAAATCAACTTCCTCAAACCTTTTATAACAAAGGTTCTCCCTTGGTACTTCACGCCTAGCATTCAAAATGATGTGACTACTTTTTCACATCGCATCCCTAATTACTCAGATTTCTGATCTTAAATGAAGTACGTATTTTTACCCTTGATGCTTTTTGCATCAACATGGTGTGCAGCACAACAATCTATTGGCGGTAAAGTCACCGATGACCAAGGCGTACCCATACCTTATGTAAACGTGGTCTGGGTCGGCAGTGAAAAAGGAACCGTTACCGATGAAAACGGCGAATATTATATCGAATTGGATAGCGCTACTGGCAATCTTGAATTTTCGGCTTTAGGTTTTAGAAAACAGCAAGTCCCAATTTTAGATAGCAGCCGTATAAACGTCATGATGCAGGAGGATGCACAAACACTCGATGAAGTAGTGCTCACTGCACTCGGACTAAAACGGGAAACCAAAGAATTGGGTTATGTTGTGCAAAGCCTCGATACCGAGGGAGTTACCGAAGTAAAATCAGTGAATTTTTTGGACAATCTAGCTGGCAAACTGGCCGGGGTAAGTATCAGTCAAGGTGCTACCGGTGTAGGTTCTTCCTCGAAAATCACCATTCGAGGGGAAGCCTCATTCTCAAACAACAATCCGCTGTTTGTGGTCGATGGAATCCCCATTAATAACAACTCCGTTTTCAATTTTTCGAACGAAGCCGCCGCCGGTTTTCAGGAAATCGATTTTGGAAATGGTGCGATGGAGGTAAACCCAGACGATATTGCCAATGTTTCAGTACTCAAAGGACCAAATGCGGCTGCACTTTACGGTACACGCGCATCGAATGGCGTTATTGTCATCGAGACCAAAAACGGAGGTGAATTCCAAGGTCTTGGAATCAGTTATAATACCAGTTTTTTTTGGGATTCAGCATTTCGTCTTCCTGATTTTCAAAATGAATACGGACAGGGAAATTCTGGAGAATTCGCTTTTGTCGATGGCCTTGGCGGGGGCACCAACGATAATATTACCTACAGTTGGGGGCCACGTTTGGATGTGGGAAACCTTGTCCCGCAATTTGATAGTCCAGTTACTTTGCCCGACGGCTCGGTGGTTCGTGGGGGCGATACTGCGCTATACAGTGGCTTGCAGATTCAACCGACTCCATTTACTTCCAACCCCGATAATCTAAAGGATTTTTATGATTCGGGAACAACTTTTATCAATAATCTGGCAATTTCTTCAGGTTTCGAAAAGGGGAATTTCAGGCTTTCCTTTACAGATTTGCGGAGTGAATCCATCATTCCCGGCGTGAATCTGGACCGTCAAACGGTAAGTGCCCGTTTAGGTTTTCGCCCCACGGAAAAACTGCATATCAACTCATCGATCAGTTACATCAATTCTCAAAGTGATAATCGGCCCTCGAACGGTTATGGCTCTGAAAATGTCAACTATTCTTTGGTGGCATGGGGGCCGCGTTCGCTAAACATCAAAAATCTTAGAAACTATTGGCAACCCGGTCTTGAAGGCACCCAACAGTATTCTTTTAACTACACCTTCTTTGACAACCCGTATTTCATTCTATTCGAAAATCGTAACTCTTTTAATCGAGATCGGGTTTTTGGAAATATTTCGGCCACCTACGACATTACCGATAAGTTGACCGCAACAATCCGCAGCGGCATGGACTATTCTGACGAAACACGCCAATTGCGACGGGCCTTTAGTTCGAATCGCTTTCGTAATGGCGGCTATGCCGAGCACGATGTGTTTTTTCGAGAAATCAATACCGATTTCCTCTTGAACTACAGTGATATCTTTGACAATCTGACGGTAGATGTTTCAATAGGTGGTAACCGAATGGATCAAAAAGCTTTTACCGGTCAGTCGCAGACGACCAGTCTGGCCCAGCCCGGTATATTTAGACTATCAAATGCCGCATCGCCCATTGAAGTTTTCGAATTCGAATCGAACAAGCGTATCAACAGTTTCTATGGTATCGCCAAATTGGGTTATAAGAATTTTGTTTTCTTGGATGTTACGGGAAGGAATGATTGGTCAAGTGCCTTGGCCACTCCCTTTTCCGTAGATAATACCTCATTTTTCTATCCGTCGGTATCCGGTAGCTTTGTTTTATCGGAAGTAACAGACCTGCCCGAGGTCATTTCATTTGCCAAGCTGAGGGCCAGTTGGGCACAAGTGGGCAATGATACGAACCCGTATCAGACTACCGGTGCATTTGTAGCGCAAACCCCATTCAATGGGCAGCCGACTTTTAGTAATCAGAATACGATTGCGAACCCCAATCTTAAACCGGAGCGAACCTCATCTTTTGAGGTCGGTGCCGATATTCGTTTTTTTCGGGATAGGTTGAACTTCGATATCTCATACTATAATGCCCTCACCGAAGACCAGATTATTTCATTGCCCATCGGAATCTCTTCGGGCTTTACCCAACAAGTCGTTAATGGTGGCAAAGTTCGTTCAAAGGGTCTTGAAATTATCGCAGGTATCGTTCCCATAAACACAACGGATTTTAGATGGAACAGTACACTAAACTTTAGTACGAACCGCGCGACCGTAGAAGACCTGCCACAAAAAGAAGGGCGTTTAACGTTGGCCTACTCCCGTATTTACGATAGTCAAAACCAAACGGTATTTTTACAGGTTGAAGAAGGCGGCCGGATTGGCGATCTATACGGTACGGGCTATTTGAAGAATGAAAACGGTGATTTTGTTTTGACCGATGAAGGCCGGTACATTCCTGATAACAACCTGCAAAAACTGGGCAACTACAATCCCGATTTTATGTTAGGCTTCAACAACCAATTCAATTACAAGCATTGGGATCTTGGCTTTCTCTTCGATTGGCGACAAGGCGGAATTCTAGTTTCCCGAACCCGTGCCCTGGGCAATGTCGGCGGACAGTTGGCCGAAACGGCCTTTCGGCCTGAGGAAGGTATCATTGCCGAAGGTGTATTGAATACGGGTACGGAAGACAATCCCGTATATGTGCCAAATACAGTTGCCGTAACCCCGGAAAGCTATTACCGTCAGTTCTATGACCGTAACCATGAGGAGAACAATACCTATGGCGCTTCCTTCTTAAAACTAAGGCAATTTTCGGTAGGGTATACGTTCGATGAGCTTAACCTTTTCAATCAAGATGCTTCTTTACGGTTATCCGTAATCGGTCGAAATTTGTTTGCCTTTACTGAAAATCCACATTTTGATCCGGAGCAGTTGGCCGTACAGGGTCAAGGTTTTATTGGGGGTGTCGAAGATATGTCGTACGCAACTACGCGTAGTATCGGGTTTAAGGCGGGGGTTAATTTTTAATGGGATGAAGATAGATTATCATGTATAAAAGAATAAAAAATATTGTTTTGAAACGGCTCCTTCCCCTGTCAGGGGAAGGTGGCATCCAGCGAAGCGATGATGACGAAAGGGGTCGAACGCAAGCTTCGGATCAGACCCTTAACCATTTATTAGTGCGCCTTCTATGGGCCTTTCCTTTGCCCAAGAGTTTTGTGCAGTTTGGGCGATGGCTTGGGCTCGACCCCTTCCGTATTGCAATACTGCAAAGCAGGATGCAATCCACCTTCCCCTGCCAGGGGAAGGAACAGAAAAGTTCTAACCTGATTGAAAATTTACAGCACGAGAAGTCCTCCCCTAACCCCTCCCGAGGAGGGGGATTATATCCTAATCAAAACTTGATTCATACTAAAAATCCAAACCAAAATAAGAGAATACTCCCTCTCCTCCGGAGAGGGCCGGGGAGAGGCCTTTTAGCAATGGCTTCAATTTTCTTGGTACTATCCTGCACCGAAGATTTCAAAGAAATCAATACCAACCCCAACGCACCGGTTTCCGTGCAGCCGAGTTTGTTATTGCGGCAGGTCATTTACGACTATGGCGAGCAGATGTCGTATGAAGGTTTTACCGCAGGCAATCTTTTGGGGCAATACACGACAGCATTGGATTTTAACCTCTTTGATCGCCACAACCTGAAATCACCTCAATTAGGTGGTAATCCATGGCCGATTTTGTATCGGAACCTGCGGGACAATGAAAACATTTTAAATCAATCGCTGGAAAACGAAACCTTCGCGGTTTATGAAGGCCCCGTACGAATATTGAAAGCTTATATGGCGGCAACCTTGACCGATTTATTTGGTGACGTGCCTTACAGTGATGCTTTTAAGGGAAAAGAACTAACGGTGACGCCGACCTATGACAGTCAGGAAGATATCTATTTGGGCGAGGGCGGTATTCTCGATAATCTCGACAAGGGCATAAGTGCTATTGCAAACTATTCGGGCACGATTCCTTTAGAAGGTGATATTCTTTTTGAGGGCAATTTAGAAAATTGGGTGCGCTTTGCGAATTCCCTAAAAATCAAATACCTGCTGCGAATTTCAGACAAGGTAGATGTTTCAGCTGATTTGCAGGCCATCATTACAGAAGATGCACCATATATTTTCACCAATGACTTCAATGCTGCATTCAATTTTACCGATGGGGAACCTAACAATTTCAGATTGGCGCGGCTACGCATCGGTGACTTTAACAATTTTGTGCTTTCGGAGACTATGTTTGTAATACTTACGGACTTGAACGACCCAAGAATTTCTACCTTATTCCGGCCTTTTAGCAATAGTAATTCAGGGGAATTCAATGGACTGCTCAACGGTATCGATGCCTCGCAGACTTCTATAGCACTGGCCGATTTTTCGTTAGCGGGAACAATTTTTCGTGAAAATACGGGCCGACTTGATGCCAATTTTATGACCAGTTGGGAAACACTTTTTTTGTTGGCGGAAGCTGCGCAAAGGGGATTGATTTCAGAAGATGCGGAACAACTTTATAATCGAGCTGTGGCTCAAGCTTTTCGATATTGGCAAGTAGAATTACCGATAGAATATATAACCGAAGATGCAGCCTTCGAAAATGGAAATCCCTTAGAAAATATCATTACCCAAAAATGGATAGCGAACATCATCAACGGGTATGAAGGATGGGTGGAATACCGAAGAACCGGTTTCCCCGAGCTTAAAACGATTTCGGCAAGTTTGAATAACGATTTGATTCCAGTTCGTATGCCATATCCCGCAGAAGAAGAGGCGCTAAACAGTGTGAACTATGCCGATGCGGCGGCAAAGACAGATGGAAATAGTATTAATGTAAAGGTTTGGTGGCAGGCCCCCTAGCCCCCAAAAGGGGAACGCCACTCAAACGGAAAAATGAATAAAGCATTTAAAGAGCAATTATAGTGCAGTATGTAACAAACATAGCGATGGAAATCTTCCCTTTGGGAGTTAAGGGGCTGCAATGGGGATTAATACTGGTATCAAGTCTGACACTTTTCGCAATATCCCCTTTAGCAAAAAATACCAATCAGTTTTTTAGGGCGGAGTACCGCAAGAAGGCCCCTAATACCTTTATGTTGATGGGCAGTCTGGTCATTTCGTGGATATTCGCCAAGAGCATTACCAACGCCGCAAACCTGGGCTTGGACTATGGTATTGTTGGGGGCGTAGCTTACGCGGGTTACTATCTGTCTTTCGCAGTAGCAGGAATCATTATTTATCAAATGCGTACACAGGGTAAATTTAGGAGCATTCATCATTTTCTGACCTCACGGTTCGGTAAAGGAGCCGTTGCCCTGTTTTCCATTTTAATTGCATTTCGATTATTTAACGAAGTATGGAGCAATACCATGGTCATTGGCATCTATTTTGGCGATATGGGCACTGCGCCCTATTATTGGTCCATATTGGTTTTTACGATTTTGACTTTGGCCTATGCGCTTAAAGGCGGATTAAGCAGTTCAATATTTACCGACGTTATACAGATGGGATTGTTCTCGATTTTGTTATTCGTTATTCTTTCGAGTATGTTCAACGCCGATGCATCCTTTACGGCAGTCGGAGTCCTGAAGTCCGGCACTTGGTCTTTCGAGCTCGGTATTAATCTTTTGTTTGCAGCGCTGTTGCAATCCCTGAGTTATCCTTTTCATGATCCGGTACTAACCGACCGCGGCTTTATAAGTCCGCCGAAAACTACCTTAAAAAGCTTCCTTTGGGCCGGCATAGTAGGTGCTGTTTGTATTATGCTGTTCAGTATTATTGGAGTATTCGCCCAAAGCCAGGGTATGGCCGGCCAAGCGGCAGTAGAAGTCGGCAAGGCGTTTGGCGTCGCGATACTTTTGGTCATCAATTTTATAATGATTACGTCGGCAGCGTCTACATTGGACTCCACTTTTTCTTCCTTTTCCAAATTGTTGTCCGTTGACCTCAACATGGGCAACACCTTGAAATTCGGAAGATGGGCCATGGTACTAATCGCTATTCTCGGTACGGTTCCCGTTTTTTTAAATGCCGAAATATTATCGGCAACAACGATAAGCGGTACTATGGTCATCGGCCTAACGCCAATTTTTGTCTTTTGGAAGGCCGAGACGCCAAAAATCAGTTTCTACCTGAGCGTCTTTTGCGGCATTTTATTCGGATTCTTGTTGGTTTTTGGCGCATTTCCTGACCGATTGATACTTACAGTAGGTAAATATGCCGATTTGTTATGGGTTAATTTTTGGGGGATTCTTTGTTGTATCCTCCTCTATTTTACACCGAAATGGATAAGAAAATAAAAAATATCGGAACGATTCAAGGCAAAGTACTGCTCTTCGGCGGGGTATACAGCAACCTTCAGGCCTTGAAAGAATTGATTTCCATTGCTTCCGAAGAAGGTATTTCTCCTGAGAATTGTATATCTACAGGCGATATCGTTGGTTATTGCGCGCAGCCAGAAGAAACTCTGAAAACATTTCAAATTTGGGGCGCACAAAGCATTCAAGGTAATGTAGAACAGCAGTTGTTCGAGGGTGCAGTCGATTGCGGCTGTGACTTTACGGCAGGTAGTCGTTGTGACGGATTCTCAAAAAAATGGTACCCTTATGCACAAAGCAAACTCTCAAAAGCTTCCATTTCTTGGATGGGAGCATTACCGGACCATATCACCTTCGAGTTCGCAGGCAAATTGATAGCAGTCGTTCACGGTGCCTTCGATTATATCTCGGAGTTTATTTTTGCATCGAGCCCTACAACCCGAAAAGAGCAAAACTTTCTGCAAACAGAAAGTGACATCATCGTTGCGGGTCATAGCGGATTGCCTTTCCATCAAGAAATCGACGATAAACTATGGCTCAATCCCGGTGTTATCGGAATGCCGGCCAATGATGGAACACCTAGGGTCTGGTATGTCATTCTTGAAGAAATAAACGGAAAGCTAAAATACACGCATCGGTATCTTACCTATGACCATCAGACCACCTACGAACTGATGCGTGAGCACCATTTACCTCTAGAATATGCAGAAACCCTGCTTTCGGGACTGTGGGACAATATGGAAATCTTGCCCGAAGCAGAAAAAAAGCTTCAGGGCATTCCCCTTACATTTCAAGAAAAGGAAAAAATTCATTTAAAATCATAAACATGGCAAATAGTTATTACGACCCATCGGACTTACGGAAATTTGGAAAAATTACAGAGTGGAGCGAAGAGCTCGGTGAAAAATTCTTCGATTACTACGGTAAGGTATTTGAAGAAGGTGCACTAAGTGCAAGGGAGAAATCCCTAATCGCCTTGGCCGTATCACATGTGGTAAAATGCCCCTACTGTATAGACGCCTATACGAAAGACGGGCTTCAAAAAGGCATCACCAAAGAAGAGATGATGGAGGCCGTACATACTGGGGCGGCTATCGAAAGTGGGGCAACGCTCGTACATGGGGTGCAGATGATGAACAAGTATAATAAATTGAGTATGTAGAGCCCCTAGCCCCCAAAGGGGGAATGAAAGGTATTGAAACGATAATTCATTGGTTAATCGTAAAGTTTGCAGTGTACTAAAGACCACTAATTACTATCGACTAACGACTAATTACTAATACAGAATGGCAACAAAATCATTAAAAGCAAGACATAACGAGCTTGCGCAAGAGAACAAACAACTGGAAATCTTGAACGGAGGTATTTTCGCCGATGGCGAACTACCTTATTTTAAGGATAAAATCGCCGATATCGGGCATTTTCCGTTACGCCCCAAAAAACTTGAAATTATACAGATTAATGTGGGCTATATGTGCAATCAGGTCTGTGAGCACTGCCATGTCGATGCAGGTCCGGACCGAAAGGAGATTATGACCCGAGATACGATGCGCCAATGTTTGGAGGTCATCAAAAATACGGGTGCACATACGCTCGACCTGACCGGTGGCGCACCTGAAATGAATCCCGATTTTCGCTGGTTTGTAGAAGAAGCTGCGAAAGCCGGAATCAAAGATTTTATCGTACGCTCGAACCTGACCATTATCCGTGCGAACAAGAAATACTACGATTTGCCCGAATTCTTTAAGAAACATAATGTGCATGTCATTTCTTCAATGCCGCACTATACGCGTGGCAAAACGGACAAGCAACGTGGCGACGGTGTTTTTGACAAATCGATAAAAGCTTTACAAGAGTTGAATGCGGTCGGTTATGGTATGCCCGATAGTAGTCTTCGATTGGATTTGGTCTATAATCCCTCGGGAGCATACCTGCCTGGCGATCAAATGGCCATGGAGCGCGACTTTAAAAAAGCCCTTGACGAAGATTTTGGTATTCAGTTCCATAACCTCTTCGCGATTACCAACCTTCCTATCGCGCGGTTCTTAGATTACCTGATTGCTTCCGAGAACTATGAAGACTATATGTATGCCTTGGTAGAGGCCTATAATCCAGCTGCGGTAGAAAACGTGATGTGTACCAATACCATTTCCATTAGTTGGGACGGTTGGCTGTACGATTGCGATTTTAACCAGATGCTTGATCTGAAAGTAGCAAGCAAGGTCAAACACATTAAAGATTATAATGAGGATTTGCTGAAAGATCGCAACATCATCATTTCACAGCATTGTTATGGGTGTACTGCCGGAGCGGGGAGTAGTTGTCAGGGGACGGTGACTTAGGCCCCCTCTAGCTGCCCCAAAGGGGCAGGATTTAATTTCGTTTAGTTTAAAATTCCACTGAATCTAATTCTTCTAATCTTCTATCCATAGCCGTTTTAGAAACACCACATAAATCAGGAATAGAGCCGAATCTTTCCGGTTGTTTTGTTTTTAAAGGACTATCTACACTATCTTCTACAATTAAAATTTCGCATTGCTAGTATTATTGCTCCGAAAGCGGTTTTTACTCAAAAATATGTCAGGGAATAAGCTGAAAATCTACTTCAAGAGTCTTTCCACTGTGCTATTTAACCAACAAAAACCACACTTCAACCGACCACCCGGTCGGTTTCTTTTTTCAAAATAGATGTAGTACATCGGATTTATGAACGTTGAGCGATTTTTTTCGTACATACATCCAAATACATTCACCTAAAATGCATTCAGCAGGTTCTTTGTATGAGACCCAACGGTCGGTTTAACCCAAAACTTAATATGATGGACAAGAATCTAAAACGCATGGCTACCATGCAAAGAATGCAAGTAACCGGACTCGAATTATTTTACAAGAACGGTTTTTACAATACTAGTGTAGACGATATTCTAAAGGAGCTTTCACTTTCTAAGGGTGCCTTTTACTACCATTTTGAATCTAAAGAGGATTTCTTTATTCAAATTATCGAAAACTTGGTAGTGCGTAAAATGTACAGTATGCTCATCGAACCTATCGAAGGTCACGAAAATACTTTGGATCAGATTACGCAATGCTTTGAAGATGCTTTGGAAACCGCAGTTCATAACGAACTTGATTTCGGTTTTGTCTTAAGCAACTTCGTCAATGAGTTTAACGGCAGGAACGAAACCATTATGAAGCACCTCAATGATATTTTACGCATATGGGAAGTGAATTTGGTGTCTGCCATTCAGCGCGGAAAATTCAATGGTCACATCGATAGACATGTAGATAGTGAGGGGGTAGCGGTTTATCTAATGAGTGCCTATATCGGTGTGCGTACCTTGATGGTCGAAACCTCACCAAGCGCAAGAAAGTATCGATTTATGTCTCAACTACGACAATATTTCAAGTCTTTGGAACCTAAAACAACCTTATATAGCTAAGAGATTACTTTACCCTAAAACTTCATAGACTTTTTGTACAACGGTTTCAGGAGATATTGTTTCCATAGCCTTTTCATAGCCCTGAGGCCATTTGTTGCCATAAACAGAGGTGGGAATCAACGGATATTTTTCCCTATCGGAAAAAAGTGCATTATCAAAATCTTGCCCAAATGGATAAAAACCGGCATAGGGGTGGGTTACCCCCCAAAGGGTAATTACGGGAATGCCGTACAGAGCTGCCAAATGACCGTTACCGCTGTCCATAGAAAGCATGGCGTCAAGGTTAGAAATCAGGGCCAGTTCTTCAGAAAATTTCAATTTTCCGACTATTGAGATACAGTTTCTAAAGTTGTTCTCGAGGGTTTTAAGCTTTTGGCCTTCTTTTTCGCCACCCCCGAACAAGAGGATTTTATACGTGTCGCTTGTATCTAGTTCCGCAATAACTTTTGACATAAGCTCCAAAGGATACATTTTGCCTTGAAAAGCAGCAAAAGGAGCTATACCGAGCCACTTTTTGGCATCGTGGCCAATGATGCGCATCATTTTTTCTGAGCGCTTTTTTTTCTGCAAAGGTTCTACTTCCGTTAGGTTCAAGGGGAAGCCTAATTGGGCAAAAACATTCGCATAACGTTGATGCGTGGTCTTTAAAGGTTTGAAAACCTTATTTCTTGAAGCAGTTAACTCCCTTTTTTCTGCTCTGCCCTTATCAATTTGCATTACGGGTATTCCCCCTAATCGAAAATAGCGTTTGAGCACCTTACTGCGCAAAACGTTATGCAAGTCGGCTACAGCATCTATTTGCAAAACAGTAAGTTCTTTATAGAGATTCCAAAGTCCGAAAACGCCTTTGTGCTTTCCCTTGACATCGGCTTCATAGACCGCAACATTAACAAGCTGCGCAAACATGGGCCTGAAAAATGAGCGAGTAAGTACTGTAACCTTTAATTCAGGATATCGATTTGATAAGGCAGACAGCACTGGAATGGTCATGGCTACATCGCCCATGGCCGAAAGACGGATAACTAAAAGGTGTGTGACTTTATTTTTGTCCACGAAGTACGGGATTCATCTCATCGTCATTGTACATTTTCATCTGCTTATAGACCTTCATATACTTCCTTCCGGCCTCAATGTCGCCCAGCAATTGGTCTATAGCGCTCGAAAGATCTTCGCGCTGTTCAAGCAGTACATTTAATTTCTGAGTACATTTGGTGATATGCGCAAAGGAAGCGTCTTTTCGCGCTACTTCCTCTTGCATGTGATATATTTTTAGAGCCAAAATAGACAAACGGTCTATGGCCCAAGCAGGGCTTTCCGTATTTATCGTTGCCTCTTCACTTGTTTCGACCGATTGGTATTTTTTTAGGAAATAACTGTCGATATATTCCACCAGGTCGGTTCGATCTTGATTGCTGGCGTCGATTTTACGCTTGATTTCCAGAGCTTTCTCCGGAGCGATATCGGGGTCGCGAATGATATCCTCATAATGCCACTGTACCGTATCTATCCAGTTTTTTCGATAGAGCAAATGGGCAATATCTTCCTTGGTATATGGATTGAAAAAAGGCTGATAAACATCGTCTTTCACATGATATTCTTGAATACTTTCCTCAAAAATTTTATACGCGAACTTGCTGAACATCATTCATTTCTTTAAGTCAAAGTTATCAATTATTATTTTATGGCGATACTCGCGAACAACACCAAAAAAGGAATTGCGACAGCCGTGATCAGCATGATTTCCCGGATATTTGCCTTTCTGATCGACTCGATATATTTGGTCATAAATACCGCAGAAGGAAAAAAGGTGACCATTATCGGATAAACGTTGTCGGAGAGCTTCAAAAGGTTCAATAGCAAACCAATGACGAATGTCAGTGCTATTAGGCGCATGGTTACTACCTTTCCCATACCGCTTTTACCTAATTTCAAAAAAGCCAAAAGGCCAGCCAAAAAAGTGCCCAAAGCGAAGCAGATAATTTTGGCACTATGGCCCCAATAGGAAAAATAGTCCGTATCAAACGATAGGCCCAGACGATAGTGCTCGGCCAAGAAGCCTTCGTTATTGGCCAGGATCAGCACACACTTTGTTATCATCAATACGGTAACGAATGCCGCAAAGGGCACCAACCAGTTTCTAATGTTTTTGGGTTCGTAAAAATAGATAGCCGCGAATACCAGAATCAAATAGAGCAGTGCCCAGTCATAAAATAGACTTGACACCAAGATCCACAGCGTAGCATCGAAAATTTTGAATTTGATGTTCTTTAAAGAGCGAATACTGATCAATCTCCTCGTGGCCAACAAAAGGAAAAAACTACATAGGATTGCATTTGAATCAACTAAAGTTTCTGGGAAAACCACCGCCAATAGCGCATAGAAGAGAATTGTGAACGAATTGGTACCCGTAACTTTGTTTCGTTTGACAATGAAATTGACAACAAAAATACTGAAGAGCAAAACTGCTAATATCAACACCTGGGCGAGCAATTGCTCGGGCGAAAAAATCTTGTAGAACAGAAAGAAGTTTACAAACCAGTAGAAAATGAACAAGAACGAAAGTACAATGATGTAGTTTATTGGCTTTGTTTTGCCAAAAATGATTGAAATCATCCCGACTTTTTATATTTTTGTACCGTAAATATAGCTAAGATGACCGCATTTTTTAGAGGAATAGAGGATTTGTTCGTAAACGTTCTTTTCGTACCGTTAGATCAATTGCGCTACATGGAAAACTGGTGGGGCGCCAATTTTTTCAATTGGATTTTGGCTTTGATCGGTTTTGCCGGCTTTATTTACTGGATGCTCGAGCTGAAAAAATATAACGATAATGGCGAAGAGGATAAATCGATCAGCTCGCATTCCTATTTGTAGGCCCCTTAGCTCCCGAAGGAGGATTTTTTCTTCTAATGCAATTGCGAGGCGAGACATAAATTGGCCGATTTGCATTTCTTTCCAACAGATTACTTCACTTTGTTCGTAATGACTGACTGTCAAAGGTCAAACCCGATGTCTTTTCGGTAATTCATACCCTCAAAGTTGACTTTTTCAACGTTTTTATAGGAAGTTTTCAAAGCTTCCTTAAAATTACTTCCGAAAGAAGTGATGGCCATAACCCTTCCGCCATTAGTTACAACCTTATTCTCTTTCAGTAAGGTTCCTGCATGGAAGACCAATGCATTTTCTATATTTTCGAAACCGCTCATCTCCTTGCCTTTTTCGTACGCTTCGGGATATCCTCCGGAGACAAGCATAACCGTTGCCGCGGTGCTATCTTCGATTTCAAGTTCGACGCCATCAAGCCTTTCCTCCCCCACGGCCTGAAGAACCTCTAAAAGGTCATTTTTTATACGCGGGATGACTACTTCGGTCTCTGGGTCACCCATACGCACATTGTATTCAATGACCTTGGGTTCATCGCCCACCTTAATCAGACCGATAAAGATGAAGCCCTTGTAGGGCAGGTCATCCTTTTTTAAGCCTTCTACGGTAGGTTTGACAATCCGTTGACGAATCTTTTCCATGAATTCGTCATCTGCGAACGGAACGGGCGATATCGCACCCATACCGCCCGTGTTGAGACCTGTATCGCCCTCACCAATACGTTTATAGTCTTTCGCCGTAGGCAATATTTTATAGCCCTTGCCATCGGTCAACACGAAAACGCTCAATTCGATGCCCGAAAGAAATTCTTCGATAACCACTGTCGCACTGGCCGTACCGAACTTGGCATCGACTAACATAGTTTTCAGCTCTTCCTTGGCCTGTGCCAAATCGTTGAGGATTACGACTCCCTTTCCAGCTGCTAAGCCATCTGCTTTTAGAACATACGGTGGCTTTAAGGTCTCCAGAAAAGTAAAACCTTTTTCCAAGGTATCGGCCGTAAAACTTTGATAAGCCGCAGTAGGAATATTGTGGCGCATCATAAATTTTTTGGCGAACTCCTTACTCCCCTCCAATTCTGCAGCCGCTTTTTGAGGACCAATTACCGGAATATGTTTAATTGTCTTATCTGCGAGGAAAAAATCGTGCAGGCCATTGACCAAAGGGTCTTCAGGACCTACAACAACTATATTGATATGGTTTTCTAAAACTACTTTTTGAATCCCTTCAAAATCATTTACACCGATAGGTATATTAATTGCGATTTTTGCTGTTCCTGCATTTCCGGGAGCAACAAAAAGTTGTGTTAGTTTTGGACTGCTATGTAGTTTCCATGCGAGGGTATGTTCTCGGCCCCCACTGCCCAAGATAAGAATGTTCATTTTTGAAAGTTTCGGTAAAAATACTGTTTGGAGCGGAGTTTATTTACACACAATGGAGAAAATACTATTTGAAACAAATCAGCTCTACAATAAATGGCTTTGAACGAAGATTTAGAGGAGAAGATTTTATCCTATAAGAAAGTATATGAACTGCTTACAAAAAATCGTATATGATTTTAAGTTGATTTATGAATGCCATTTTTATTCTCGGCATTTGCTTTTTTAGACAATGCATGGCCGTTCTTTTGCTCTAAACTTTGTTCATTTGTCGATGTATCCGGCTTCTTTTTCTTTTTGATACTGGTCTCCTCCACCCTTGATTTTATTTTCTCGACTTTCCGTCTCAACAAGATTTTTTGCTTTAACGTCGCAAAATTATAGTTGTATTTAAAGAAAATGTAGCCAAGGATTATGACTACCGAAACTAGCATAATCACCATACCCAGATTTTTAGCGGTACTGCCCAATACGATAAAAAGCATAACGAATAGCAAATTGAAACAACCAATTATAAAACTGGCCTGTTTATGTGTCAATCCCCAATAATCGATAAGAACGTGGTGGGTATGGTTGCGATCTGGTGAAAATGGACCTTTTTTGCTGGCAATACGAATTGTAAAGACCCTGGCCGTATCAAAAAGTGGTACAATTAAGATACTTATCGCGATTAAGGGCGCATTCTCCAATAGAAAGGGCAGTTCAGTATAGGCGGTAGGTCGCAGTGCCAAAAATTTGAGGGTAAGGATACTGATAACAAAACCCACTATCAACGAGCCCGTATCTCCCATAAATATTTTTTTGTCTGACGATAAGTTAAAGCCCAGAAATGACATTAAGCCAGCGTTCATGGCGATGCTCAATAAGGCAAAAAAATACTCCTCAGTCATATAAAAAATAGTAGTGTAAATTACCATAATAACTATACCTACAACTGAAGCCAAGCCATCAATACCGTCGATAAGATTGTAAGAATTGATGATAGTCAGCATCATAAAACCACCTATTATGAGATAAAGGTAATACGGTATTTCGTTGATGTTTAAAAAGCCGTTTAATGAAAGTATGGTGAAGCTAGGGTTGGTCAGAATAAATATGATAGCAACTACCTGTGACAGTAATTTTGCGCCTGGCGAAATAACTACAAGGTCGTCTTTAAGGCCTACGATAAAAAGGATCGTAAGACCCGGAATGATGTACATGGCCTCGTCGAAAGCATCCCTACCTCGAATAAAGAACAAAGCAAAAATCAAAGTGTAAAAAAAGGCCACTCCTCCTAATGTAGGAGTTCTAGAGGAGTGGGAACTCCGTTTATTGGGGTCATCCATTAGGCGCTTGTGCTCAACCACCTTAATAATTTTGGGAATGGTCAGGTACGTCAGAAGAAAAACTCCTATAAAAATCGATATTGCTGTTTCTAGAAAAAACAAATTTTTATTTTTTTAAGCTCCACTTTATAAAATACTGAAAAATTGACTTAACATGTATCCAAAAAAGTTTGGCGCTCTTTTTTGAGCCATAGGCAGAATGGTGAAATACCGAAACTTTGGGATAATACAAAACCTTATAGCCGGATCGATGAACCTTTCTACAGATATCCAAATCTTCCATATACATAAAATATCTATCATCAAATCCCTTTATTTCTGTAAAAACTGAAGTTCTGAATATTTGAAAACAGCCTGACACCGCATCTACCTTAATAGGGGAATCAGCCGATGAACTCAAATAGTTTCCTTTTTCGAAAGCGGTTCTAAAAACATGCTTTAGACCAGGAATTCTACGTAATAGAAAATCGTATGGTCTGGGAAATCTGCGAATTGACTTTTGAAACGAACCATCTGGATACTTGATTTTAGGCGCAATTATACCCAAATCGGGCATGGACTTCATTTGCTCTAAAAGTAAAGGTATAACATCTGAACCAAAGTAAGCGTCAGGGTTAAGGACTAAGTGGTAGTCAGATACTACGCTCAACTCGTCAATTATTAGATTATGAGCCTTCCCAAATCCAAGATTCTTTCCAGTATGTAGATATTTAACCTCCTTAGATGGGAAACAATCTTTGAAATAATCATTAGCACTATTATCAATCAAGTAAAGTCGTTTCTCGAGAGGCACTGCCAAAAAGCTTTCTACAGCTTGTGCTAACACTTCTAAATTATTATGATAGAGTACTATGGCCGCGGTAAGCATTTTTTTCTTTTAGATAAAATTGAACAAAAAGGGTATTGAACAAAGCAAAGAATAGTACCCCATGATTTCTGCTTAGTATATTTTCGAAAAACATTCCTAACAAAATAACTACTAGAAATGAGCCATAAAGAAAACTTTTGCCTGTTACAGCTATACGTAAAAAGAAAAAGAACATATACAAAAGCGCAAGTAAACCTAACAAGCCAGCTACTAAAAATACATGTAGAAAATAATTATGCGAATTATAGTTATCGTTTTGATATACATCGGTATCATACTTTGCGTAACAGGAATCAAGTTTGGATTGAACATCTCCAATTCCTACCCCTAGCAAAAAATTTTGTTTAATCAATGCTAACGCACATTCATATATACCTATCCGTATATTTATAGAATTGTGTTTTTTTCCAATTGGTGCTTTAAGTTCCGTTTCTTGAAATTCGGTTACAACCCTTGAAGAAATAAAAGAAATCTTGAAAATTGAAAAAACGGTTAATCCCAAAAAACAAGTTAGGAACAAAATTCGCATCTTTCGGTTCTCAACTGTTAGTAGGTAGTACGGTATCAATACTAGTAAGCAAAGAAATCCTATCCTTGAGGAAAGCAACACAATTGTACCTAAAAGAGGGAAAATTGACATCCCGAAAAGTATTTTACGACCTAGGGAAGCCTGGACCCGAATTTGATACAGAGCAAAAATTATGGCAAAACAATACCATAGGGAAACATAAGTTGGATGAAGACTTTCGAAACTCAAATTCATGACGGCTTCGCGGAACGGAAGCTTATAAAATGTCGCTTTCTGAAAATCTTCATAAAGTCCCAACTCAAAAAAAGTATAGTTTAGATATAAAGAATGTAATAAGCAACCTATTAGAAAAGTAACCAATAAAACTACAAGTTGCTTTTTTGATAGAGCTTCGGTAAAGAAAAAAATTAAAAAAGGGATTAGAATCAAGGGCAAAATATATTGTATGCTTTTTGACCCTATCGAAATATTTTCAGTATACAATAGACTGAATAAAAAAGGGTAAAATACGAGTGTGCTTTTAAAAAAAAGTCTACCGTTTTCCCTCATTCTTTTTCTTAGAACACTTCTAGATTCTCTGGAGTTCAAATTTTGATATAACAAAATTGAAGCCAATAGCAGTAAGGTGTATGAATTCCAGTGCAAGCGATACAAGGGAAACAGCACTATAATGCCCATGGCCAAAACCTTTAGGTCTAATGCTTTGACATAATTCTTAAGCCCCATTCAAAACTACTTTAAAAAGGGATGACCAGCCTTGAGTGAACAATGGCTCCACCTCGATTTTTTTGTTTCCAGTAAAAACGATTTTCTCGTCAATAATACCTTCGATTTTCTGTTGGAGCTCAACTGCGGAATCAACATCAAAAAAAGACACCTTATCGTAGTCGCCCAATGTTTCTTTTGCATAAGGCTTATTACTGAGAAGAATAGGTTTTCCGGTTGTTTTAAATTCGGTTATAGGCAAACCCCATGTTTCCAATTTAGACGGAAAAATAAGACAATCTACAGATTGATAGTAAGAATAAACCTCGTCTCTGGAGAGCAAACCCAAAAAAATCAATCCTTTATACTCTTGGTACTTTTTGACAATTTCGTAAGCATAAGAATTCAAGTTGCCATCCAAAGTCAAAAAAACTTTTGATTTTTGTCTATACCTTTCAGAAAGCAGGCTATAAGCTTCACAAATCAATTCAAAATTTTTGAAAGGTCTAGGAAAGCTAGGGTAGAAAAAAAGTTTGACACCGTCGTTATCATACTTAATAATTTCATTATTGCGACCGATATCTAAGAAATTTTTTTCTACTTCGGGGTATGCCACTATTACGTTTTTCAGGTTCCAAATTTGCCTAAAATAATCTCTAAGCCAATTCTGCTGTACGATTACGTACTTGTTTTTTTTAATGTTTATTCGGTAGAGATACCTATAAAACTTTGAAAACAAAAAAACTTTTGTGCTTTTATACCAATCGTTTTTTTTAGGGTTGTAAAAAGGGCTAGGATTATGACAATAGACTATTCTGTTAGGGCATCTGACATTTGGTGTAATGTCATGCAATGACAACCAAACCGAAGGTTTAACCTTGATCGAAAGAAAGTAAAAATAAATATACTCATAGAACATTCGAATAAGCCATGATTTTTTAGAAAGAGGATAGGCGCGAAATTCAATATTTTCTATCAAAAATTCCTTCTTGTTATGAACCAGCGCTATAATTCTATACTCTGAAGCATAGGATTTAGAGAGTTCCGACAAACTATCTTTCAATATGGACAACGGTCCACCGGAACTGAAGTTGATTGCCGATATTACGATTGTCTTTACCATTTATCGGTCAATATTGACATCTGTTTTATTTTGGAAACTATTGCTAGAGACCCATTTTTTTGTCAATGAATCGTATTTCTTTATGGCCTTTGCCGGTGCACCCGCAATCATTTGATGTTTCTCGAAAGTACCTGAAACTACTGCGTTTGCACCGATAATACATCCCTCACCTATACTTGTGCCGGGAAGTATTGATGCATTTTCGCCGATCCAGGTATTGTCGCCTATTACCACACTTTCGGCAATCGACTTTCTGTCTCTCGGCACTGAAAAAGGAGCATCTTGATTACTCCCCTTATAATGACCATGGTTGTGATCGATAATTAGCACATTGCTGGCTATTAGCACATTGTTTCCCAGCTCTATACTTTTTAAAACGCCAATATGCACATTGAAGTTTAGGTTTACATTATCTCCGATAATCAATTTTGGGGTTTCGCCCCCAACCTCTATCTCATGCCTGACAAAACTACTATCGAGTACCTCAATTCTGAGATTGGGGCCTGCATTGAAATTTTCTCCAAACTTTATGTGCTTTTTCCCAACGATATAAGCAGGTTGGCGAATAAGTCGCACTTTGGAAGGAAATAGCAGTTTACAAAGTACTATATCACGGGATAATCTTAGAATATCGAGTATATAGTAATTTTTAAATAGCCTTATGAGCTCTTTCATATGTCATCATTCCTTTTTTTGCAAAATAATACAACATCAAAAATAAGATAAAGCCCAACGATGTATAGTGCCCTTGTCTTAAAAGTCTTAATATAATCAAGACCAGAATACCATTATTAAATGCCCATAGAAAACCATTTTCAACGACAATTGTGCTGTATTCTATGCGCTTATTATACAGGTATAGCCCGAAAAAAAATAGCCCAACAAATCCGGTTTCTGCCAATAAACGTAAAAGGAGGCTATTTGCATCTTTTTTGTTCAGTGCGTAGCGTTCCCGTATTTCAGACTCGGGTATTACATCATTTATGTATTTATCATAATTTTCTTCATAAGTGCCTAGGCCGGTACCAAAGATAGTATTATGGACAAACGTTTCCTTTGTTACCCTGTAGTTGCTGTATAAGGAATATGTGCTAAGGTTCGTATTGTCAATATCAGATTTAGTAGGGTTGTCGTTAAAAAATAATTCTACCGAATCGTTTATTCTCTTTTTTACCTCTGGTACTTGATAAGATACCAAAGCTATAATTGGCACTATCGATATTAATGATATAAGATAGAGGGGCCTTTTTAAAACTGGGTATTTGCTAAACAATATAATCGCCAGGGCAAACAAGAGACCCAGAAAACCAATTGACGACCAAGTAAGCATTAGCGTTATTAATACGAAAATAGCTCTTTTCTTGCTTAGCATTGAAGGTATGCCAAACAATGCCGACAACGCCATAAATACAGCGGGCATTATGGCATATACCAAAAAGGAGGGCTCTTGGAACCAAGCCTGCATTCGATTTTGTACGGGATAATAAAAATTACCCATATCAAAACCATAGTATCCAAAATCTGCCCCATATACAAATCCTGTTTTAAGAGAAATCAATTGAATGATGACTACGAAACATACAACATTCACTATTGACAAGTAGTCTTTACAAATCCGTTCAAGGTCAAATTCGTATGCATTCAGGAGCATCACCGAAAATAAAACGTTAAGTACAATAAGAACTCCCTGCTTTATAAAACCAGACACAGAGCCCTCTCCTATTAATGGTACTAAGAACAAAAGGCAGCATACGATAAACGCGGAAATTAGTAGCCTTAAAGAAAATCTGATCTTTTGGTAAGCAAAAAGATAATAAAAGATAAATGCCAGATAAAATATATAATTTAGTCTAAAGTCGAAGCCCAAATTTATGGGCAAGTAAAGATTATCCAAAAAAATGGAGAAAAAAGCAATTAAATTAATGTATCTCCGCATTTCAAGTCACTCCAATGAATTTGAAATTCAAAAATTCTTTAAAAAGAATTTTATATGGGCAAGGTAATAATCCCATCTTGCTGTTATTTCCGATACTCCGCCAGAAGTCTTTTTTGCTAAATATGTTTCTTTGAAAGCCTTACCTACCAAATGATTACTTATTCCACCTGCTTCCATTAATGCTGTGGTTTTCTCTAACTTAAGGGTTTTAAGATTCTCCTTAGGCCTTAAAAGCAATTCGTAGTCACCACAAATTTTATAGGTTGGGTCGAAATGGCCGTAAGTGGCAAAAAAAATCTTATTGTGAAAGGATCCTACATGGGCTATGCACATGTATCTTTTGAACTTATTCCAAGACCATACACCGTTCAAGTCCAATATTTTTATAGAATCCTCAACGTAATCTACATTAGAATATACAAGGTGTACAATTTTGTCAGAGGGAATGTTTCGTATTGCCCTTTGGTAAGATTGTAGCGCATCTTCAAGATAGATATCGTCAGAGCCTAAAAAAGATATCCATTCACCAGTAGCGATATTTAGTCCTTTGTTCCAAGCATCATATATGCCCGTGTCGGGTTCGGAAATCCATTTAAAACTCACCCCTCGGTGCTCGAATTTAATTTCATACGATTCAATAATATCGGTTGTCTGATCTTTCGAAGCACCATCGATTACAACGCACTCAAAATTTGAGATTTGCTGAGCCAGAATGGAATCCAATGTTCGAGCCAGTGTTTTCTCACTATTAAAAGTAGCAATGATTACGGTTAGGTCTGGCATAATTCATCAAATGCTTAAATCAACTAATTTTATTGCCCTTTACTTCTCTGTACAATTCAAAAATGGTATCTGTATTAATTTTTGAGGTGAATTTTCGGGCGGCCGTTGCATAGGCATTCTTCCCCAAATTGATAAGTAAGGATCTATCTTCAATAAGTCTTTGGATGTGCAGAGCCAAAGACTTATAATTACCTATCTCATATAGATAGCCTGTTGATCCATGCTCAATGATTTCAGGATTCGCGCCCGTATTAGATGCAATAACGGGCATTTTTTGAGCCATATACTCTACCGTCACCCGCCCGAAGGCTTCATTTTTTGAACAAACAATACCAACGTCGGACTTTTCGAGTATGGGGTTTATTTTATCTACATACCCAACAAATTCAACATGGTTTTCTAAATGCTTTTCACGCACATAATTTACCAGAGATGGATGGTAAGCATCGGGGCCATCTCCAACGAATTGTAGCATAAAGTCGGTGACGTTTTTTTTTATTAAATATTCG